>OHTZ01001072.1_pt1 | contig 14478 bp, 7 predicted proteins | sample 1579011 | NCBI WGS metagenome assembly OHTZ01 (sample SAMEA3879603, study PRJEB24766) | human gut metagenome | biome: human-associated habitat; feature: feces | place: USA | collected 1985/1987
GGAACCAGATATCGGATACACAAATAGATGATGCTTTGAATAATGACTCAGAAGAACAAATAGAAAAGCTACAACAAGCATTGACCAAACTGACGGCCGAAGAACGTGCGCTGATCACTCTATTTTATGAAGAGGAACGTCCTATACAGGAACTTGCCCACATCCTGAACCTGAACGAAGGGAATATTAAAGTCAAGCTACATCGCTTACGCAAAAAATTATATCTACTGATGCAAAAGGAGGATTAACTATGACAGACAACAAGGACAATGGATTAAGAAAAGCTGCCAGACTAAATCATACTCCACGGCTTTCCAGCAATTTCACCTATCGCACCATGAAACGAATTGCTGAAGAAATGTATCTGCGTGAGAAACGACAAGAAAAACGTATGTTCATATTAATGATCATCACAGTTGCTTGCATGTTCACAGGATGCATCGGCATGGTCGTATGGGCATACGGAAAAGAAATAGCCGAAGCATTGTATATAATGACCCATAGCTTGCCCGAACCTTCATCGCTCATATTCTATCTTCCCATGCTGATAGCCTTGCCTCTATTGCGAATTTTCGACCGCTGGTTAAGACGTAAGTACAAGCATTTATTGTAATCAGGCTCAAGTTTACATTATCTATAAAGACTAACATAAAAACTCCCTTTGCTCAAGCCTTAAGCCGAACAAAGGGAGTACAACCTCTATCCTAAAAATTAATCTTGCCTATTGAAATAAGCATATTTATAAGTTTAATAATATCACATTTTATTGTGCAGTCAGTTCTATCACATGACTCTGAGTTGCGGCAAAGCCAAAGACATTCAGACCAACCTTCATCAGATAATCACCCGAGAAGACCTTTCCATTTGCTTCCAATGTAGAAGTTACTCCAGGCATCAGGTTGATTTCCTCTACTTTATACATTTTATGGGCATCCAATCCCTGTAACTTTACAGCCATCAGCTTTTCCTGATAGCGAGGATAGATATCATAAGCAAACAATACGGCTTTATTCAGATCTTTACTTACATAGTTTACAGCCATGTGATTGGTAGCATACGGTGAAACCAGACGATACTGATCACCATCCATTACTGCTGGCTGCAAACGCTTCCAGTTGGCTACAGCTTCCTGACAATAAGACAGCTCATCCTTCGTCATATCCTTCAGGCCTATATCAAATCCCAGCTTACACATAGAAGCCATATCCGTACGGAACTTGATAGAAGCATTCTTGTTCCAGCTGGTAACGTGTGCACACATAGCCTTGGCCGGGAAGAACTGAGAGAATCCCCACTGAATATAGGCTCTTTCTACCGGATCAGTATTATCACTGCACCAAAACTCTGTGAAATATTTCAAGGCTTCATAGTCACAGCGGGCACCACCACCGGAACAAAGCATCATCGGCACATCCGGATAATTCTCCTTTACCCGTTTCATGACATTGTAGACACCTCTGACATGATCTATATAAAGACGTCCCTGTCTTGTTTTCAAATAAGAAGAATAAATATTGGTAATCGGACTGTTACAATCCCACTTAAAGTAAGCAATACCCGGATTCTCTTTCAACAGTTTGTCTACGACACCATATACATAATCCTGTACTTGTGGATTGCTCAAGTCCAACACCAGCTGATTACGGTAATAATAAGTGTCACGATTCGGATAATGGATTGCCCAATCGGGATGCTTTTCGAACAATTCACTTTGAGGATTGACCATTTCCGGTTCAATCCAAAGGCCGAACTTCACTCCTTCTTTCTGAGCAGCCTGCACCAAGGCATTGATACCACCAGGAAGCTTGTCAGACGTAGTTTCCCAGTCTCCCAGTCCTGCAGTATCCCCGCTACGCTTGTATTTGTTTCCAAACCATCCGTCATCCAGCAGAAACATATCCACACCGAGTTCCTTCGTTTCCCGAATCAAATCGACCAGCATATCCTCATTAAAGTCGAATCCCGTATTTTCCCAGTTATTCAACAAACTCAAACGGGTACCTTTTCCATCTTTCAACTGATAGTTACGCGCCCATTCCTGGAAATTACGGCTTCCTTCACCCGTGCCGTTATGACTCAATGTAAAGATGAACTCTGGAGTTGTAAACACCTCTCCTTTCGCCAGTTCATAATTTGAAGCATAAGAATTGATTGCTGGAATCACACGCAGGTTTCCCACGTTATCCACTTCAAATGTAAAGCTGAAATTACCAGTCCATCCCAATGTACCCATCAGGACTTCCCCCTGATTCTCTGAGGCAGGAGCATTCAGACCGACCATGAAAAAAGGTTGTGCATGCATGGCAGCACGGCTTCCCAATTTGGTATCGACCACTTTCTTTCCAAATTCCAGCTTCTGGGTACTCATCTGTACCTCTTTCGCCCAGTCCCCACTGAATTCGGTCAGATAATAGGAAGGACAATTGAAATACAACATGGTTGAAGCATAACGGAACAACTGGACAGGTTTCTTTTCCTGATGTTTTATTTCACTCCAGGTTTTGATGATGTTTTCCTTCTCATAAGCTACATAATGCAATGTCACGTCTACCGGATATTTGTCGTCACGCAACAAGATATCGGTCTGCGTACCCCCTTCCACATTTTTTGAAGAAGAAGACACATAATATAGCCAAGTGGAAGCATTCCCGTCAGCATGAGTAATGCCCACTGCTGGTTCAAAAAAATCCTCATTACCCGAACCGGAATAGACCTCCCATCCACGAGCAGAAACACTCGCATCCGAAGCAGGATGTACTCTCCAGTCAAGATTCGCCAAATCAGCCTCGTGTAATAGTTTCTCTCCCAGATAAGTCTGGTAAAGCCGTCCGTTTTCAGCTACTTGAAGCACCAAGTCCGTCTTATCCGTAGAAATGCGGATAATTTTCTTCTCGGCAGCCCCCGCATACTGAAACCCCACCAGTACACCTAAAGCCGTCACAAAAAAGTTTCTCATGGTCATGTCTGTCTCTCGTTTATCGTTTATTACAACCCCAATTTATATATGTTCATATTCTCCACCTTGTAGTCAGCTCCTTCACCGTAGAAACGCAGTGTGTTGTATGGCTTGGTAGGGAATACCAGATTTGTCATGGCAATACGTCCACCGTCTACAAAGATCTCAACAGAACATTTATCTACAAAAATATTCAGATGATAAGTTTTTCCTTCACACAATGAAAGCGGAGCCCAAGTACCCAGTGCAAAGTCATTCTTGTAGTTGATTGACATTGTCTTGCGGTGATCATCTGTTTCTTTTTCATGTACGGTTACCTCTCCGTAACGTGTCAAATCCACAATACCGCTTTCCGTACGGTCGGCCACCAGTTTACCAGCTTTCATGTCCAAGTAAATTTTCACCTTCTCACCTTTGTCATTCAGCAGCTCAAAGCCTGCCACCTGTGCCTTACCCGGAGTCACGTCCATTTCCAGTTCGTAAGCCCCATCCGTCTGCGGCACAATTTCGTCAATCTTATATTCATCTTTAACCGTAAAGTTGTCTACCTTGCGGGTATCCTTACGCAATGCTTCAGTTTCCTTCACCGCATTGGCCGCCATATAAATCTGTCCATCCTTTGTATAAAGTGACAGTTCACGAGGCAATGCATTGGCACCACGATACTGACGGATAGGAGTGGCATTGGCATACTGCCAGTTACTCATCCAAGGCACAGCAATCACACGGTCACCTGTATTTGAGAAACATACAGTTGCATAATGATCTTTTCCGTAGTCAAGCCATTTCGTCACTTCCGGTTTGGTGTCACATTTAAATTCCTTACCGTCAAAGTCACCGACGAAATATTCTGTAGCACTTCCGCCGAACATACATCCCGGATTAATATTGACAATCATCACCCACTTCATCTTGTTCTTGTCACCATCCACCGGCAACTGGATAAAGTCAGGGCATTCAAACTGGTTCGGCTGTACGCCATATCCTTTTCCAAAACCGCTCTGATACTCCCAGTCCTTCAAATTGGAAGAAGAGTAGAAACGCATCTCCTTATCGGCAGAAACAATCATGTACCACTTCTGAGCCGGTTCATACCAGAACACCTTCGGATCACGGAAGTCTTTCAATCCGTCAAACGGAGTCAGAATCGGGTTCTTCTCGTATTTTGTATAAGTACGTCCATTGTCATTGCTGTAAGCCATGCACTGAATCTGTCCGTGTTCGTCACTGGCAGAAGTATAGAAAGCAATGATGGCATCTTTTCCGTAGCCTGCGCTATTATTCTTATCAACTACCGTACTTCCTGAGAAAATATGTCCCAGTGTGTCGCGTGCGATAGCCGGTTTCAGGTGATCCCAATGAACCAAATCCTTGCTGACAGAATGTCCCCAATGCATATTTCCCCATTTGGAACCATAAGGATTGTACTGGAAATACAAATGATACTCTCCATCTTTATAAACCAGACCGTTGGCATCGTTCATCCATCCGTAAAGCGGAGTATGATGATATACTGGACGGTAATAATCTGTATTTGCTGTATTAAAAGTGTCTGAAAGCTGGATATGATCCCAGCAAATGGCATTTGCAGCCACCTTTCCAATTGTCACCGTAGCTTCTTTCACACCTGCAGGCAATTCGAACGGCACATAATATTCCACGCTGTCTACCGCCAGACGAACGTCCATCGGTGTATCTGCAGGGCTACCTGTATCCAATTTCACCTTCCCTTCATTGGAAGATTCTTGAATAGGAAGCAACAAATATTTTGAAGGATTCTTTATATGTACAATAGTCAGAGTGTCTCCCTGATGCTCAAATACAAGGTCGGTCTTTTGTGATTGGCATGACCACATACCAGTCAAGAAAAACGCACCTAATGCGAGGTTAACAAAATTCTTTTTCATGATACGTTGTTTTTATTGGGATTAAAAATACGAATTATTCTTATTATTGAAATACCTAAACTGAAAACTTTTCAAACTCCGGCAGCCCGAAGGCCTGCCGGAGATATTTATTACCTAGAAAAATGAATGTCAGAATTTTACCTGTGCAGAGAACTCTACCGTGAACGGGCGGATGTAGCTACCGGCCATTACTGTATTCGCATATTTTCCAGCCTCATCCTTCGTTACCAGTTCTGCTCCGGCAATACTACCTTTGGCACCGGTCTGGTTCAGGAAGTTAACAACCGAACAACCCAATGAGAGTTTCTTGTTCACCTGCCAGTTCAAGCCTCCGAAAGTTTCCCAACGGCCATTGAAATAATAGGCATCGTTGATGTTGGCATAAGTCTTGCTGAAGTAACGGAAACTTGTCCAGATTTTCAAATCCTTTGTAATCATGTAGCTCGGGTCGATTTCCACGATAACCTGCGGAATTTCCGCTACGATGTTGCCTGTGGCATTAATCTGACCTACATAACCATCAGAGAATTTAACAGAAGTCTCATACTTCTTGTAAGTCGGCTTCTGATAAGTGAAGAGGAAGTGCAAGTCAAATCCCTTGAACGGACGAGCTACCACGTCGGTGGTCCATCCCAGTGTCTTGATATCATAGTTCAACGGCGCTGCCAGGATTTCATTCACTCCATTCACACTGTGCTGCAAGTTCAATGTAGAGTTGTTGTTGGTCTTTGAAATGTAAGAGAACAAAGAAGTCAAGCTCAACCATTCATTGTTATAATAGATACCCGCACGTCCCAGAGGTACTGAAATCTTATCGGTGTTCGGCAATACAGCCGGAGCAAAGTTTTCAATTCTCGGATGCTGGGTAATATAAGTGAAGTCACCGGTAAATCCGAATTCTTTCGTCAACTTATACGTAGCAGCTGCACTCAAAGCGTAATTAAACCAGTCATATTCCATCGGAGTAGGTTCAATCTTTGTTCCGTTAGGTGCTGTAGCTCCTAAATGATAATCGGCAAAACGTCCTACAAAATTACCGTCCGCATCTTTTACGGCTGCATTGTTTCCACGAAGTGCCTGATATTCCAGACGCGCACCATAGTAAAGGTTAAACTTATCTGTCACATCCCAGTCATGAGTGAAATACACAGCCAGTTTGTTTTCATGACCTTTGTAATATTCCGATGCGTTCTTGTTAAAATCGTAATAATATCCGTTGCCATCATACGAACGGGAAGTAGAAGTCGCATAACCCGGATTGTACAGACGAACCGGATAACTTCCATCGGTCGGTACCGACTGGTCGTACATGGTGGTATTAGAAGCATAATCAATGTCGTAATACCATTCGTTCAATCCCAAACGCCATGTACCGTTCGACAACTTACGAGAAAGTTCCGTGGTAAACATAAACTCGTCAATGAATCCACGGTTCAAGCAAGACATACGGCTCTGCACATATTCACCATTGTAAGCCTGCATGCGGCCGTCTTCACCCTCATACTGATAATTGATGCTGCTGTTCGCACGCTGTGAAAGTTCCATCGGAGTCTGGTACACACAAGAACCGGTCGCATGATCATATTTCATAATCACCTTCCACGACAGGCCGTTGTCCCAGTTATAGTTATTCATCAAAGCCACTTCGCTTCCCTTGTTCTGCACCGCATCATACAAATTGGTTTTCTTCAATTCACCTGTCCGCATGTCACGGTATATCATCTCATTGTCCACCGGGAGGTAGGAAGTCGTACCCAAAGCAAAAGCGCCCAGTTCCTTCACGCTACCATCGCCTACATAAATGAACGGAGCCGACTGGGTAGCATACATATATACCGGATGGCTGTTGCTGTAATGATACATAGCCGTAAACTCACCACGGTTCTGATTGTAACGCTTTGTCAAGGCAAACTTGTAAATCTGTGTACGATCCTGGAAAGGAGTCGATTTGATTTTGAAGGTTCCCGGGTCGAAATCCTGGTAAATACTTCCACTATAGAACCAGTCCTTTGCAATCTCTCCATTCAAGTTCAATGAAATCTCCTGCATGCCAAAATGATTGGACTTGTAGTTCAGGGTTCCGTTGAAACCTTTTTCACCCAGCTGGGTAAAAGAGTTGACTGCATAACCGATATTTCCTGTCGTAATGGCTGTTTCTGAGATTTTCAGCAATCCGACATGACTCAAACTGGCATCTGCACGCCACAAAGAATTCACGCTGTGAGGATTGGTAGCATAGGTTACCGGAATCCCATTTTCCAGCACATTCACATCCGCAGAGGGAAGACCAATCTGGATTTCACGAGGTCCATTCGCACTCGCAGCATTCAACATCACATTACGGTTTCCTTCTTCCTTGGAATTACCGTCATTTGAGGATTTGTTCTCTTGTGCATATCCGTTCACACAAGCCAAAGCGAGCAGCAACACTGCAGCTCCCATACGATTAGAAAACTGTTTTTTTTCGGCCTTCATAGCATTTTAATTTAGCATGTTAGCATGAAAGTTGTTTTTATTTGTTTGCTGCAAAAATAGGCAATCGGTTCATAGAGAGAGATAAGGAATGTTACATCCTGTGACAATATTGTTGCATGAAACAAAATTGAAACAGGATGAAACATTTTTACAAACAAAAGGAAATCCTCATCCAGAAGCTGTTTCCACGCAGAAACAGCCTGTTACTTCAGTTTATATACCCGCAAGGCCTTCACATTATAACCGTCTTTATCCGACTCAAACAACATCTTATGATAAGGTGCAGACGGGAACACCAAGTTTGTCATCACAAACTTTCCTTCTTCCCCAAAGGCCTCGATGCTGCAACGGTCTACAAACAGACGCAATGTCATCTCTTTTTCTGCGGTTACAGGGGCCACCGTCACTGCCGGGAAGTCACTGCTAAAGTCTACCTTTCCACTCTGGCTACGATCCATCACAAACTGCTTGCGCGGCACATCGTAGTACATGGAAACCTTGTCACCCTTGTCGTTCAACAGGCTGAAGGCAATCTTTGATGCACCGGCATTCTGAATCACCATTTCAATTTCATAGGCTCCTTCATTGTCCTTCAAGAGGCTTGCCACTTCGTATTGTCCTGCCACCTTAAACGCAGGCACTGAAACCTTTTCTCCACGGGCCTTCTTTATCTCCGGCGAAGGAGTGCTTTTCAGATACAATTCTCCGCCCTCACGATAAAGCGTCAAGTCGCGTGCAATGGTATTGGCACTACGATACTGTCGGGTTGGCACATTGTTGGCATACTGCCAGTTGCTCATCCATCCCAATGCCACACAACGGCCGTCAGGCGCATTGTTCCAAGTGACAGTGGCATAATTGTCCTTACCCCAATCCAACCATTTTGTCTGCGTCGGGAATTCATTCACAAACTTCTTTCCATCAAATGAACCGATAAAATACTGTGCGGCACTACCACCGAACGGACCACCCGGGTTCAGGTTGCAAATCAGCACCCATTTTTTCTCACGGGTACCTTCCACCGGAATCTCTACCATATCCGGACATTCCCATACGCCCCCATGCGCACCTTGCATGGCACCAAACTCACTCTCTTTCTTCCATTCCTTCAAGTTAGAAGAAGAATAGATTTCCATGTGCTGACCTACGGCCAGAATCATACACCAGTGCTTGCCCGGTGCGTACCAGAACACTTTCGGGTCACGGAAGTCTTTCTCAGTAGAAGTCACAATCGGGTTACCTTCATATTTGGTAAAAGTCTTTCCATTATCCAGACTATACGCCATACTCTCAGCCTGGACATCGCCCCACGGAGTAGACTTGGCAGAAGTATAGAAAGCAATCACAGCTCCTTTTCCGAAACCAGCCGTATTCTCATGGTCTACCACACACGAGCCACTGAAAATAGCTCCCCATGCATCCGGCACGATGGCACAACCTTCATATTTCCAATGCGCCAAGTCGGTACTCGTGGAATGTCCCCAGTGCATGTTACCCCATACCGAACCATAAGGATTGTACTGGAAATACAAATGATAAACTCCATCTTTATAGAACATACCGTTCGGGTCGTTCATCCAGCCGTATGCCGGTGTATGATGATAAACCGGACGGAAGGTCTCTTTGTTTGTCATATCAAAGGTCTCAGCTGTTTTCAATTCCTTCCAGCAGAGTGCACTCTCAGGAACGCCCTGAATATCGATAGAGACATGTTGACCTTTGTAAGCCGACAAAGCAAAGGGTACGTATGAATCCACTCTTTCACGAGCCAGACGGACATTCATGAAAGTACCTTCCAACTCGTTATCCTTTACCACAGCAATCTTACCTTCAGGGGCATCATCCTGAATCGGAAGGAGCAAATAATTCTCAGTCACCTCCAAAGATATGATACTCTGTTCGTTCACCAGATGACGGACTGTCCACGCAGCATCAGCCTGCGCCATCGGTGACAATCCTAGAAAAAGTCCCAGAAAAGCGACTTTCATCGTATATGCATACTTGTTCATAAGTTATATTATTTAATAATCAGATTGTTCTTCCTTTCCCCTTCTGTAACCAGGAGAAGAAGAGGAAGAACAACTTTAAATTTATTCATATCCTTTATTCTGAGTGTACAATCCAGGGATGTAGAACATCTGATTGTAAGGAACAGGGAAGAATTCGTTCTTTCCAGCAGTGAAATGAGCGTCCTTGTAATACTGTCCATAAGGCTGACCCTCATATACGTCATTCTGCTCAGTGAGGAAGTAAGCATTCAAAGTCTTTGACGCAATACCCCAACGACGCAAGTCAAAGAAACGCCCGTTTTCCATGGCCATTTCCAGACGACGTTCCCAACGCAGACACTTGCGGGCTATTTCCTTGGTTGAGAAATAATTGTCCGGATAGAGTGCAATCTCACACTGATCTGCTGCATAGCTAATATGTTTGGCTACTGACTGCTTTGCACGATTACGGATATCATTCACAATGTCCTCTGCTTCGCTCAGTCTGTTCAACTCAATCAGCGCTTCCGCACGCATCAGCATCACGTCCGTATAGCGGAATACATAATCATTCATCGCAAAGGCCTGCCATGAACCGTTGTAGGTCTCACCTTCAGAGCGTTGAGGAACTTCTTTCAGAGAAGTATAGTATCCATAAGTATTCGGCGTACGTGAATTGGCAGTAGTCATCGTATATTCAGCTTCATACTTGTAAGGGAAGGTCGGCATACCTACAGTGTGGAACAAGCGCGGATCCCATTTCTGACTGGTAGGCTGACCGTTAATCGGATAATCAATCTCGTTGTTATAGTCATCAAACATCGGAAGGCCGTTCTTGGTCTTGAAGGCGTTCACCAGGTTCTGAGAAGGTTTGTGGAAATCCCATCCGCAAGACCACATCTGCCAGCAGCCATTCAGCATATTCGACCAGTTGGCACGTCCGTAAGTTGTATTGTCATCTTCGTAATCCGAACATTGTACGGCAAAAACAGACTCCTTGCTGTTCTTGTAAGCAGGCAAGAAGATGTCACCATAATCTTCCAGATATCCGTAATCGGAAGACACCACCTCATCCGTATAGTCTATCACCTTCTGCATGTATTCAGAATTGATATAACCGTCACCGGTAGTAGCTTCATATCCGTCTCCCCATGCCAAAGTCAGATAACATTTAGCCAGATAAGCGGCAGCCGCTACTTTGTTAGCCCGACCGTCTTCACCCGGTTCTTTCACCGGCAACACATCATAAGCTGCCTTGAAATCATCAATGACTTTCTGGAACAGCTGCTGGTAATTCAAGGCTGTATTGCTGACCTTTTCATACGAATTATCTTCCACTACTTGTTCGTCAATCCAAGGAACCTGACGGAATACCGTCAGCAGTTTAAAATAAAAATGTCCACGCAAGAAACGCATTTCTGCTACACGCTGCGTTTTCACATCTTCGCCCAGCTGATCGCCATTACGTTCCAGCGCAAGCAATGCACGGTTGCAACGGGAAATAGCGACATACAAACGATACCACAATTCATCCATCTCACCAGGAGTGGTGGCTGTCAATGTAGTCCAGATATCAAAAGCATGATAACCTGTATCCGTAGTTCCTGAACCACCTTTCAGACAGTCGTCCGAACTCACGTCGCCATAAGGGAACAAGTTGAACGGATAAGTGTACCAACAGTCGCCCAACATAGCGTAAGCCGCATTTACCATTTTCTCCGGATCAGAGAAGGCCTTATCTTCGTCTACTACTGCAGTCGGAGTATAATTCAAAAAATCTTCACAGCTACTCAATGACAAACCCAGTGCGCAAGCTGCCAGCAATATATATTTTTTCATCATATTCATTATTTTAAATTAGAAACCAATTTGTAAACCAAATGATACAGAAGTTGCAAGCGGGTAATTCCAGTTCGGGTTTTCCGGGTCCGGACAAGTCAGACTCTTGCTCTTGATAGTCAGCAGGTTTTGACCTGACACGTAGATTCTGGCACTAGACATCTTAAACTTAGACAAGAAAGAAGCAGGTACCGTGTATCCCAATTGGAGGGTACGCAATTTCAGATACGATCCATTCTCTACATAGTAGCTGGAAGCTCTACCTTCATCTGCGGTGTTATTGGTCGTCAAAGCCGGAATCGTAGAACTTGTGTTGTTGGTATTCCAAGCACCCAGCAAACGGGTTCCTTTGTTAGAACCAGCATCTACAATACTCCAGAAGTCTGTCTGTGCTTTCTGGTTGTTATATACATCCTGATTGCAAACGCCCTGCCAGAACATTGTCAAATCGAAATTCTTGTAATTCAGTGCGATGTTCAAACCATAAGAGAAAGCAGGAACCGGATTATAAATCCAATCCTGGTCATTGGATGTAATGACGTCATCTCCATCCAAGTCTGCATATTTCAAACCACCCACACGGGCATTAGCCTGTCCGGAAGCGTCTACTTCAGCCTGATTCTGGAACAAGCCTTCTACTATATATCCTACAGAAGAACCATAAGGCATACCTGATTCCACTAAATTTTCTTTAGAAGTATGGGCATAAGCTCCAGTAGTAGTCGACGGCAGATAAGTAACCTTGTTACGGAAGAAGTCTATATTGGCACTGACATCCAAGCCCAGTCCACAAGCCAGTGACTTACGGTATCCTACGTTGAATTCCATACCCCAGTTGCGCAAAGAAGGACCATTCAACCAAGAAGCACCTCCTTCACCAATGGCACCCAAGTAAGCCGGATTAATCAACATATCACTGACATTCTTCACATATCCATCGATTGTACCATACAAACTGCCGTTCAAAAGTGTAAAGTCGGTACCTACGTTATACTGCGTAGCCGATTCCCATTTCAAATCAGGATTGGCAAGCTGAGTAGCACGATATCCTGAAGGGAACGTACCTGAACCCTGAAGATACAAGTCGTATGCGGTAGAAGTCACACGGTCCAACCCGTAATCCACGACATACAGACCAAACTGTGCATTGTTATCAATTGCCTGGTTACCGGTCTGTCCCCAAGACAATCTCACTTTCCAGTCATCCATCCAGCTTGCCTTTATCCATTTAGACACACGCAAACCCAATGTAGCTGCCGGGAAAGTACCCCAACGGTGACCTTTACCAAAACGAGAAGAACCATCTTGACGGATAGTGAATGAAGCCAGCACCAAGTCATCAAAATTATAGTCAATCTTACCAAAGAAAGAAGCCAGACGATAACCTACTTTCGCACCTGTATTCTTCATGACGCCCGTAGCAGCGTTCGGCCACATATAATCCACATCTTCCAATGCATAGCCTTCTGAATAAGCTGAGAAATCAATAGAACTTTGCTTTGACAATTCAGATCCCAACAAAACATTGAAATCATGTTTCTTTGCCACATTGAAATTGTAGTTAATGGTATTCGACCATGTCCAGTTCACTTCATTCTTATTTGACAAGGTAGTCTTAGCGATATCATTGTTGACAATATCAGAATGGAAAGTGTGCGTCATTGAGTTAATGATTGAATTATACGTATCAATACCGAAGTTGGAACGGAAAACAAAACCTTTGAAAGGCTTGATATCTACATATCCGTTACCAAACAGACGCCAATAGTCCAAATGATTGTCTTTGTTCTGATACAATTCACGCATCGGGTTCTGACGGTCGCTCATACCGCCCACCGGACCAGCAAAAGTGGTCCCGTCTGTTTCATATACCGGTACAGTCGGTGCCATCTTCAACGCGTTTTCCATCGGGGCGCAATCCACCTGACTTGAATAAGTCACTGTGAAGTTCTCGCCGATAGTCACATACTTGTTCACATTGTATGAAGAGTTCATACGGGCTGAAATATTTTCGAAATCCGTATACTTCAAGATACCGTTGTTCTTCTTGTAACCCAATGAGAACATCGTTGAATGCTTGTCATTCGCATGCGAAAGAGAAAGGTCATAATTCTGAGAGAAACCGACTCTTGAAATTTCATCCAACCAGTCTGTATCAGAATAACGCATCGTCTTCTTGCTGTTGATGAATCCGTCATACAATCCGTTGACCGTATAATTCACATACTGGCTGGTACTTGGATTCCACACAGTAATCGGTGTACCTGAAGCTGCATTTAAGTTCAGGCCATAGTTGCTGGCATACGCCACCGGATCCAATCCATCATTCAATGCGGCCTGTGCCATGGCTGTAGCGTATTCCGATGAATTACAAACATTCATCAATGACTGAGAAGAATAAAACTGAGCAGTCAGATTAGCAGAGAAATCGACTTTCACCTTGTCTGCCTTCTTTCCTTTTTTAGTAGTAATGATGATTACACCGTTCGAAGCTCGTGAACCATAGATAGAGGCAGAAGCCGCATCCTTCAATACCTGCATACTCTCAATATCATTGGCGTTCAATGAATTCAGAGACATGTTGGTAGGCACACCATCAATCACATAAAGCGGATCCTGAGAAGAATTAAAAGAACCGATACCACGAATACGTACGGAAGGACCGGAACCTGGCTGGCCACTATTCGTAATCTGCACACCCGGCACTTTTCCTTGCAAAGCACTCATCGGAGATGATGTCGCATGTTTCGTAATCTCATCAGCCTTGATCACGGCAATTGGAGCTGTCAAATCCTTAGCCTTACTCGTACCATAACCGATAACGACAACCTCTTCCAAGTTTTGCGTATCCTCACTCATAAGAACATTTACTACAGTCTGTCCGTTAACCGGAACTTCTTGTGTAGTCATACCTACATAACTAAATACTAAAGTTGCGTTCTTGGGAACATTACTCAAAGTATAGTCTCCATCCATAGAGGTTATGGTACCATTAGTCGTACCCTTAACCAAAACACTCACCCCGATAGCTGGGTATCCTGTGGCCTTTTCAGTTACCACACCGGTAACTGTCAGATTCTGCGCAAACATTGTTGTCGCGGCAAGTAACAGGCATAAACAAAGCATTAATTTAGCTTTCATTCATTCTAGTTTTAAAGTTGAACATTTGTTTTTACACTCATTATTAAATTTGAAGCAAATGAACACCCAAACCTAAAAAAGGGCAAATTTTTGTATACTTCAACACTACTGCAAGCCTTGCGCAAGCAGAAAATTACTACTTTTATACTACTGCAATACATATTAATTATCT
>OHTZ01001073.1_pt1 | contig 14475 bp, 10 predicted proteins | sample 1579011 | NCBI WGS metagenome assembly OHTZ01 (sample SAMEA3879603, study PRJEB24766) | human gut metagenome | biome: human-associated habitat; feature: feces | place: USA | collected 1985/1987
AAATATAATTTTAAATAAATGTGAAAAACTATTGCTATTTACGGAGCTTGATGTTATAATATAATTTGATGTACTATGTTAAGTACCAAGCGGATAACATAAATATTATTATATGAAAGGACGGGTATGCTATGATAAAAAGCATGACCGGTTTCGGCAGAGAGCATATCGTGGCAAACGGCAGAGAGATAATCGTTGAGATACGCTCTGTAAACCACAGATATTATGAATTTACTTCGAGAACTCCGAGAGCCTACGGCTATCTTGATGAAAAGCTGAAAGGCTTTCTTAAAAGCGGTATTTCCCGTGGTAAGGTAGAGGCGTCTGTTTCTATCTATAATCAGGAGGGTACTGACGCTGAGATAGAGCTTAACAAGGCTGTTGCAAAGGGCTATCTTGACGCACTGAGAGGTGCGGCTGACGAGCTTGACCTTGATGACGATATCACACTGTCACATATCATGAAACTTCCTGATGTGTTCACAGTTGTGAAGAAAACAGATGATGAGGAAGTAATCTGGAACGAGGTCAAGGACGTGGCTCAGGTGGCGTTGGACAGATTTGTTCAGATGCGTGAAACTGAGGGCGTCAAGATGTATGACGATATCAGCGGCAGACTTGATTATATCGAGGAAACTGTGGGCAAGATAGAAGATCAGTCACCTAGCGTTACTGAAAGCTACAGAGAAAGACTTTATGCAAAGATAAAGGAAACTCTCGGCGATAAGGACATAGACGAGCAGAGGATACTTACAGAAGTCGCCGATAAGGTGGCAATAGACGAGGAAACAGTAAGGCTCAGAAGCCATATCTCACAGTTCAGAGGGCTTATCAAGTCGGACGAGCCTGTGGGAAGAAAGCTTGACTTCCTTGTGCAGGAGCTTAACCGTGAGGTGAATACTATCGGCTCAAAGGCTAACGACCTCACTATCACAAAAATGGTGGTGGATCTTAAGGCTGAGATCGAAAAGATCAGAGAGCAGATACAGAATATCGAATAACGGCGGTGTGAGATATGCAGCTTATTAATATCGGTTTTGGAAATATGGTGTCCTCCGCAAGGGTCATTGCCATAGTTTCCCCTGAGTCTGCGCCTATAAAGCGTATCATTCAGGAAGCTAAGGATAAGGGTACTCTTATAGACGCCACCTACGGCAGAAGAACAAGAGCGGTGCTTATTATGGACAGCGACCATGTGGTGCTGTCGGCAGTTGCACCTGAAACTGTAGGCGGACGTGCCGCTGTTGACGAGGAGGACGATGACAATGTATAAGAACAATGCAAAGCTGTTTGTTATATCAGCTCCCTCAGGCTGTGGCAAGGGAACTATACTTGCAGAGGTCTTTAAAAACAGAGATGTGTTCTATTCTATATCCTGCACTACAAGAAAGCCCAGAGAGGGCGAAAAGGACGGCGTTCATTATCATTTTATAAGCGATGACAGCTTTAAGAAAATGATAGACGGCGGTGAATTTCTTGAACACGCAGGCTATGTTGGCCATTATTACGGAACACCAAAGAAGCCTGTTCTCGCTAATCTTGAGCAGGGCAGAGATGTTATACTTGAAATTGAAACTAACGGTGCTTTTCAGGTGAAGAAAGCCTTTCCTGAAGCTGTGCTGATGTTTATACTTCCACCGTCTGTTAAGGAGATAGACAGACGGCTTAGAAAGCGTGGAACTGAGTCTGATGATGTTATCGCTGACCGTGTAAGTCAGGCTGCCGGTGAGATCGGCAAAGCCGGCGGTTATGATTATGTGATAATGAACGACGGACTAGAGGACGCTGTGGAAGATTTTGTTGCAGTTATGAACTCCGTGAAAGCCGAGGACGGCAAGGCGGATAAATTCAGATCAGAAAATGATGATACAAAGAAATTAATTGACGAGGTGCTTAATTATGATGCTTAGACCGGCCGTAAGCCAGATTTTGAAGAACAATGAAAGCTATTATTCTCTAGTTATTGCAGTTGCAAAGAGAGCAAGAGAGATCACAAGCGATGCTTTTGACAACAAGCTGGTGCTTGATGAAAAGCCAGTAAAGACAGCAGTTGACGAGCTTTATAATGGCGAATACAAAATAATCGAGGATCCAAGCCTCAGAAAATAATCGAGGCTTTTTATGGGGAGGTGTACGGCTGTGCGTGGAGTTTTTATCGTGGCAAAGGTTGCAATAAGCCGTGCATCATACAGCTTTGACGCACTGTATAGCTATAGTGTGCCAGAGGAGCTGGCTCAGAAAGTGAAAAGCGGAGTGCGTGTGCTTGTGCCTTTTGGCAGAGGAAACCGCAAAGCCGTAGGGTTTGTTGCGAGAACGTATACGGAAGCCGAGTATAACGATAAGCTGAAGCCTGTTATTTCAGTGGTGGACGGGGAAAGCCTTGTAACCGAGGAAATGATGAGGATAATAATGTGGCTGAAAGAAAACACTTTCTGCACCTATTATGACGCCTACAAATCCGTTGTGCCTACAGGCTTTTCCTACACTTTTTCACAGCATTACAGCCTTGTCAATACCTACATTGACGAGGATACTTTAAATGAAGATGAGAAAAATGTGGTGGACTTTCTCCGATGTGCAAAAAGTCAGCGAGAGATAGACAGCTTTCTTGACGTGCATAATGACGCACGAAAGAAGAAAACTGTCGACTCTCTTGTGGATAAGGGCTATGTTGAGATCAGCGACGCTTTGAAAAGAAAAGTCGGCGACGAGAATGTCAGCATGGTAAGGCTTTCTGACGAGTATGTGTCAGGGGAGATACAGACCACTCTTACCCCGAAGCAGACCCTTGTGGTGAAGCTTCTTGAGGAGGGCGGCTGTGCCTCTGTGAAAGAGGTCTGCTATATGACCAACTGCACTTCAAGCATATTAAAAAGGCTTGCTGACAAGAAAGTTATCGTGCAGTATAAATACGAGGTCATGCGTGACGCCATAGGTGAGCTTGGCGAAAGGCAGGACCCTGACGATATCATACTAAATGATGAACAATCTGCCGCATATGAGGGCATAATGGGGCTTATAAAAGCCGAAAAGCCCGCAGGTGCGTTGCTTTACGGTGTTACGGGAAGCGGCAAGACCTCTGTGTTCATAAAGCTTATAAAAAGCGTTATGGATATGGGTAAAACAGCGGTCATGCTTGTGCCTGAAATATCCCTTACACCACAAATGCTCGGCAAATTCAAGTCACTTTTCGGTGATAAGATAGCCGTTATGCACTCGTCATTGTCATTGGGACAGCGTACTGACGAGTTCAAGCGTATCAAGCGTGGAGAAGCAAGAATGGTTATCGGCACAAGAAGTGCAATATTTGCTCCTGTCACCAACGTGGGAATAATCATCATGGACGAGGAGGGCGAGCCGTCATATAAGTCGGACTCAACGCCTAGATACCATGCACGAGATGTTGCCATACAGCGGTGCGGATATAATAACTGCGTGCTGTTGATGGCTTCTGCAACGCCGTCTTTGGAGAGCTTTTATTATGCGAAAAAGAGCAGATATCACTTGTTTGAGCTTAAAAACAGATATTCAAAGTCGCCCCTGCCGGCAGTCGAGATAGTCGATATGCAGGAGGAAGCGGCAGAGGGCAATGACAGCTTGCTCAGCCGTGTTATGTGTGATAAGCTCACAGAAGTGCTTGCGAAAAAAGAGCAGGCTATCCTGCTTCTGAACAGACGTGGCTATACAACGTATATCACTTGTATGGACTGCCGTCAGCCTGTGGCTTGTCCAAACTGCAATATACCCCTGACCTATCACAAGAAAAATGATCGGTATATGTGCCACTACTGCGGATATACCATGGATAATATAGAGCACTGTCCACAGTGCGGCTCACAGCGGCTCAAATCAAGCGGTGTGGGAACTCAGCGTGTGGAGGACGAGTTGGAAAGGCTTTTTCCGCAGGCAAGGCTTTTGCGAATGGACGCTGACACAACTTCTTCGAGATATTCCTATGAGGAGAATTTCAAGGCGTTTGAGAAAGGCGAGTATGATATAATGCTCGGCACTCAAATGATAGCAAAGGGACTTAATTTCCCGAACGTCACAATGGTGGGTGTCATATCCCTTGACAAGGCACTGTTCACAGGGGATTTTCGCAGCTATGAGAGAACATTCTCACTGCTCACTCAGGTGGCAGGAAGAAGCGGCAGAGGAGATAAACCAGGGGTCGCATACATTCAGACCTTTGTGCCTGACCATTATGTGTTGAACCTTGCGGCAGAGCAAAATTATGATGAGTTTTATAAAGAGGAGATAGCACTGAGAAAGTCGCTGACATATCCGCCTTTTTGCGATATATGCGTCATAGGTTTTTCAGCACCCCTTGAAAGCAAGGTAATAGGCGCTTCACGCTGGGTGACTCAGCTTATAAAAGAGTATATCTCACAGCACAAGGTGAATTTTCCCCTCAGAGCGCTAGGCCCTGCACCATGCACATTTGAAATGATAAATAATCGCTACAGATACAGACTTATCCTGAAAACACGCAATACTGCGGATTTTCGTGAGATGATAAAGCACGTTCTGGGCGAGTTCTATAAAAATAAAGATTATCAGACAGTTCGTATCTATGCCGACATAAACGGAGATATCGGGCTTTAAGAAAGGATAGTTAAATAAATGGCACTCAGAAAAATACTTAATAAGAGCGACGAGATTCTTCACAAGGTCTGCAAGCCTGTTACAGAATTTGACGACAAGCTTGGTCAGCTTCTTGACGATATGACAGAAACCCTGAAAAACGCCAACGGCGTTGGTCTTGCAGGTCCACAGGTGGCAAAGCTTAGAAGAGTGGTCGTTATAATAATCGACGATAAGGTTTACGAGCTTATCAACCCTGAGATAACATGGCAGAGCGAGGAAAAGCAGAGAGTTCTGGAGGGCTGTCTTTCATGCCCGAATGAGTGGGGCTATGTTACAAGGCCTATGAGAGTTAAGTTCAAGGCGCAGGACAGACACGGCAAGTGGTACGAAATGGAAGTATCAGAGCTGTTTGCACAGTGCGTTTGCCATGAGCTTGCACACCTTGAGGGTCATCTGTTTACTGAGATAGTTGAAGAATTTGTAGAGGTCGAGGACTAATGAAAATAATCTTCATGGGTACGCCTGATTTTGCCGTACCAACGCTGAAAAAGCTTTATGACAGCGGATATGAGGTGCAGGCTGTTTTCACTCAGCCTGATAAGCCAAAGGGCAGAGGCTATAAGCTTACTCCGCCCCCTGTAAAGGTGCTTGCGCAGGAGCATGACACAACTGTTTATCAGCCGCAAAGCCTTAAAAAAGACGGCGAGGAGTATGTTAAAATTATCAATGACCTTGCCCCTGATTGTATCGTGGTGGCGGCTTATGGCAAAATGCTCCCTAAGTCGGTGCTTGATATACCAAGGCTTGGCTGTGTGAACGTCCATGGCTCGCTGCTTCCTAAATATCGTGGAGCAGGTCCGATACAGTGGGCTGTGCTTAATGACGAAGCTGAAACTGGAATTACAACGATGCTTATGGGAGAGGGCATGGATACAGGAGATATCCTTGTGGAAAAGGCTACTCCTATTGGCGAGAACGAAACAGCCGCAGAGCTTTTTGACAGACTTGCCGAAATGGGTGCAGAGGTGCTTGTTGATACCCTTGAAAAGCTCGATAAGTGCGAGATAACCCCTGTTAAGCAGGACGAGAGCCTTGCGACTTATGCACCAATGCTCTCAAAGGAGCTTTGCCCTATAGATTTCACAAAGCCAGTGAGAAAGATACACAAGCAGATATGTGGTCTGTCTGATTGGCCATGCGCTACTACAGTGCTTGAGGGCAAAAGGCTGAAAGTATATAAGTCTGAGATAGCTTCCACAAAGCCTTGCGGAAAGCCTGCAGGCACTGTGGTGGATAACAGCGACTTTTCTGTTGCCTGCTCAGACGGAGTCATAAGATTTACTCAGGTGCAGGCTGAGGGCTCAAAGAGAATGGATACCGCTGATTTTCTCAGAGGCAGACATATCGAGAACGGCACTGTGCTGGGATAATTCGGAGGAACTATGGGAAACGCCAGAAAAACGGTTTTAAGGCTGCTTACAAGGCTTGAAAACAGCGGCTCATATTCAAATATACTTCTTGACGAGGGCCTTGAAAGGTCAGACCTTTCACCTCAGGACAAGAAATTCGCCGCAGCTCTTTTCTACGGCGTTTTGGAAAGACAGATAACTCTTGATAACATTATTCGGGAATATTCACGCAACCCTAAGAATAAGCTTGGTACTGAGGTCAGAGTTATACTGAGAATGGGTCTTTATCAGCTTTTATATATGGACTCCGTTCCTGACAATGCGGCTGTGGACGAGTCTGTGAAGCTTGCAAAGAAAAACAGAAATCCTGCGGCAAGCGGCTTTGTGAACGCAATGCTAAGGGAGTTTATAAGAAACGACAAAAAGCTTCCAAAGGGCAGAAATGCTACCGAGGAGCTTTCTATAGAATACTCCGCACCTGTATGGTTGACGGAGAAGTGGACAAGGGAATATGGTAAGGATATCTGCCTTGAAATGCTGAAAACCTCTGTGGGACAGGCACCTGTCACCGCAAGAGTGAACACGGTCTTTCATTCTCTTGAAAGCACACTGGATATGCTCGCTGAGGAGGGCATTACATTTGAAAGGCTGTCCGTCCTGCCTGATTGCATAAGGATATGCGGTGCAGGGGCGGTGGAGCATACTAAGGCTTACAAAGAGGGCAGGATACACGTTCAGGATCTTTCGAGCCAGCTTTGCTGTGCGGCTCTTGATCCTAAGGAGAACGATACAGTTCTTGACCTTTGTGCCGCACCTGGTGGAAAGACCTTTACAATTGCCGAGCGTATAAACAACAAGGGAAGAGTGCTTGCTTTTGATCTGCATAAAAATCGTGCAGGGCTTATTGAAAGCGGTGCGAAAAGGCTTGGGCTTGACTGCATAAGCGCAGGTGTTAACAATGCAAAGGTCTATGACGAGAAAATGCCAAAGGCTGACAAAGTGCTTTGCGACGCACCTTGTTCCGGACTTGGCGTAATAAGAAGAAAACCTGAGATAAAGTATAAAGAACCCTCAGATTTCGACAGACTTCCTGAAATACAGTATGATATACTGAAAACGTCAGCGGAGTATGTAAAAGTCGGTGGAACGCTGGTGTATTCCACCTGCACGCTGTCAAGGGCGGAAAATGATGAGGTGGCAGACAGATTTTTGGCTGAACACCCTGATTTTGAGCCTGCACCGCTAGGCGAGGCTTTCGGTAGCGACAGCGGTCTTTGCAGAATGTCTATCACACCTGCAAAATATAATTCAGACGGATTTTTTATTGCTAAGTTTATCAGGCTGAGGTGATCTTTTGGTAGCATTTGATGATAATGGAAAAATAGATATATTGGGGCTTCTGCCTGACGAGCTGGAAGCCGAGATACTAAAGCTTGGAGAAAAGAAGTTCCGTGCCGGGCAGATATTTGATTGGCTTCATGTAAAGCGAGTGTCAAGTTTTGATGAAATGACTAATCTATCTGTACAATTAAGGAATCTGCTTAATGAAAAATTTTGTTTAAAATCACTATTTGTGTCAAAAAAGCTTGAATCTCATACCGATAATACTGTAAAATATCTATATGAGCTTGAGGACGGAAATCATGTGGAATCTGTAATAATGGAATACAACTACGGAAACACCATTTGCGTGTCAACTCAGGTGGGCTGCAAAATGGGCTGTCGCTTTTGTGCGTCAACTATTGCAGGCTTCAAGCGTGATCTGACTTCGTCGGAGATACTGGGACAGATATATGCTTCTGAGCGTGACAGCGGAAGAAAGATATCAGGCGTGGTGCTTATGGGAATAGGCGAGCCTATGGATAACTTTGACAATGTGGTGAATTTCCTTGAAGTGCTGTCCTGTCCAAAGGGTTTTAATATGTCATTAAGGCACGTTTCAGTGTCTACCTGCGGCATTGTGCCGAGGATATATGAGCTTGCAGAGAAAAAGCTGGGCATAACATTGTCTATCTCTTTGCACGCTTCCAATAATAAGAGCAGGAGCGAGATAATGCCTGTTAATGACAGGTATGATATCAACGAGCTTCTTGTCGCCTGCCGATACTATTTTAAGGTAACAGGCAGGAGAATTTCTTTTGAATATGCTTTGATAGACGGGCATAACGATTCCATGGAGGACGCAAGGGAACTTGCGGAGCTTCTGGGCGGATTTGTCTGTCATGTGAATATAATCCCTGTTAATAAAATAAAGGAGCGTAATTATCATTCTGATAGAAAGTCAGCCAACAGATTCAGAGGATATCTGGAGAAGCTTGGGATAAACGCTACTGTAAGGCGGACCTTGGGTGCGGATATAGACGCTGCCTGCGGTCAGCTAAGACGAGAATATGAGATCTGATAAAAGGTGGTGAATCGCTTGTTTATAGCGTCTGATACAGACATCGGAAAAAAACGCAGTGAAAATCAGGACAGAGTGCATGCTGAATTTCTTGCTGACAATGTTGCCGTTGCGGTGGTCTGTGACGGTATGGGCGGAGCGTCATCAGGCGGAGTTGCCAGTCAGCTTGCCATTGACGCAGTAGTAAAACGTATCAAGGAAAATTTCCGAAAAGATATGAAACCAAATTCCATAAGAAATCTTATGCTCACTTCAGTGCATTATGCGAATACAATCGTGTATGGCAAGAGCAAGGAGGATATTGACAAAAACGGTATGGGTACTACCTGCGTTGCGGCATTGGTGGTGGATAAGACCGTCTATATGGTGAGCGTGGGCGACAGCCGTGGATATCTTCTTACCACGGACGGAATAGCTCAGATAACCACTGACCATACTTATGTGGAAATGCTTTATAGGTCGGGTCAGATAACCAAAGAAGAAGCGAAAAATCATCATATGAGAAACGTTATCACAAAGGCTGTGGGCGTTGAATCAGATGTTGAGGTCGATTATTTCGAGCTTGAAGAAAATGATAATTTTGCGGTGCTGCTTTGCTCTGACGGTCTGACCAATTATTGCACAGACAATATGATATATGAAACTGTGTTTGGCAATAATCTTGACGAGGCTATAAAACAGCTTATTGCTTTCGCAAACGAATGCGGCGGTAAAGATAATATTACTGCTGCGGTAATAGCAAATTAATGGAATGACAATAAAACATGAATAATATAGGAGTTGAATTACATGGATTCTAATATCGGCAAAAAGCTAGACGGCAGATATGAGATAACCGAGCTTATCGGCGTGGGCGGAATGGCTGACGTTTATAAGGCAGTTGACGTTATGGAAAACCGTACTGTTGCGGTAAAGATACTTAAGCCTGAGTTTTCACAGAACGAGGAATTTCTCAGACGCTTCAGAAACGAGAGCAAGGCTATCGCTGTACTTTCTCACCCTAATATCGTAAAGATATATGACGTGGGATTTTCTGACGAGATACAGTTTATCGTTATGGAGTATATCGACGGCATCACCCTTAAAGAGTTTATCGAGCAGCAGGGCGTGCTTAGGTGGAAAGACGCTTTGCACTTTGTAACTCAGATACTTCGTGCTTTGCAGCACGCTCATGATAAGGGTATCGTTCACAGAGATATCAAACCGCAGAACATAATGCTTTTCCCTGACGGAACTATCAAGGTCATGGATTTTGGTATCGCAAGATTTTCAAGGATCGATGGAAAGACACTTTCTGACAAGACTATCGGTTCTGTTCACTATATCTCACCTGAGCAGGCAAGGGGCGATATGACAGATGAAAGATCTGACATATACTCTGTAGGCGTTATGCTCTATGAGATGCTCACAGGCAGAAAGCCTTTTGACGGCGAAAATCCTGTGGCTATCGCTCTCAAGCATATGCAGGAGGATCCGGTTCCGCCAAGAGAGATCATGCCTTCTATCCCAGAGGCTCTTGAAGAAATAGTTATGCACGCTATGGAGAGAGATCCTGCAAGACGTTATCAGTCAGCAGCAGAGATGATAAAGGATATAGACACATTCAAGCTCAATCCATCTGTTGTTTTCGGATATAAGAACAGTCCTGTTCCTATCCCTGTGGCTGATAACAATAACAAATATTTTGACGATGAGCATAGTCAGAACTATGACGACGATGAAGAATATGAGGACGATGACGAAGAAAACGATGACGAGGAAGAAGAGGAAGAAAAGAAGCGTTCTTACGTTGTTCCGATACTCCTTGCTGTTACAGTTGCAGTAGTTATCATTGCAGCGTTCGTTATCGTAGGAGTTGTATTCAAGTCATTCAGCGGTTCAAACGGTATGCACACAGGTACAGTTACACTGCCAAACTTTGTGGGCAAGAATATCGTTCAGGTTGAGCAGGATTATAAGGATAAGCTTAAATTTGATATCACCGAAGAGTATAATGACCAGTATGACGAGGGAATAATCACATTCCAGGGTCAGGCAGCAGGAAAGTCTGTTAAGGAAGGCTTCACGGTCACACTTACTGTAAGTAAGGGCAAAAAAATGGCAACTATCCCTGACATGGTGAAGAAAGACGGCACTGTGGCTGAAAGCGAGCTTAAGGCTGCAGGATTTATGGTCGTTAAGAGAGATATATGGTCTGAGGATATAGCTTCAGGTCTTGTTGTGAAAACACAGCCGGCAGCAGGCGAGCAGTATGCCGTAGGTGCGACTGTTGCTTTGTTTGTAAGTAAGGGTCCTGTTGAAACAAGAGTCAAAGTACCAAGCGTTGTAGGTCTTACAGAAGAAAAGGCAGTTGCAATGCTCAAGGAGAACAAGCTCAAGGCTGAGGTCAAGGAGATAGAGCATGAGGGCGATAAGGGCAAGGTCATCGAGCAGGATACAGACGAAGGCACATATGTTGAGCGTGACACAACTGTTACTATTTACGTTTCGACCGGAGAAACTTCACCTGTTGAGGTAACATTCTCACTGCCACTCCCAAGTGGTATCCACGGCTCATATTCTATAGACATCTACAATAACGGCAACGTTGCATATACACAGAAGATCGGTAGTGGAGAATCTGTTGCAGGCGGTTCTGTAAATGTAACGGTAAAGGGCAAGAAGACAGAAACTCTGACTATCTTCATCACAAATGACGAAAATCAGCAGAAGTGCCGTTATGCAGTATATGACATAGATTATGATAAGCAGACAGCTACTCTTAGCGGAAGCCTGAATGAAAGCGGTCTGATCGACATTACTCCGACAACGACCACAACAACTACAACTACGACCACAACAACTACTACAACTACCACTACTGAAGCACCTGCACCGGAGCCTCAGGAGCCAGACGAGCAGGGTCAGTAGTTCATGAATGGAATAATCGTTAAAGCTATCGGAGGCATCTACTATGTAGAAGCCTCCGACGGCATTTATGAATGTAAGGCAAGAGGAGTATTCAGAAGAAAGAACATTTCTCCTGTAGGCGGCGACAGAGTTGAATTTTCATTGGAGGACGACGGAAGCGGAGTTATCGAGAAGATAGAGGAAAGACGCTCATTGCTTATAAGACCGCCTCTTGCAAATCTTGATATGCTTGTGTTCGTTTCGTCTACCTGCGAACCAAGACCTAATCTGCTGTTGCTTGATAAGTTTATTGCAATAGCTGTTTTCAAAAAAATAGAGCCTGTGGTAGTTTTTACAAAGATAGACAAGGAAAGCTGTGACGGGCTTGTGGACATATACAAGGGTGCAGGGATAAAGACCTTTCAGGTTGACAATACCACCGGTGAGGGCAGTGAAGCTGTTAAGGCAGTGCTGGAGGGCAAGCTGTCGGCATTTACAGGAAACACGGGCGTTGGCAAATCGTCACTGCTCAATAATATGTTTCCTGCATTGGGGCTTGCCACCAACGAGATAAGCAAAAAGCTTGGCAGAGGAAAGCACACCACACGCCATGTAGAGCTTTACAAGCTGGAGGGCGGTGGGTATATTGCCGATACCCCTGGCTTTTCGTCGTTTGATACCAACAGATATGATATTATTTTCAAGGACAAGCTTGCAGGCTGTTTTCCTGAGTTTCAGAAATACGAGGGCAAGTGCAGATTTCCTGATTGCAGCCACACAAAGGAAAAGGGCTGTGCGGTCATAGAGGCGGTAAAAAATGGCGAGATCGCAAAGTCAAGGCATGAAAGTTATGTGGAAATGTACGAGCAGGCAAAGCAGCTTAAGGAGTGGGAATACAAAAATGACTAAGAAATGCACTATCTTTTCAGGCGGTGAAGCGGTGTCGGCTCAATGTGTGGCAGAATACAAAGATTTTATTGACGATTCTCTTGTGATATCCGCTGACAAGGGCTATAAGCTTGCACAGGCAGTTGGCGTAAAGTCGGACATTATTATGGGCGATTTTGATTCTGCTGAAAAACCTGTTTTTGATAATATCGAGATCTTCCCCTCAGAAAAGGACGATACCGACCTTATGCTTGCCATAAAGGAGGGCTTTGAGTCGGGTTGTGATGATTTTCTCATATTCGGTGCAACAGGCGGACGAGTAGACCACTTACTTGGAAATATCCAATCTCTGGGATATATTTTATCTTGTGGCGGTGAGGGAATGATAGCCGCAGATAGGGAGATAATTCGGCTTTATCGTGCAGGAAGTTACAGGATATATGACCGTGAGGGCTTTTCGTTCTCGCTGGTGGCATATACCGATAAGGTAGAGGGTCTGACCATAAAGGGTGCGAAATATGAAGTAGAGGACTGTCTGCTGACCAATGCTTTCCCACTTGGCATATCAAACGTGGTTAAAGGCTTTGATGGGCAGGATAGAAAATACGCTGAGATATCATTCAAAAGCGGCTATCTGCTGTCAGTACAGTCAAAAATGGTAACCGATTTTTGATTTTTGAATAATATAAACTATAACTATTCGGGAGGTAATACTTATGAAAGTTGTAGTTGTAAAAAGTCCAAAGGTCATATCGGGTTTAATGAGGCTTATTTTCAAGATCAAAAAGGAAGAAGAATAGGATAACTGGCGGTACTCGTGTGAGTGCCGTCGATTTTTTTGCTATAGCAGAAAAGCTCTTAGATCGCAAGACGACCTAAGAGCTTTTATTCTGGTGCCGCTAACCGGACTTGAACCGGTACGGGTTTTACCCCGAGGGATTTTAAGTCCCTTGTGTCTGCCTATTCCACCACAGCGGCATGCAAGATATATTATAACACTTTTTTTGCAAAATGTCAACGCTTTTTTGCAAATTACAAGTTGTTAAACGGAAATAAGTGGTAATGACAGAATAGTGGCAGTGTTTATTTTAAATCTTTTTGCCTTGAAACTGAAAATCTGTAGATAAATACAGATATCAAAGCGGTGACGACTTCTGTTATCCAGAATGCGTTCCATACGCCTGTTGGTCCCGTGAGCTTGCAGAGGAAGAACGCAAGTGGCAGTATTATCGCAATAAATCTGCACAGAGATATCATAAGCGACGGAATGCCCATGCCAAGCCCCTCCAGCGCACCTGATGAGGTGACGGATACTGCGGAGATAACAAAGCCGATACAAATTAGGCGTAGTGCTGTTTTGCCTATGGCGATAGTGTCAGCGTTTTCCGTGAAAAGCCCTATGAGCTTGGCTGGGAAAAGTGCGCATATGATAGTTCCTGCCGCCAATATCACACCTGTCATGTAAAGAACAATGCGGTAAATTTTCTTCACACGCTCCTTCTCGCCTGCTCCGTAGTTAAAACTGATAACTGGTCGCATACCCTGAATAACACCGTTTGCGGGTAGATAAAGAAAGGTCTGGAGCTTGTAGTAAATTCCAAGAACAAGCACATAGCTTTGTGAATATGCCGCAAGTATGCCGTTGAGGGCGGATATGAGAAGTGACGGCAGTGCAAGATTAAGTGTTGCAGGAATGCCTATGGAGTACATCTTTGCAATTATTATGCCGTCGGGACGCTTGTGTTTTGCGGAAAGCTTAACAGGAAGCTCACAGCGAAGATATGCTATTATGTATATGACAAGGGTCAGCACCTGACCGATACCGGTGGCGAGTGCAGCACCCTTTATACCCATCTCAGGAAAAAATCCAACGCCAAAAATAAGCAGAGGGTCAAGGATTATGTTTGCGATACAGCCGCAGAGCATACTGAACATTGATATCTTCATTCTGCCGACAGATTGGAATATCTTCTCAAATGCAATGGCAAGCATTAATGCAGGAGAGAATGTAAATACAATGTTACAATACTGCACGCCAAGATCTATAACGTTTTTATTACTTGTGAACATAGATAGAAATGCAGGCATTATAAGTATACATATTATCATTAGCACAATACCATGCAAAGCCGAAAGGGCAAGCCCCTGAGTTGCGGCAATGTCAGCCTTTTCCTTTCTGCCTGCACCAAGATATATGGCAATGACCGCATTGATGCCGATACCAAAGCCGATAGCAGTGGCACTTATAAAATTCTGCACTGGGAACACCAGTGAAAGCGATGTCATTGCGTCCTCGCTTAT
>OHTZ01001086.1_pt1 | contig 14281 bp, 8 predicted proteins | sample 1579011 | NCBI WGS metagenome assembly OHTZ01 (sample SAMEA3879603, study PRJEB24766) | human gut metagenome | biome: human-associated habitat; feature: feces | place: USA | collected 1985/1987
AAAGTTTTTCTATTATGAACAAAAAGTTTTTAAGTGCAATCCTGTTTGGTGCCTTGATGGTTACCTCGACAGGAACATTTGTATCTTGTAAGGACTATGATGATGACATCGACAGCTTGAACGAGAAAGTGGACAAGCTGACTAAAGATTTGTCTGAATTACAGGCCGCAGCTGGAAAATATGTCACAGCTGTCAAGTATGATGCGGCAACAGGTAAGTTGACTGTTACCGGCGGTAACGGTGAAACTTTCCAACTTCCGATGCCTGCTGAACTTCCCACTTACTCTTTGAAAGTTGTAGATGGTAAGATACAGTTGTTAGATGGTGACAAGGTCGTTTCTGAAGCACCCCTGCCTACAACTGATGCTCCTGCGGCATTTGATCCTACTTTGTTGAAGTGGAACAATGGCTATCTGTATTATGGAGATGTAAAAATCTCAGGTGTAGAGAAACCTCAAAGCGTTGGTTCTATTACAGAAGTGAAAGATGAAGAAACTGGTGAGGTGATTGGCTATGTCATTGAACTAGATGGAAAATCTGCTACATTCTCTTTGGTTGCTGATTTGAAGGCGTTAGTATTCCAACCTGCATTCTATTATCACGGTATTGAAGCAATGGAAGCTATTGGTCTTAATTATAAAACCTTGACAGTAGCTAAAGTAGATGCAGATGGAAATTATGATAAGGATGCTCCTGTTGTAGGTGAAGCAACTACAATGATTCCGGACTTGGTAGCTGATTATCATGTAAATCCTACCGTAGCGAAAGTTCCAGGTGATGTAAAAGCATATACTTTCTTGCGTTATGACAAGAATTATACTCGTTCTGCTGCGACAGCTCCGAAAGTAGTAAAAACTAATGTTACAAACGGTAAGGCCCCCAAGGGTATATTGACTGTAAATGCTCATTTTACAGATGCTGATATTAAGAACATTGAAAATGATGAGCAAGTAACTGTATTAGCTTTGCAAGTAAGTAAGGGGGATACCGTTGTTACTTCTGATTATGCTGCTGTTAAGGCTGCTTATTACAAGGACTTGGTATTGGCAGCTGTAGATAGTATTCATGCAAATGACCGCCACTTGTTTACAACTGCTGCTGAAGCTATTGCTGATAGTGAACATGTTTGCAAGATTGTCTGGAACAGCAATGGTATCGATATTGCTCGTTTGGTCAATACTCACAGAACTAATATAGATAGTACACATTCAAAATGGGATGTTCGTGCTGCTGATGGTACTGTAGAAAAATATGGTTTCAAATATTCTTACGAATTAGTTGGTTATCATAAAGGTCATAACGAAACTTCAGAAAGTGCTCATGCTGCATTGAAGGGTTCTGTTATTCGTCCTCAGATGACAAGTGGTGGTAAGCAGCAACCTTGGGGATTTACTCAGAATAAAGCTACAAAAGATCGTGAACCGTTGGTTCGTGTTATCTTGACTGATACTATTAGCGGAAAAATAGCTTCTGTTGGTTATTTAAAATTCAAGATTACCGATACTGCTAATCAGAATGAAGTTGTATTGACCCCGAATTTCCCATTTGCCAATGGTTATACTGTTGATTGTACAAAAACAACAGAGACTAAACTTGGTTTGTCATGGCATCAAGTTGAAGAACAGATTCTGGCTCAATTGGAAGAAATTGGTATTTCTAAGGATGAATTCCATAAGAATTTCAAATTGGATGGTGCTGTAGAAGACGTAGAGCAACAAGCTTTGGTAAATGCTACTCAGTATGATGGAATTACTGTTGATTCTAAGGCTGTTACTACTCCGGTTGGTGTGGTTTCACAGACTAATTGGGATCCGGAGGATGAAAAGACTGAAGTTTTGACTTGGGTAGTTAAGAATAATCAGGCATATCACATCTTTAAGGCTGGTGCTAAGAGTATTGCAGTAAATGTACGTTATAGCTATGAAGTATCTGAAGGTGTATATCAATATGTATATGTTACTTTCACTTGGACTCCTAGTCCTTTGAACTTTACTCCTAATGGTACCATTGAAAACTCTGCTAAGATTGATAAATATTGGTATGAAAAGAACGGTGCTGTAGCAGGTTCTGGTTATTCAGATATCCATGCTAATGTTCATCAAGTTGTTAGCGATAACTCTAATGATTGTACATTTGATAGCGAAATCTTGAATACTTTCACTGGTAATGTGATTACCGTGACAAGTGACGCTACTTATCCTGCATTTGCTAATGATAAGTTGACTAAGGAAGTTGTATTTGCTAACCCTCAAGATCATTTGACTAAGAAGGGAACTGCTTATGTCGTGAATGGTGCTTCTGGTGCTCAATATGATATCACTGTATCTGCTGATGGAAAAACTCTACAAGCTACTAATAACGCTGTAACAAAAGCAGTTGTTGTTCTTGCTGGAACAGTGATGGAATATCAAGAAAATGATTTTGCAAAAGATATTTTGAACAATGCAGATCACAACTTGCTGGGACAAGACCAGACATTTACTGCTAAATTGCAAATTAATGCTGCTAACTGCGATTATGTAGATTATGCTTTGGGTAACAACGTATTCTATGCTAAATATTTGCGTCCTGTATCAGTAGATCCGTCAGATGTAGATGAATTAATTGATGCTACTAATGGTGCTTCTATTGCAGGCTTGACCTTGAATCTGATTGATTGGAGAGACAAGTATTTTGATAAAGCAGAAGATACTACTGGTGATGATGGTAAGAAATATAATTTCTATGGATTTTATGGCGTAACTAAAGTTGCTGCTGATATTGAAAACGCTACAACAACTTTGAATGGTGGAACATTAGGTTCTACTAAATTATCTTCTGTAACGAAGAATGTAAAATTGTATTTCGGTGAAGATAAATCTACAACCAATGTATTTACTGCTCTGAAGGTTGGCGATAATGGTAAATTCTATTATTACAATAATGGTACTACTTTAGGTAAGTTTACAATCCGCGTTCCGCTGGAAGTTACTTATAAGTGGGGTACTATCTATACCGAAGTTGATTTGAATATCAATAAGACTATTCAGAACTAATATTGTAATAACTTTGAGTTTAATTTAAATAAGGGCCGGCCATTCATAGTGGCTGGCCTTTTTTAATAGGAGGAAAGAATGAAATGAAAAAACTGAAATTTATTTTATTGTTGACTGTTTTATTAACAACCTTTTCTTGTCAATCAGGAAAACAGAAGGTGCAAAGCAAAGAAGAGAAGAGTATTAATGAATTTGTAGCTCATCTAACGGAAGTTGATACGGTTTTGATAACAAACCTAATAAATCAATTTATGGAATATGCGAAAAATGGTCAGCTGGAATCTGCCGCAGCTATGCTTTATAAAGCCGATTCGGCAGATGTTTGGAATGAACCTATTCAATTGGATAACAATGAATTGCATCAAGTCGCAAAAATGATGGAATCTTTTCCTGTATTAAGTTATAAGATAGATTATATAAAGTTCTATACTCCTGTTAAAAACGAGGTGAAGTGCACGATTGTTATGCAGAAAGGAGAAAGTGGAACACCTATTGCAACTAGTAGTTGGTATTTTAAGCTGATGAATTATTTGGGTGGATGGCGGCTTTGTATGATGAATTAGCTAATGATCGATTTATATAAGCAGTCGTGGGAAAAAGTGTCATTTAAAAATTATTGAAGGGGGTGTTTGTTTAGGATATTTATGTGATTTTCAATACAAAAGATTATAGTTATAAATTGTAGCAGGGTCAAAAGAGAACGGTTTCTCAGGCTTGTAGTCGAAAAGTTGACAGTTCAACCAGATAATCCGGACTGTCAGCTTCTTTTTTTGTGTCCGGAGAGATTTCTTCTGTCCGGTAAGTTCCCTATGGATCCAGATAGCAGTGCATTTACCCATAGCAAGGATAACAGCATTACGATAATCTGTGAAAGTATTTCTTTCTTAATCATATTATACCTGTTCCTTTTCAAAAGTTACGAAAGAGTGATCGCATGAGTAAGAAAAATCTTACTCTGCTGTTTTGTAAGCCTTGTCCATGCTTTGTATCCGTCGTCTTGCACCGAATATCTTGTAACAGGAATGAAACTCCTTTGTCACGAAACCTTTAATAGAGTGTAACTCTCAAGAAACCTGACCCATCTACTTTTGCAGCAGATTTATAACGCATAAAAAAGTATATGAAAAAGGTTGTTAGAGCTGTGTCTCTTATGCTGCTGATGGCAGGTGTTTGTGGAAATGCATTTGCCGAGGAAAATGAAAACATTGTCCGGCAAGGCGCTATCCGCGGACGTGTGATAGACAATGGAAAACAAATTCTGCCGGGTGCTTCCATCTTTGTTGAAAATCTGAAAACCGGAGTAATCAGTGATGTGAACGGTTTTTATACGCTGCCCAATCTGAAACCCGGAACTTACACAGTTAAAGTAACCTACGTAGGTTATAGCCCCATTGAAATGAAAGTTACCGTCCCCGAAGGCAAGACTTTAGAAAAAGATATAGTGATGAATGAAGGGGTGGAACTGCAGGAAGTGCAGGTAAAGGGAGCTTTTCAAGGACAGAAGAAAGCAATCAATACACAAAAGAATAATCTGGGTATCACTAATGTTGTATCTGCCGACCAGGTAGGGAAATTTCCCGACTCAAACATAGGTGATGCATTGAAACGTATCAGTGGCATCAATGTGCAATACGATCAAGGCGAGGCCCGTTTTGGACAAGTCCGCGGCACTAGTGCCGATTTAAGCTCCGTCACCATTAATGGTAATCGTGTCCCATCTGCTGAGGGGGATACTCGTAACGTGCAGTTGGACTTGATTCCTGCCGATATGATTCAGACCATCGAAGTAAGCAAAGTCGTTACACCCGATATGGACGGCGATGCTATCGGTGGTTCCATCAATCTGGTAACCAAAAATTCTCCTTATAAACGCACTATCAATGCTACAGCGGGAAGTGGTTACAACTGGATCAGCGAGAAAGCCCAGTTGAACTTAGGTTTCACTTACGGCGATCGTTTCTTCAATGACAGACTGGGCATGCTGCTCTCCGCTTCTTATCAGAATGCTCCTTCCGGTTCTTATGATACTGAATTCATGTGGGAACAAAATGAGGATGGCAAAGTATATGTCAGCGATTATCAGATGCGCCAGTACTTTGTCACCCGTGAACGTCAAAGTTATTCGGCGGCTTTTGATTTTGATATCAATGAAAACCATAAATTGACTTTCAAAGGGATCTTCAACAACCGTAACGATTGGGAAAACCGTTACCGTACCAATATCAAGGATTTGGATGAGAACGGAAAAGGCACAGTCCGCATCCAGACCAAAGCAGGTACTCCCGATAATCGCAATGCCCGTCTGGAGCGTCAGCGTACCATGGATTTCGCTTTGGGCGGAGAACACTTATGGGGGGCAATCGGTATGGATTGGAATGCCAGTTATGCAAAAGCTACGGAAGAACGCCCTAATGAACGTTATCTTGACTTCCAACTGAAAAAGCAGGAATTTGATATGGACTTGAGTGATGAACGCCAGCCGTTGGCAACACCTGGAACAGGTGCTACTTTGACACTGAGTGATAAGTTCAGCTTGAAGGAACTGACGGAACAACAGGAGGACATCAAAGAAGAAGATATGAAATTCTCGGCCAATTTCAAGGCCAGTTTAAATAATGGAGCTAAACTGAAGTTCGGTGCGAAGGTAGTACGTAAAACAAAAGAGAAAGAAATAGACTTCTACGAATATACTCCGAAAGACGAGGATGCCTTCATGACCAACAGCCTGAAAAATACGGTAGACCAGAGTACGGATAAGTTTATGCCGAGCGACAAATATCAGGTAGGAACATTTGCCAGTAAAGAATATGTGGGTGGATTGAATTTAAATGATGCTTCCCAGTTCGATAAAGAACAGGTACAAGCCGAATTGGCTGAGAACTTTGAGGCTCGTGAAACTGTAAGTTCCGGGTATGTACGATTTGACCATAAATTTACCTCTGATATAAACTTGATGGCAGGGCTCCGCATAGAGCACACTTCTCTTCGTTATACCGGCCGTAACTATGATGATGAGACAGATAAGACCACCAAGACCGGCCGCATGACCAACAGTTATGTGAATTTCCTTCCTTCTATTTTGGTGAAATGGGATGTAAATGATGATTTCAAGATACGCGGTTCTTACACGCAGACCTTGAGCCGACCCAAATATTCAGCTTTGGTTCCTAGCGTGAATATCAACCGTGGCGATAATGAAATAAAGATTGGTAACTCTGACCTGAAACCTACTATTTCTTACAACTTCGATTTGAGTGCCGATTATTATTTCAAGAGTGTAGGTTTAGTGAGCGCAGGTTTTTTCTATAAGAAAATAGACGATTTCATCGTAGATCAGGTACTGACCAACTATGAATACCAAGGAACAGAATATACCCGTTTCACTCAGCCCAAGAATGCAGGAAATGCTAATCTGTGGGGATTGGAATTTTCTTATCAGCGTGATTTCGGCTTCATTGCTCCGGCCTTGAAGTATGTGGGTTTCTATGGAACCTATACTTATACGCACTCACGCGTGGAGGACTTTAACTTCGAAGGACGTGAGAACGAGAGCGGGTTGAGTTTGCCGGGGTCTCCCGAGCATACGGCGAATGCCTCTCTTTACTTTGAAAAAGGAGGCTTGAATGTGCGCCTGAGCTATAACTATGCCTCCAGTTTTATCGATGAAATGGGCCCAAGTATATTTTATGACAGATATTATGATGCCGTGAACTATATGGATGTGAACGCCAGTTATACCTTTGGCAAGAAGGTGAAAATGACCTTTTATGCTGAGGCGAACAATCTGCTGAACCAGCCGCTCCGTTATTACCAGGGAACGAAGGATCGTACTATGCAGGCAGAATATTATGGCGTGAGAATGAATGCAGGTTTAAAAATAAGTTTCTAAAAATAAGTATATGAAAACGTTGATGATGATTAGAAAAATGAAAGAAGTATTGACATGGGTATGGATTGCCGTCATTGGTACGGCTATCTGCCTGAATGTGTGTGCCCAGACTCCGCAAGATTGGAAAGGACTGAAGAAACAACTGAATTTTTATATGGCCAACGATTTGGGACGTAACGGTTATTATGACCAGAAGCCCATAGCCGAGTTGATGGGAGAAATGGCGGATGTTATTGGTCCCGAGTGTGTATTTGCAGCCGGAGACGTGCACCATTTTGAAGGTGTGCGCAGCGTTAACGATCCGCTCTGGATGACCAACTACGAGTTGATTTACAGTCATCCCGAGTTGATGATAGACTGGTTTCCGATCTTGGGAAATCATGAATACCGGGGTAATACGCAGGCTGTGTTGGATTATACCAATGTGAGTCGTCGCTGGTCGATGCCTGGTCGTTATTATACCAAAGTCTTCGAGAAGAAAGGAACTGCCATTCGTTTTGTGATGATAGATACCGCTCCTCTGATTGACAAATACCGTAACGAGAGCGAAACTTATCCGGATGCCTGTAAACAAGATATGGATCAGCAATTGGCATGGATAGATTCTGTACTGACTGTTGCCAAAGAAGATTGGGTAGTCGTAATCGGACATCATCCCATTTATGCTGAAACGTCGAAAGACGACAGTGAACGCAGCGATATGCAGAAGCGTCTGGATCCTATCCTCCGTAAACATAAGGTGGATATCTATGCATGCGGACACATTCATAACTTCCAGCACCTTCGTGTGCCGGGCAGTGATATCGACTATGTGGTAAATTCGGCTGGTTCGTTGAGCCGTAAGGTAAAACCAGTGGAAGGCACTCTGTTCTGTAGTCCCGAACCGGGCTTTTCTATCTTTACGGCAGACAAGAAAGAACTGGATATGCACATGATTGATAAGAAAGGAAAAGTAATCTATACTGTAAAACGCACCAAATAGGGATAGTTATTTTAGGGAAAAAGAGTACATTTGCGGTATAAAACTGTAAATGTACTTTTTGTTATGTTGAATACACTCCTTTTGATTGGTGGTCTGGCTCTCATTTTAGCTGGCGCGAATGGCTTGACGGATGGTTCTGCAGCGGTTGCCAAACGTTTCCGTATTTCTGATTTGGTAATCGGGCTTACCATTGTAGCTTTCGGCACTTCGGCTCCCGAATTGGTTATCAGTGTGCTTTCTGCATTGAATGGCAGTGCTGAAATGGCTATTGGTAATGTGGTGGGTAGTAATATATTCAATGCTTTGATGATTATAGGTTGTACTGCCTTGGTACTCCCCATAAAAGTAGGTGAGGGGACGATGAGTAAAGAGATTCCGTTAGTCATTCTTTCTTCGTTGGTACTTTTTGTCTGTGCCAATGACATGATGCTGGACAGGGAAGCGGTCAATGTTATCAGCCGTTCCGATGGGTTTGTTCTGCTGGCTTTCTTCCTTATATTTATGCGTTATACATTTGCCATCGCCCGTAATGGGGCAGATGAGGCAGGAGAGGAGCAGAAGATAAAGGAAATGCCTGTATGGAAATCGGTGTTGTATATTGCAGGAGGGCTGGCCGGACTCATATTCGGCGGACAGCTTTTTGTCGACGGGGCAAGCGGGCTTGCCCGTTCATGGGGTGTCAGTGAATCGGTAATCGGACTGACATTGGTAGCCGGAGGTACTTCCTTGCCGGAGCTTGCCACATCTGTTACGGCGGCTTTAAAGAAGAATCCGGGAATTGCTATCGGCAATGTCATCGGTAGTAATCTGTTCAATATATTCTTTGTTCTGGGGTGCAGCGCTACGGTGTCACCGCTTCCGATGGGGAATATAAATAACCTCGATTTAAGTGTACTGATTGCTTCCTCCCTGTTGTTGTGGCTGGTAGGCTGGTTTTTCCGCAAACGTACCATAACCCGGCTTGAAGGCGCATTGATGGTTGGCTGTTATGTCGTTTATACCGCCTATCTTATTGCCCAACAGTGAAAAAGCCATAAAAAGAATAAGTTTTCTGCAAAAAAACTTCTATCTTTACACCCCGAATTTTATAAAAATACAGCATGGCTATTACCATTAAAAAAGTCAGTTCAAAGAAAGAACTAAAGACGTTTATACGGTTCAACTACGAGTTATACAAAGAGAATCCCTATTCCGTACCCGATTTGTACGATGATATGCTGAATACGTTCAGCCCGAAGAAGAATGCCGCTTTCGAGTTTTGTGAGGCGGAGTATTTTCTGGCATATAAGGATAACAAGGTGGTAGGACGTATTGCAGGGATTATAAATAAACGCGCAAACGAAACTTGGAATAAAAAAGAAGTCCGTTTCGGATGGATTGATTTCCTGGATGATATCGAAATATCACGTGCCTTGTTGGATGCAGTAGCCCAATGGGGTAAATCAAAAGGTATGGATACCATTCAGGGGCCTTTAGGCTTTACCGACTTTGATGCGGAGGGTATGCTGGTAGAAGGATTCGACCAGTTGAGCACCATGGCGACTATCTATAATTATCCTTATTACCCACAGCATATGGAGAAGTTGGGATTCGAGAAGGATGCCGATTGGGTGGAATATAAAATTTATATTCCGGATGCAATTCCTGATAAGCATAAGCGTATCAGTGACTTGATTCAACGTAAGTTTAACCTGAAGGTGAAGAAATATACATCGGGTAAGAAAATTGCGGCCGAATATGGACAGGCTATATTCGAGTTGATGAATGAGGCTTATGCTCCGCTTTATGGTTTCTCGGCTTTGTCGCAAGGACAGATCAACCAGTATATAAAGATGTATTTGCCTATTGTAGATTTGCGTATGGTAACCTTGGTGACCGATGCCGAAGATAAACTGGTGGCAGTGGGGATTTCAATGCCTTCTCTGTCCGAAGCGTTACAAAAAGCGAAGGGACGTTTGCTGCCTATGGGATGGTATCACCTGTTGAAAGTGTTGTTCCTGCATAAGTATCCTCCTATGTTGGATTTGTTGCTGGTTGCTGTAAAACCTGAGTATCAGAACAAAGGAGTCAATGCTTTGTTATTCTCGGACTTGATCCCCGTATATCAGCAACTGGGATTCAAGTATGCCGAAAGTAATCCGGAACTGGAACTGAACGGAAAGGTGCAGGCCCAGTGGGAATATTTCAAGACCGAGCAGCATAAACGCCGTCGTGCTTATAAAAAGAGTATTCTGTGACAACGATATATAAAAATGTGATAAGTCAATATGGAAGAAAACAACGAACTGATAAACAATCCCGCCGTAGAATATACCGACGATAATATCCGCCACCTCAGTGACATGGAGCATGTGCGTACCCGTCCCGGTATGTATATTGGAAAGTTGGGTGACGGATCACATGCCGAGGACGGTATCTACGTCCTTCTGAAAGAAGTTCTCGACAACAGTATCGATGAATTCAAAATGCAGGCGGGTAAAAAGATTGAGATTATCATTGAAGAAAATCTCCGTGTCAGCGTGCGTGACTATGGTCGGGGTATTCCGCAGGGAAAACTTATTGAGGCTGTAAGTGTGCTGAATACGGGAGGTAAATATGACAGTAAGGCGTTTAAGAAGAGTGTCGGACTGAATGGGGTCGGTGTGAAAGCTGTCAACGCATTGAGTTCGCGCTTCGAGGTGCGCAGCTATCGTGATGGAAAGGTGCGTATCGCTACCTTTGCCAAGGGAGACTTGTTGACGGATACCACACAAGATACAACAGAAGAGAACGGTACTTATATTTTCTTTGAACCGGATAACCTGTTGTTTGAGAACTACAGTTTCCGTCCGGAGTTCGTGGAAACCATGCTCCGCAACTATACCTATCTGAATACAGGACTGGCCATTATCTATAACGGTCAGCGTATCCTGTCCCGTAACGGGTTGGTGGACTTGCTTAACGACAACATGACGGCTGTGGGATTATATCCCATCATCCACTTGAAAGGAGAAGATATCGAGATCGCTTTTACGCATACCGGCCAGTATGGTGAGGAGTATTACTCTTTTGTCAACGGACAGCACACCACGCAGGGAGGTACGCATCAAAGTGCTTTCAAAGAGCATATGGCCCGTACCATCAAGGAATATTTCAACAAGAATATGGACTATGCCGATATCCGTAACGGATTGGTAGCTGCCATTGCCGTTAATGTGGAGGAACCGTTGTTCGAAAGTCAGACTAAAATCAAGCTGGGCTCTACCAATATGGCTCCCGGTGGTCCTACCGTTAATAAGTTTGTAGGTGATTTTGTAAAGACTGAGGTCGATAACTATCTGCACAAACATACGGATGTGGCCGATGTGATGTTGCAGAAGATTCAAGAATCGGAGAAAGAGCGTAAGGCTATAGCCGGAGTGACCAAACTGGCACGTGAACGTGCCAAAAAGGCAAATCTTCATAACCGTAAGTTGCGTGACTGCCGTTTTCACCTGAATGATGCCAAAGGAGACAAGAAGGAGGAAAGCTGCATTTTCATTACCGAGGGTGACTCGGCGAGCGGTTCTATCACCAAGAGCCGTGATGTAAATACTCAGGCAGTATTCAGTTTGCGTGGTAAGCCGTTGAATTCTTACGGGCTGACCAAGAAGATTGTATATGAGAATGAAGAGTTTAACTTGCTTCAGGCTGCTCTGAACATAGAGGACGGTATGGAAGGATTACGATATAACAAAGTGATTGTGGCAACAGATGCCGATGTGGACGGTATGCACATCCGTTTGTTGCTGATTACCTTCTTCCTGCAATTCTTCCCCGATTTGATAAAGAAAGGTCATGTATATATTCTTCAGACTCCTTTGTTCCGTGTCCGTAACCGCAAGAAAGGAGTTTATGAAACGGTATATTGTTATTCGGAAGAAGAACGGATTGCCGCAATCGAACGGTTAAGCCCCAATCCCGAAATCACACGGTTCAAAGGTTTGGGAGAGATTTCACCCGATGAATTCAAGCACTTTATCGGCAAAGATATGCGTTTGGAGCAAGTTTCCCTCCGCAAGACTGATCTGGTAAAGGAGTTACTGGAGTTCTACATGGGTAAGAACACGATGGAACGTCAGAATTTTATTATAGATAACCTTGTTGTAGAAGAAGATATTGCGTGAGTGAATCACTAAAAAATATGAGAAGAGCGATATTTCCGGGAACCTTTGATCCTTTTACCATCGGTCATTATTCGGTCGTGAAGAGAGCGTTGACTTTTATGGACGAAGTGGTGATCGGCATCGGTATCAATGAGAATAAGAAAACTTGGTTTCCTACAGAGAAACGAGTGGAGATGATCGAGAAACTTTTTGCGGATGATCCCCGGGTAAAGGTCGATGCTTATGATTGTCTGACCATTGACTTTGCCCGAGCTAAGGAGGCGCAGTTCATTGTTCGTGGTATCCGTACCGTACACGATTTTGAATATGAGGAAACTATAGCCGATATCAACCGGAAACTGGCCGGAATAGAAACGATTCTGTTGTTTACGGAGCCGGAACTAACCTCTATCAGTTCTACGATTGTAAGAGAATTGTTGCAGTTTGGCAAAGATGTGACGCCATTCTTGCCTGAAGGAATGAAAATAGACTGACCATGAAATATACTATGTATTTTGCAGGCTTGATTGCCTGCTTTTTTTCTATCGTAGCCGCACAGGCTCAGGAGAGTAAATTTCTGAATTCTCCGGCACGTAAGTTGCAACTGGCGGAATTTGCCATTGCCAATCTTTATGTAGACGAAGTCAATGAGGGAAAGCTGGTGGAAGAAGCTATCGTAAAAATGCTGGAGCAGCTTGATCCTCATTCTACCTATTCTGATTCGGAGGAAGTGAAGAGAATGAACGAGCCGTTGCAGGGAAACTTCGAAGGTATCGGTATACAGTTTAATATGGCGGAGGACACTTTGCTGGTGATACAGCCTGTATCGGGCGGACCGTCCGAAAAAGTCGGTATTCTGGCCGGTGATCGTATCGTCATGGTGGAAGATACGCTGATAGCCGGTGTAAAGATGAGTACCGAGGATATTATGCGTCGTCTCCGTGGTCCTAAAGATTCAAAAGTGAATCTGAAAATACTTCGCCGAGGGGTGAAGGAACTGCTTCCCTTTACGGTGAAAAGGGATAAAATACCTGTTTACAGCTTGGATGCTTCCTATATGATTAAAGATAAGATCGGTTATATTCGTATCAACCGTTTTGCCGCCACTACCCATGAGGAGTTCAAGAAAGCGCTGACCGGGTTGCAGAAGAAAGGAATGAAAGACTTGATTCTTGATTTGCAGGGCAATGGCGGGGGGTATTTGAATGCTGCTATCGATATTGCCAATGAATTTTTGGGTAAAAAGGAACTGATTGTCTATACGGAGGGCCGTCGTAATCCTCGTAGCGAGTTTTTTGCCAAAGGTACGGGCGAGTTTCAGAACGGTCGTCTGATGGTATTGGTTGATGAATTTTCTGCTTCTGCCAGTGAGATTGTGACCGGAGCTGTTCAGGATTGGGACAGAGGAGTTGTTGTGGGCCGGCGCAGTTTTGGTAAAGGCTTGGTGCAGCGTCCCATTGATTTGCCGGACGGGTCGATGATTCGTTTGACGGTGGCCCGTTATTATACTCCTGCCGGACGTTGTATCCAGAAACCTTACGAAAGCATTGAAAAGTATAATGAAGACCTGATAGACCGTTATAATAAAGGAGAAATGATGAGTGAAGACAGCATCCACTTTCCGGATTCACTGAAGTTCAAGACTCATAGGTTGGCCCGTACGGTATATGGTGGCGGAGGGATCATGCCCGATTATTTTGTGCCGATCGATACCACTCTGTATACGGATTATCACCGCAATCTCGTGGCCAAAGGGGTAATTATCAAACTGACCATGAAATACATCGAAAAGCATCGGAAAGAATTATTGAATAAATACAAAAAGTTTGAAACTTTCAATGAGAAATTCGAAGTAGATGATGAATTGCTGAAAACGATGCGTGAAATGGCAGATCAAGAGAAAATCGAATTCAACGAAGAGCAATACAACAAGGCTCTGCCTCTTATCAAGACCCAACTGAAAGCACTCATTGCCCGCGATCTATGGGATATGAACGAATATTTCCAAGTAATGAATAAAACAAATAAAAGTGTAGAACGGGCACTGGAAATATTAAGTTCAAAGGAGTACGAACAAATGCTGAAATAAATGAAGGGTGTATATCCCCCTCCAAGAAAATGAGGGTGTGTCGAAATTCTCATAAACTAAAAATGAACTGCATCCCAAAAGTTGGACATAAAACTTTAGGAGTGCAGCTCAAGCAGTTGTAGCGAGGATGATTTCGATAAAAGGGGAGTTTTGACACATTTA
>OHTZ01001098.1_pt1 | contig 14165 bp, 15 predicted proteins | sample 1579011 | NCBI WGS metagenome assembly OHTZ01 (sample SAMEA3879603, study PRJEB24766) | human gut metagenome | biome: human-associated habitat; feature: feces | place: USA | collected 1985/1987
GAATCTATTAATATCGTCCAGTTTTTGAAGACAAATTCAGGAAAGAAAGGTGAAGGAATGCCAGTTGTCCGCAATCCTCAATTCTACTTTAGGGAGGGATTTTGTTGGATAGATGTAAATTCTACTTATCTTAAAGCAAGACTGAAAGGTAATGGCGTATTTGATGTTTTAAGTATGAGTTTATTCTCTATGAACCAAATACCTGATTGGTATTACGTTAGCCTTATTAATTCGGAGCTTATTAGTCTCTATGTAGATAATTTTGTGAACAATACATCTCATTTCCAAATAAATGATGCGAGGCAGTTACCAATCGTAATACCAAATTTAAAAATTTTGAATAAAATAGAACAGTTATGTAAAGAGGCGATTTGTTTAAAGAAAGATAGTTTTTCTTCCTTGGTTGATAGAACAACTGCGGAAGAAAAACTATTAGCATTGCAACGAGATTTGGATTATTATGTACAAGCAGAACTATATGGAATATAAGCATGCTATTAAATTGTCATTTTCCTCTTCTATTATTTCCAACTCTGATTGAATTGATATGTCTGTTGTTATACCTTTAGCAACAGACTTTTTTAACTCAAAAGCACTGGTAAATAATCTGTTACACGATTTTAATATCTCATTATCTGGAATTAATACAGGAATTAATTTAGCATCTCCTGTTGTACAATGAGAAGTCGAATTAATAAAGTTATCAACGTATATAGCTGCAAATCTAGAGTTCATTAAAGAAATCAGATAGAACTCTGGAACCTGGTTGACACAAGAAAAGAAACTCATGCTTTCTGTGCTTTGTACAGTCTTTTCTTTCTTTTTGCATTTCATATATGTTGTCAAAACATTATTCCAACAAAATCCCTCTGTGTTTAGAGATTATAAATTTTCTCAACATAAGAATCCACTTCTTTCTGGATGACATCAAGAGCATTGTTCGTTGTGTGTCCTTTCTTTATTTTAATTGCATTTGAGACAAATGATTTTGCCTGCTCATCATCTGTCGATGTAGGAATGATGATGGGTAACTGACGTGCATCATTAATCTGAAATGTCTGAGTATTATTGACGAAGTTGTCAACATAATGACTAATCAAGGTTGAGTTTATCATTGTGATGATGTAGTCTTCTGAAAGCAAATTAGAAACTCCAAAAATGCTCATACTTTTGACGTCATGTATGCTTTTTTCTTTCTTACGGCACTTCAGAAACATTGTGTTTATATCACTCCAACACAATCCCTCCCTAAAGTAGAACGTATAACCTTGGTATCGCGCCCTTGGATCTGTCTTCAAAAACTGGACGATATTAATAGATTCCTCTTTCCCATCTGCCATTAACAGATTTAGTAGGTAAACGAATACCAGTATATGCCAAATACCGATATAGAGTTCCTCTCGCAACTTTTATTTTTTTGGCTATTATTGGAATACTTACTCCTTCTGATAACTGCTTTACAATAAAGAGATGTTTAGCTTCGCATTTCGAATTTGGGCGATTGTTTCTACGCCCAGTAGCACGCCCTATTGGCTTTCCCTCAGACTTTAATCTTGCTAAGGCTTCTTTTGTGCGCTGGCTAATAAGATTCCGCTCAATCTCCGCAGATAAACCGAAGGCGAAAGCTAACACCTTACTTTGGATGTCTTCGCCTAAGCGATAGTTGTCTTTTATTGTCCAAACCTTACATTCCTTAGTCATGCAAATATTCAATATTTCCATGATCATGAACAGATTCCTACCAAGCCGTGACAACTCGGCACATATAATAAGGTCATCCTTGTTTACACGTTTCAAAAGTTTACCAAGTTCTCGCTTACTATAAGATTTTGTACCACTGATGGTTTCCTCTATCCAACCATCTATCACTAGTTTATTGCGCTCACAGAAATTATTAATTTCAAAACGCTGATTCTCTACAGTTTGTTTATCACTGCTTACTCTAATGTATCCGTAAATCATAACGCTAAAATTTATATTAACACACACCAATATAAAAAATCCCTTCACAATTAATTGAGATGTAAAAGGATAAATTGGAGTAAACAGTATATACGTAAAAACATATACTAATTTTTCCTTTTTATTGCTATCTGCTTTTTTATCAAGTTCTTATGCTGCTCATTCACCACCCGATACATCGAATAATACGCAAAGGCTTCTTCTCTATGCCTCATGCTACTAACTGATGCAGCAACAGCCCATGTAACTATAATGATAACAAACACTACGACATATCGAAGTTTGATATGATGCCCCCGTATAAACATCCCATTGATATTTGGTGGAATAATGGTTACAGGGCTTTTCAATTCATTGATTCTCACAAGTATCTCGTCCTGCCGCTTTAATATGCAATCGGTATTTGCTTCAATAGTCATACGATTGAGATTGTAATCGCAAACGTGTCTATAAAGATATTCTAGAAATTTAGACTTCTGTTTGAATAGTTCAATAAGCTTCGGGAACCATAGCGAAAACGGCAATGTGTTGGGCTGCTGTTGCCAGATATGTTTCTTGACCACAGACAAGGCTTCATTCCAACAAGTGCAGAAACCTTTAGCGACTCCATTATAAATGGTCTTTTCGTCAAAGTCCACTTTTACAGATTGTTCTGGTTTAGGAACTGTAGTATTCTGTTTTTCAATACACTCTTTTAGCTCGTTGATACTTTGGCGCAAATTCGCAAGATTTGCAGCTACTACATCTTCTTTCATTATCTTCTACGTTTTGAGGTTTTATAAAAAGGTTCGTTTCTTTGGTTATCCTTATCTTTATCGTTTCGCCATCCTTGTTCATTGTTGGTTCCTCCACCTCCTCCACTGGGAATTATGGCTTGATGGGGTTGAATAATCAGTTCCGCTGCCACATTACCCAATGTAGCACAAAGACTGTTAAAACTCAAATCACGGTCAAGTTTAGAACCAGCCATGCTATATTCATCCTGACAGAAGGATATACCACAAATTTTATCCGAGTTCTCAGCGTGATTAAAACGCATATCTATACCCAAACCTTTGAGAATACTAAAAAAGCTATTCCAAGAACGGGAATTTGCTCGTGCGTCAAGCACAGAGGAACGAAGATTATACTTCCGTAGTTGATGAGGACGCAAACGACTCTTATTTCTGGCTTTGCTATTTTTAGGAGCAAAGTAAAGTCCATACTCTTTAGTCAAAGCACGGCAAACTTTTGCATTGCGTATTCTTTCATTGCTGTCAGAAATAAGATTACCTTCATTGTCTATCCGATTGAATACCAAATGACAATGAGGATGTTTCGTGTCGTGATGCCGGGCTATGATATATTGAGTATTGCGAATCCCCATTTGCTCCATCCATTTCTTGGCAATTTCCACCATAAGCGCATCCCCTTCTTCATTATCTGGAAAACGGCTAATATCTTGCAAAGAGAAAGCAAGTGATACGTGCTTCACAGGACTCTTTACTTTCGGGCGCATGGATGCTTGAAGGTAAAAAGAATCGGCAATCAACTTATTGCTAATGGCACATACTCCTTCGTGCGCCAAAAGTGTAGCGCATTTCTTCTTGCTCTTTTGGTCGTTGGCATAGTTTACAATACCTCCGAAATCAACTCTTGTTTTAATCTTCGCTATCATGACAGGTATTCTTTACTTGGGTGATAATTCTACTAACTTCCGAGATAATCGAAAAACACTGTTGTTTGACTGTTTCCAATCCATAGATGTGCATCTGATGGGCAATCTGATTGACGTTATTGGCGATACCGGAAAGGTCACGAATTGCCGATACTATTTCCGGACTGATACGTTGACAGACCTGACAATCCATTGCTGCCTGATGGCAAAATTCATTGACTGACAATCCTGCCTGTTCCGCTTTGGATTGGATATAAATGTAGTCGTTCTCGGTAAACATTACCCGAAAACATTTGGTACGTTTCTGATAGCTCGCCAACTTTGGGCGACCACCAAGTTTCTTTTCCTTTATACTCATATTGATTCTCGATATTGATAAATTATTTTTTTGAGAGTGGCAGTTCTATCGCTTGCCGCATAGGTTTTAGTGACACTAAAACACAAACTTGCCACTCAAAAAATCTTCCTATATTTACCTTGTTCTATTCGGCTTAGTTTGCCATCTTTGATAAAGGCTTCTATCCACTTATTTGCTGTACTTCCATTCTCGCCCAAAGTTAAAACCACCGCATCATAATCTTTCTTTGTGAAAGTGTCAGGCAACATATTATAAAGGGTGTTCCTTCGTGCATAAACGCCTGTCTCCGGCGTAGCGGTATTGAATCGTTTAGACTGATTTCCTGACAAATTCTGATAAATGAATACGGCATGATAAAGCAGGGTGTCGCAAATACTCATGGCTATGGAATAGTCAAACTCATGGCAAACCAATTGTACAGTCTCGTCAGAAGAAGATTTGTGAATCACATTATCCAAATGTCGGACAGCGGTTAACATCATCATTATACGATAAGCAATTAGTCCCATCCGTCTGACTACTCCTTGCATCTTGTTATCCACTTCGTCACAACATTCCTCATTCACACGACTGAGATATTCAATAAACTGTTCCTGCAAATCAGAGGGAAGAGAAAAGGAATAATTACCTTGTCTGACAAATTCTTCATGCAGATGGCAGAATTTATCCCCCATCAGTTTGAACATGGCATTCTTGGATTGGGAAATATCATTTGTGGCAAACACGTTTCTTATACCTCTCTTGAAGCGAATGATATAGAAACAAAAACGGCTCATCAGACCGTTTTCTGCATCAGGTATCAATTTTCTTACTTGTTCGGGAGTTCCTGCCAAAGCGACTGACACTCTTGGATTGCTGACTTCGCAATATTCCCTGTCCTTGCGGCGGCTTAAACTGACTAACTCATGGTGAAATGCCTTTCGTAATACATCTGAATAATTACCATAGTCCGACTTCAAAGTCTGGCTTAATGTGTCACCTTCCGATTCAAATAGTAGTCCGATACCGTCATTATCTCCCAATATCTTCAAGAAAGAACTTGCACTACTATTGGCAGGAATGACAAGCATTCGCATGGGCGGTTCAGCTGGCATGGTCATTCCACCATCTTTCTTGCCTTTGATGTAAGCGTTCATTGCTTCCTTGTACTCCTGCTCCAATCGTTTGGAAAGTTCATGCAAATTACGATTGATAGGTGCTACAAGTTCCCGGCACAAAGTCAACGCACCTTTCCCCATACCGGCATCTGCAACAACAAACAGATAAAGATTCGGATAAACGATTCGTTCATCGTAAACTCCGCAAACATTGTGAAAGCAGACAGACAAACACACAATAGCTCCAATCAATATCGTATCACGGTCATCCAGCGATATAGAATTGTTAACAACCTCATTTAGGAAAGGGGGAAGATGCGCAAATACACACTCAGGAAATGCAGGAAGTTCTTCCTCTGACTTTATCCATTTACCCGTTTTTCCATTTTGGATATTTGGCAAAATGGAAAAATGTTCTTTGTTGAATGGAGCCAGCGAGATTCCGGCTTGGTTCGCAAGATGGAAGAAAGAACGAATGGTAATACCTTGTCCTTTGGATTGCAGACAATGTGTATATTGTTTGTCGGTTTCTTCCCTTTGATAGTTAGGGTAAAACCTGCTAATGCGGTGATAATACTCTCGTCCATTTTCTCCCAATCCGTCCACAAGCGCAAAGCCCAATTCTACCCAATCTTTATAATTGGGTGTTATATCAATGGCACGCTGCTCTATTTCCCGGACAATATGTTCCACATCTTCCTCCACCTTATTATATAGTAGAGTGATACTTGGCATATCTGTTTGCTGTATTTCAGAAGGGACATTCTCCCAATCTTGGGCGAAAAATATTTTCTTCGACATCATCTTTGTATTTAGGGTTAATATATGCTTGTGGATCATGTGGCAAAAAACATGAACGAGCAACGTCACTTCCGGACATATCTACTAACGGCAAGCCTGTTGCTTTGATGCAGTTGGCAACAGCCTTAAAGTACCGGAAATGTTCCCAGCCTTTCAAGTCTACAGGTATGATCCATTTTAATCCATTACCGGATGGACTGACAAACAACAGTTCCGTATCGAAATATTCATGGTTGAGTAACTTTTGCTTTAGTTCCATAATATTTTCCACATGATCAAAATCCAGACACATCAATCCGGAGTGCATTATCAGTTCCTTCTCATTCCGCTTACCGAATAATCCAGAAAAAGTACAATAGTCAAAATGGGTGGTTTTGTACCTTTTGGCTTCAGGAGAAGTTAACATCAGACGTAGAGCTTCGGTTTGTGGTTGTGCATAATGCCCAGTGATATAGCGGTACACATCCACAATACCTACAGCTCTTATCGGTTCGATGTTCTGGATGGGCTTGCGAAAGAATGAAAAACAATAATCAGTCGTTCCCATCATCTGATAATCTTTTTGGATTCGACAAATCGTCTAGCTTCCTCCATCAAGTCATTCTGTGTCTTATGCGATTTGTTCTTCAACCAGTCATCTATTTCCGATTGCAAGAAAGCCAATGCCTTATTTATTTTATGTACGGGAATCTGTTTAGTTGATACCCATCCATAAACCGTTTGCTTGGCTGGATGTGATGGAAGATAAGCGCAAAGCTCGTCTATATCCATCCACTTAGGTGAGTTACTTGCCTGCTTATGTTGCAAGGCATTTACTTTGGATTGTAGTGATTCTACGGACTCAATCAGGTAGGACAACGCATTTGGCATTTCCTCCAACGAATTTACTTTATAAGCCATTTTCTTCGTATTAAAGTTGATGCCGCAAAAGTATAGGGATGTTTATGAGTGCTAAATAGGTGCTTGAAAGCCACCAATCAACCGCTCATTTACCACTGACAGATTTAAGTTTCATTAATACGAGAATTTATTGGAAAACATAATAAAAGGGAAATAAACTATTATTGGGACTAACACATTCCTCACCGAAAGTCTCAATGCTACAAAACACCCCTCAAAAAGCCGATGCTTCATGAGGGGCAAATGGTGGTAAGTATATGATTGGTATTACATAAGTCGTTGATGCTCAATGGTGGATATAACCACCACAACCTATAAATCCAAATTTTCTATATACAGTGTATTGGCGGCTTTCTCCTTTTGTTCGTTTACAAGATGCGTATAAATCTGCGTAGTTTTGACGTTTGTATGTCCCATCAAAGACTTGATTGTGTATATGTCAACGCCATTTTCCAGCAACAGCGAAGCGTAGCTATGTCGCCCACAATGGAAGGTGATGTGCTTCTTGATACCGGATGCTTCTATCCAGACTTTCAACGGGCGAGAAATCCAAGAGGCATCAGTCAATCCTTCAAAAACAAGTGCTTCATCATCGTCTGGACGTATGCCGCATAGTTGAAGTGCCTGTTGAATGACTGGCTTGTAATCGGGTCTTTTTGTCTTTTGCTGAATTACGACTGCTTGCCATGTACCCTTGCTTGTTTGCTGAATTTGTTTCCATTTCAAAGTTTGAATATCGCTATGCCGCAATCCAGTGAGAATAGAGAACAAGAACGCACGTTTCAAAACATCATCCTTGCAAGGAGTATCAACCAACATTTGCACTTCATTCATGGTAAGTGCAACACGGGGTTTCTCAATGTTTGTTATTCCCTTTACTTTCGCGCTTATATCAACGGTCAGATATTCATCAATGAATGCCTGTTTCAATCCGGCTTTGAGTATAGAGAAATAAGTCGATGCCGTGTTTTGTGAGATAGTACCTTTCTTATTCCCTCCCATTGGAGCACGAAGAAGGAACATCTTTATATCTTCAAGCAGTTTAACGGAAATCGTCTTGAATGGAATTGGCTGCCCTTGTGAATACATTTTCAATAATTCGCCTACACGCCTCCAGTTGACTATAATCGAATCGGAACTATTGGGATGACGTGTGCTTATAATACCATTGAAATACTTGATAAAATCCTGTTCGCTCCGCTCATTCTGTGCAGCGATTTCGTTTTCCTTATCAGTGTAAAGGATGGCACTATCGTATTCGTGTTGGCGTAACTTACGGATATTGTCAGCATAGATACAAGCCTCTTGGTCTATCGTTGAACGGCATTGGATAATCCCATTCAAATCACGCTTAGGCTTATAGTTGAATGTTCCATCTGGCAAAATACGTGCAATGGACGATTTGTCCCAAACAGGCGTGGATATAGTCCGGTTAATGGATTCCACCACACGGCTTGCCCGTTTAGAACCTCGCTTATAAACTGGGTATGATTCTATAATCAGATACCACTCTTCTTTATAATTCGACCTTCTGAGTTTGACGGTCACTTTGGTATTAGGTAATGCTTTCTTCATTCTACTTCTGACTTATATAGATTATCAATTTCTTGCTTGGGTACATACACATAGTTTCCTATTTGTCTTGAGGGAATAGAGTATTTTCTAACATGTGCCCATACTGAACTGTCATTAATATGGTACTTCTCACAAATCTCAGTAATGGTATAGCAATCCTCCGGCTCTAAGCTGTATATTTTAGGAGCAGGCTTTTCTTTCTCCGCAATACTTTCCGGTCTGTTTAGAAAAAGCCATTCCATTTCAGAGCGTTTGATACGTGTGAGCCTTGTACCCATATTGATAGTTGGAATACGTCCCAATTTAATCAGGCGATACAGAGTGCTACGTTCCACCCCGAACATAGCGACGGCTTCCTTTACAGAAATGTACTCTCTGATGTCTGATACTTGTTTAGCAATGGCTTCTAACTTCGCGTTTCTATCCTTTGCATCCTTTTTGCGTTTCCAAGCCACTTTACCACATTTAGGGGAACAATAGTGACTGTCAAGTGTTTTTGCGACAAACACTTTGCCGCAGACCTTACACTTCCGTTTGATTTCAAATCCGATTGTTGGCATGTTATCTACTTTTAAGTATGTATTAGTATGTATAAGTGTGATTAAGTACCACATTATCTACTTTTTTGTCTTGTCGCAAACATGTCGCAAATAAGAGATAAAAAAGCCCATAGAAAACACATAGCAACCATGAACTCCATAAACGCAAAAAGCGTGCAACTCATTGAGCTGCACGCTTTTGCTTATTGTTTATTATCTGTATCCTTATCGGAATCACTTCACTTCCTCAAAATCAGCATCCTGCACATTATCGCCATGCTTTGTATTATCCTGAGCACCGCCTTGTTGCCCTGCATTCATATCAGGACCAGCTTGTGCACCACCCTGAGCACCGCTCTGGGCATACATTTCAGCACTGGCAGCCTGGAATGCCGTATTCAGTTCGGCCATGGCAGAATCTACGGTAGCCAGGTCTTGAGCCTTATGGGCATCTTTCAGCTTCTGCAAAGCAGCTTCAATCGGAGCCTTCTTGTCGGCAGGGAGCTTGTCGCCGAGTTCCTTCAACTGATTTTCGGTTTGGAAAATCATAGAATCGGCCTGGTTCAGCTTGTCTACTTTCTCACGCTCTTTCTTATCTGCTTCAGCATTGGCTTCGGCTTCGGCTTTCATCTTTTCAATTTCTTCCTTGCTCAAACCGCTGGAAGCTTCGATACGGATAGCCTGTTCCTTACCGGTAGCCTTATCTTTGGCAGACACCTTCAAGATACCGTTGGCGTCGATATCGAATGTCACCTCAATCTGAGGAATACCGCGACGTGCCGGAGCAATACCTGTCAGGTTGAACTGGCCGATTGACTTGTTCTGTGCAGCCATCGGACGCTCACCCTGCAATACATGGATGGTAACCTCCGTTTGGTTGTCGGCAGCAGTAGAGAATGTCTCGCTCTTCTTGCAGGGGATGGTAGTGTTGGCATCAATCAGCTTCGTCATCACACCGCCCATAGTTTCGATACCCATAGAAAGCGGAGTAACATCCAACAATACAACGCCCTTGATTTCGTCCGTCAAAACGGCACCTTGCACGGCAGCACCTACGGCCACCACCTCATCCGGATTCACACCCTTGGAAGGAACTTTACCGAAGAAATCTTCTACCAACTTCTGTACTGCCGGAATACGTGAAGAACCACCTACAAGGATTACTTCATCGATGTCCGCATTGTTCAGACCAGCATCGCTCATAGCCTTCTTACATGGCTCCAAACAAGCTTGAATCAAGTTGTGAGCCAGAGCCTCGAACTTGGCACGGGTCAACGTCTTCACCAAGTGCTTGGGCACACCGCCTACGGGCATGATGTACGGCAAGTTGATTTCAGTGCTGGTAGAAGAGGACAGCTCAATCTTAGCCTTCTCGGCAGCTTCCTTCAGACGTTGCATAGCCATCGGGTCTTGAGTCAGGTCGGCACCTTCGTCGTTCTTGAACTCCTGAACCAGCCAGTCGATGATTACCTGGTCGAAATCGTCACCACCCAGATGAGTGTCACCGTTGGTTGACAATACTTCGAACACACCGCCACCGAATTCGAGGATAGAGATATCGAATGTACCACCACCAAGGTCGAATACGGCAACCTTCATGTCCTTGTGAGACTTGTCAATACCGTAAGCAAGAGCTGCGGCAGTCGGCTCGTTCACAATACGCTTCACTTCAAGACCTGCAATCTGTCCGGCTTCCTTTGTAGCCTGGCGTTGGGAGTCGGAGAAGTATGCGGGGACGGTAATTACGGCTTCTGTCACTTCTTGTCCCAGATAATCCTCGGCAGTCTTTTTCATCTTCTGCAGAATCATTGCAGAGATTTCCTGCGGAGTATAGAGACGTCCGTCGATGTCTACACGCGGAGTATTGTTGTCACCCTTTACTACTTTATAAGGCATGCGGCCGATTTCTTTCTGCACCTGGTCCCAGTTTTCGCCCATGAAACGTTTGATGGAGAAAACCGTACGGGTGGGGTTCGTGATAGCCTGACGCTTGGCAGGATCACCGATTTTACGTTCGCCACCATCAACAAATGCTACTACTGAAGGAGTGGTGCGCTTACCTTCACTGTTTGCAATTACTACAGGTTCGTTACCTTCGAATACTGCAACGCAAGAGTTTGTTGTTCCTAAGTCAATACCAATAATTTTTCCCATGATCGTTATTTTTTTATTTGTTATTATTCTGTTTCGACGTCCGCCTCAGTGGCAGACGCCAATAAAAAGACAAACGTTGTGCCAAATTGTTCAGAGCAGCCGCAGATTTATACTTGTGGCAGTTTATCTGTCAGTTTGGCAGAATTAAAATCATTTTTTCTGTCGGAAATTACCATTTGTTAATTTCCATTCCATTCAAAAGCTCTACTTTTGTCGCTCGAATCAGAGATAATAAAACATGAACAACATTAATCATTTTCCTTGCATACCTTTAACCGTTCCTCCATGGAGGAAATATTGTTCCACCGTGGAGAAAATATCATTCCACCACGAGGGAAATATCGTTCCACCATGGTGGAACGATTAAGGATTAGTTAACATTGGGCTTAATCGCAGCAACGGAAATGATTGGTTTTCACATATAAAGAAATAAATAAGATGAATATGGAAAAGATGAGAGACAGTATCGACTTCAAGAACACGGACATCAAGACATTGTTCCGCAAACTATTGCTCCCTACTGTACTGGGGATGATTTTCTCTGCACTATTCGTTATCACCGACGGCATCTTTGTCGGAAAAGGAATTGGCAGTGATGCTTTGGCGGCGGTCAACATTGTGGCACCGCTATGGTTGTTCTCTACGGGTGTGGGACTTATGTTCGGAGTCGGCGCCTCTGTGGTGGCCTCCATTCATCTGTCACACGGAAAAGTCAAGGTGGCACGTATCAACATCACACAGTCTGTAGTCATATCTTCCTTGCTGCTGATGTGTACCTCCACCCTATTCTGTTCATTTGCCCCGCAGGTGGTAAAGCTGCTCGGAGGGTCCGAACGGCTCACGCCATTGGCTGTGGAATACATGCTTTGGTTTGTGCCTTTCTCTCTGTTCACAGCATTACTCAATTCGGGAATGTTTTTTCTGAGGCTGGACGGTTCGCCCAACTTCGCCATGATGTGCAATGTGGTGGCTGCCGTTCTGAACATCCTATTGGATTATCTGTTCATCTTCCCCTTTGGCTGGGGAATGTTCGGTGCCGCACTGGCAAGTGCCATAGGTACCACGGTAGGTGCATTGATGATAGTATTCTATCTGATGCGCCGCCGGTGCGCACTGCGCTTCCACCCCATTAAGATGAGCCGGAAAAGCATGCAACTGATGCGCCGCAACATTGGCTATATGTGCCGATTGGGTTCCTCCGCCTTCTTGTGCGAGGTGGCGATTGCCTGCATGATGTTTGTCGGCAATCAGGTGTTCATCCATTATTTGAAGGAAGACGGAGTGGCGGCATTCAGCATTGCCTGCTATTTCTTTCCTATTATATTTATGGTATATAATGCCATTGCGCAGTCGGCACAGCCGATTATCAGTTATAACTACGGCCTGAACGAGAGCCAACGTGTCCGCCGCGCCTACTTGCTGGCACTGAAAACGGCCATAGGCTGCGGGGTATGTTTTGCCCTGACCACAATATTCTGCAGCCCTGAAATTGTCGGCATGTTCATAGACCGCAGTTATCCGGCTTATGACATAGCGGTAAAAGGGTTGCCTTTGTATGCCACCGGCTTCGTGTTCTTTGCCGTCAACATCGTATCCATCGGCTATTTCCAGAGTGTGGAGCGTGCCAAGTATGCCACAGTTATCACCCTGCTGCGTGGTTTTATCCTGCTGACAGCCTGCTTTTTCGGACTGCCCCTGCTATTGGGAGACCGGGGAATCTGGCTTGCCACTCCTCTTGCAGAAATGCTGACAACCCTCTTTATCCTCGTGATTTACATATCCGGGAAAAAGGAGCATAAAGAAAAATCCGTATCTTTAGACAAGATGGGCTGTACCCCAACATAACTTTTTCATGCAAGCATAAAAGTCCTGTCTTCGGTTTACACTATCTTTGCAGCATGGAAACTATGATAAAGAAATTCTGCAAGAAGTATAAACTACCGGAAAACACTTTGCACGAACTTCTGTCACACATGGCAGAAGTTCGTTTCAGCAAGGGAGAACTCATTATCAGCGAAGGGGAAAGGAACAGCAACTTCTATCTTTTGAAGAAAGGCATCTGGCGCGCCTACTACCTGACAGACGGCACGGAAAACTCCCTTTGGTTCGCCGCACCGGGCGACACAGCTTTCTCATCGTGGGGATATGTGGACAGCGAGGTTTCCCTCATCAACATCGAATCGGTGAATGAAAGCATCGCCTATTGTATCAGTAAGCCTGAGCTGGAAGCCCTTTTCTCGCATTCCATAGACATGGCCAACTTCGGCAGAAGAATCTTTGAGCGGGAAATTCTGTCGGTAGACAGTTCCACAGTAGCCTACGGCACCCCTCCCACTGCCAAAGAAAGGTACATGACGCTGATGGAAGAGAATCCGGAACTGCTGCAGGATGTACCGCTCAAGTATCTGGCTTCTTATCTCTACATCACTCCACAATCCCTGAGCCGGATACGCGCAGGATTAAAGAAAAAGTAAAAGACCTTTTTATGTCAAGATGCAAAAAAGGCTCTTAGCAGATTATTTCTGTAAGAGCCTTTTTTATTTCAACCTATCTTGTCAGTTCTTCACCAACACCATCACCAGGTTATTGTCAGCATCGTACAGCCCGATGCCTCCGCCTGCCAGCTTGCCAAAAGACTGAACGGAATTCAAGGCTTTCAGCACACGGCCTTCCACCTCCATATCAGGGCATGCCATCATGGTACTGATAACTTGCGGGAAAGAGATTGCCGACGGGTTTTCATCATCAACCTGGAAAGCGCCGTTAATCAGATTGCAACCCGCATTGCCGTGCAAGCGCTTTTCTGCAATATTAAATTCAATGAACGGCTGCTTCTCCATTCCGTCGGGAATAGCCTCGCCCGCAGCCTCACTAATTATCCACTTTCCTTCCAAATCAGACAACTTGGAAACGGACTCTTTCTTCTGCAACACGACTATGGGACGATTGGAAGCACCGCATAAAGCTATATTTTCCTTTCCCAGCTTCTTCAATAGGGTATCTTCTTCTTTCATACGTTTTTCTCCTCTCTTTTCTTTAGACATTGTCCGGTTTAAAAGGTTTAATCTACTTCTTCTAAAAACTTCTCTATTTTCTTCACTGCATGATGATATGACGCTTTG
>OHTZ01001114.1_pt1 | contig 13912 bp, 9 predicted proteins | sample 1579011 | NCBI WGS metagenome assembly OHTZ01 (sample SAMEA3879603, study PRJEB24766) | human gut metagenome | biome: human-associated habitat; feature: feces | place: USA | collected 1985/1987
GAATGAACAATGGTTTCCGTCCTCGTTTCCTGCGTCGTTATGCCGATCTGCATACAGTTATGACGGGAGCCATACAGCAGTATGTGGATGATGTGAAAAAAGGGGATTTCCCTAACGAAGACGAACAATATTAAAAGTTTTTGCTGATATGTATGATGACTTCTTCTTTCCGTATGAAAAGGCAAAACTGTGGACTGGGAATATGTTTTTGTTATCCCTTTCCAATTTTTTGCTTTATGCATCACTATACATGATGCTTCCTGTGCTGCCTTTATGGATGGTGCGGCACTGGTATTGCAGTTATGCGGAAGCAGGAGCAGCCATTGCTGTTTTCGGGCTGGTCATGTTCCTTCCGGGAACATTCAACAGCTACCTTATTGATACGTTCAAACGTAAAAGTGTGTGCTTTATAGCGATATTCCTGTTTGTGGCATCCAGTCTGCTATATCCGTACGTTGCGACCGTAGGGTTCGTAGCTTTGGTCAGGGCTGTCCAGGGAGGGCTGTTCAGCGTCATTACCATGACTACGGGCAGTACACTGGTGATTGATGTCACTGCTTCCCGCCGCCGCACGGACGCCAATATCGCTTTTGCCTGGGCGGGTCGTTTTGGAATGGTGGTGGGTCTTGCCTTGGGGATCTATATTTATCCTTATTGGAATTTTCACCATATCATTTATACCAGTATGACTCTGGGAGCGTTGGCGCTGGTGCTGATTCCGGCGGTGAAAGTTCCTTTCCGTGCTCCGCTCAGCACTTCATGGTTCTCGCTGGACCGTTTTTTGCTGCCGCGCACTTTGTGGCCGGGGATGAATATGATGATGGTGGCCATTATCTTTGGGATATTGGTGGCACATATTTACAATGAATTGTTTTTTGTTTGTATCCTGATAGGCTTTGTCCTGTCTTTGCTGCTTTTGCGTTACGTGCTTTCTCATGCTTCCGGTCGTTCGGAGGTAGAGCTGGGGCAGGCGGCAATGATAGGAGGATTGTTATTGCTCGCTTTTTCCAATAGCTTGATGAACAGTTATATAGCTGGTATTTTGTTGGGGATGGGAACCGGAACCACTGTGTCACGTTTCTTTATAAAAATGATCAGCCTGCCGAGGCATTGCGAGCGGGGAACGGGAAACAATACCTATCAGCTGATGTGGGAGGCAGGAGTACTGATTGGTTTCCTGTTTGAGAATATGTGGACTGAGGGTCATCCCGATACCATTTATTGGATATGTATCGGTATCTGTGTCGTTCTGCTGCTGATGTATGAGTTCTTCACACATCCGTGGTATTACAGAAAGATGGAGGAAAAACAGTGAAATATGGCAACTTACATAAATTAATAATATAAAGAATATGGCAGACGACAAAAAGATTATCTTTTCGATGGTGGGCGTAAGCAAAGCCTTCCAGGCGAACAAACAGGTATTGAAGGACATCTACCTATCCTTTTTTTACGGTGCTAAGATCGGTATCATCGGTCTGAACGGTTCGGGTAAATCGACCCTGCTGAAGATTATCGCCGGATTGGATAAGTCCTATCAGGGCGAAGTGGTGTTCTCGCCGGGATATTCTGTGGGGTATCTGGCCCAGGAACCGTACCTCGACCCCACCAAGACCGTAAAGGAAATTGTAATGGAAGGCGTGCAGCCTATTGTGGACGCGCTGGCAGAATACGAGGAAATCAATCAGAAGTTTGGCTTGCCCGAATATTATGAGGACCAGGACAAGATGGACAAGCTCTTCTCCCGCCAGGCCGAGTTGCAGGACATCATCGACGCGACCGATGCCTGGAACCTCGACAGCAAGCTGGAGCGCGCCATGGACGCCCTCCGTTGTCCGCCCGAAGACCAGTCCGTAGAACATCTTTCCGGTGGTGAACGCCGTCGTGTGGCTCTCTGCCGCCTATTGTTGCAGAAGCCTGACGTGCTTCTCCTTGACGAGCCCACCAACCACCTCGATGCCGAATCCATTGACTGGCTGGAACAACACTTGCAGCAGTACGAGGGTACGGTGATTGCCGTAACGCACGACCGTTACTTCCTCGACCACGTTGCCGGCTGGATTCTTGAGCTGGACCGTGGTGAAGGCATTCCCTGGAAGGGTAACTACTCCAGCTGGCTGGAACAGAAGACCAAGCGTATGGAGCAGGAGGAAAAGACTGCCAGCAAGCGCCGCAAGACGCTGGAACGTGAGTTGGAGTGGGTGCGTATGGCTCCCAAGGCCCGCCAGGCAAAGGGTAAAGCACGTTTGAACTCCTACGACAAATTGCTGAACGAGGACGTGAAGGAGAAGGAAGAGAAGCTGGAAATCTTTATCCCGAACGGTCCCCGTCTGGGTAATAAAGTGATTGAAGCCAAGCATGTGGCAAAGGCGTTTGGCGACAAACTGCTGTTCGATGACCTCAACTTCATGCTTCCGCCCAACGGAATCGTGGGTATCATCGGCCCTAACGGTGCCGGTAAGACCACGCTTTTCCGCCTTATCATGGGGCTGGAAAAGGCAGATAAAGGCGAGTTTGAGGTAGGGGAGACCGTAAAGGTGGCCTACGTGGACCAGCAGCACAAGGATATCGACCCCAACAAGAGCGTATATCAAGTCATCTCCGGTGGAAACGACCTAATTCGCATGGGTGGACGCGACATCAATGCACGCGCCTATCTGTCCCGTTTCAACTTCTCCGGCGCCGACCAAGAAAAGCTCTGCGGGGTGCTTTCCGGTGGTGAGCGCAACCGTCTGCACCTGGCGCTCTGCTTGAAGGAAGAAGGTAATGTGCTGTTGCTGGACGAGCCCACCAACGACATCGACGTGAATACGCTCCGTGCTCTCGAAGAAGGTTTGGAGGACTTTGCCGGATGTGCCGTGGTCATCAGTCACGACCGTTGGTTCCTCGACCGTATCTGTACGCATATCCTCGCTTTCGAAGGAGACTCCAATGTGTTCTTCTTTGAGGGCTCTTATTCCGAATATGAGGAAAATAAACAGAAACGTCTTGGGAAAGAAGAACCCACCCGTGTACGTTATAGAAAGCTCATGAATGACTGATTTGAGTATTTCAAAGAACAAATAGGAGAGAGGGAGGTCAGCCATAAGGCAAACCTCCCTCTCTCTTCTTATTATCTACTCGTCACTTAGGGAGTGTGTAATATACCATTATTCATGTCCGGATTCACGAATATTCATTCGTAGCACATGATACTACCAGGCCCAATCGGTGACATTATAGCTACTCTCCACTTCATCCTCAATATAATCGGGAAGATTGCAGAAGAAGTCTATGCCTGTCTTGCTTTCAAGTTCATCAATACTGATGGCATTTGCTTTGGTGTCATCCCTATTCAGCGGATGTTCAAAAGTATAGCCGTAGTCATCACGATGTTCCACCCAAAAACCTATGGCCTGATAGGATGTAGCTATGTCAACAAGCTGATTGGCACGATGAGCCAATACGGCAATGAAGTAATATTGTGGAACAGGCAATCCTTTTGATGTGAAACCATTTGAGTCAGTAGCGGGCATCACTCCATCTCCTCCTGCCTTGGTTCCCTTATAATCTATCAATAGCTTGTCGAGCGTTCCACCTTTTGCCACATAGATTTTATCGTACACACTTCCAAAGGCATTGTCCTTGCGCACCCATGAATTGAGTAACTGCTCGAAGGTAACCCAGTAACCGCCATTGAATGAGTTGAGTTGTGGACTCATGTTGCTGAAGTAGAAAGTCTGCTTATTGGCTTCTGTAGAAAAAGAACGGTCATCGGAAGCACAGAGGTGTCCTCGGTCGAATCCGTCATTGGTATGCCAGCTATTGTCAACCCTCATACTCTCCGGCAGCAATGGGTCTACTGCCCAGGCGTCATCACTTCTGGTTACATTTTTCACCCCCGTAATGGCATCGTAGCTATAGGCCACCCAGCGAGAATGTTTCATGTGGTCGTTCCATTCCATTGCATAGTTAAGCACCTTGTTGCCACCGGCCGTAACTTCATGCTCCACGTAGGTATTACCCTCCATCAGATGTGGCATTTCGTATTCTGTCACGTAATTTTGTCCTTGGGCGGATACATTCGCATTTTTGTTTTCTATCACAATTTTTTGGGCTGCATTATGCTCCACTCCTACATTTATCCCATCAACGTATGCGATGCGAAGTTTGAACATGGCAACTTGTGAAGGAAGCTGATAGCGTACCCAATAAGAAGTTTTTGCTTTGGCCACAGCCTTGTCACTCCATTGCTTTACGGTGGAGTAATCGGGAAGTGACGATAGATTATCAGTATCAAATTCTTCTGAAAAGGTGAATCCGTCACCGGAAATAGTCTTATTGGCTGCAATACTGATTTGCGAACGGATTGATTCATCCAATGTCAAGCCTTTGCTACCATCAATAGCATATAGTACTTCACGCTTGGAACCTTGTTCAGTGAATTGAATGTCATTGATAGTGGGATGTTCATTCATTTCTGAAGAATCGTCTGAGCTACATCCACAGAACAATGGCAGCAACAGGCAAATCGCTAAAATCAAATTGTAATATCTTTTATTCATATCATATATAAAATTGAAAAAGAAATCCGCAATGTCATCTACATATACTGTGATGGCAGTGCGGATTTTACTTTATTATAAAAAATTCTTTATTCAGTCACTTTAGAAATGAAGAATGCGCTTCCCACTTGATCGGAATCTTTGTAGCTGGTACGAACACCGCATATAGTAATCTTATCACCTTCAACAATACCCAGTGATTCGAACTGTTTGCTTGCGCCTTTCCAGCCTGTAAGAAGACCATAAACATATACCTTGCCGCTTTCATCTGTAATATCAAAATTACCATAAAGGGTACTTGCGATATTTGATACAGTACCGGTCAACTGGTAATATTGTGAAGGGCTTTCCTCTGCTGCAAGGAAATCAGCAACAGTAACTGTTTTTACACTCTTCACGTCCTCTGCAACGGCATTGGTCATCTGCGGAGTACCTTTGTATTCGGCACGTGGACCAACGAGAGTTACAATATCACCTTCCTTGATATTAGAATCAGCAAAATCTTTGATGCCATAGATATATACATCACCCGAGAAATCCTTGATGTAGATATTGCCATATTGGGTATTAGCAATCTTGGTCACTACACCACTAATGCGGTATTGTGTAGCACCAACCTCGGCGGCAATGAATTCAGCAACAGTAGCTTCAACGATGGCGCCCTGCTGTGAGAGTTCAGTCTTGCTTGTGTAATCTTTTTTACCGTCAGTAGTGCGGAATGTAATGCTGGTTGAACGGTCACCACCTTCGTTTCGGGCAGCCCGGAACTTCACGCAAGCATCTGTTCCTTTCTGGTCGATAGAGACAATAGACAACCATTCTTTGGCATCCTCAGGAATTTCTACAGAAACGCCGTTGCCTTTGGTTATGATGTATGCCTCAAAGATACCACCCTCAACCGGAAGTACATCATTGTAGACAGAGTCGACCTTGATGAGCGATTTGTTAATCTTGAGCACAGTAACATCAACAAGCTCAACTGTAGTACCGTAGGTGGTTTTGGGACCTTGTATTGTTACCTCATCGCCTTCTTCCAGACCCAGGCTGGCAAAATTCTTCGTATTGCCTTTGGCGTCCAAAGTTCCATAGACGTAAACCTTACCGGTGGCATCCACAATGTCCCAGTTGCCGTAAACGGTGTTGGAAATATTTGAAACAACACCGGTCACTTTATAAGTCTTCTTGTCGGGACCGGCTATTACCTCGGCACAAGTAGCTTCCGAAATGACTGGCAAGCCTTGCATGATAGTCAAGTTCTGAGTTTCATTGGCGCTGCTCAGCTTCAGTTCCACTGAACGGCCATCCACAGCTTCATCAGCAGAGAATGTGATTTTGCTTTCGCCTTGAGGACCTTGAGTTGTAGAGATGGTAAGCCAATCGGCCTTGTCGTTACCTGTGATAATCCATTCGGACTTCGATTCAATTGTAATGTCAGTGCTACCTCCTTCAACCGGCAGCGCAACGTACGACTGTGAAACCTTCAATCCTGACAAGCCTATTGCTGCATCATCTTCAGCACAGCTTGAGAAAAGGGAAATCACAGCAGCAAGTACTATAAATAGATATTTTTTCATATTCTTCGATTATATTTAAATTGATAATCAGTTAAAGCAATACTTAATACCGATAGAAGCATACCAGCACTGACCAATAGCATGGTTGAGAGTCCAAGTCTTGGTGTTGCCATTTATAGACTCCGGAGTTGAGAATGTAGCAAAACCTTCAGCGTCTACACCTTCATACTTCAAGATACGGGCTTCGTTACCGATAGCAGGATTCAAATGCTTACTTACTCCCCAGCTTGAATTGAAGAAATTAAGCACGTTCTTCATGTCAAAGCTCAGCTGCAATTTGTGCTTGGCACCACATACATTCAAGTTGAAATCGTGCTTATAAGAGAAATCTACACGGTGTACCCAAGGAGAATAAAGACTGTTGGGCTCAGCATATTTACCCTGATTATTCTTAAGGTATGAGTCGTTGTGTACATAATCCATGAAGCGTGTCTTGTCATCCTCGCTAACGAAACGGAATGAACCGTCGGCAACTTGCTTGTCTGTAGGGATATAAATGGCATCGTAGTTGTAACCGTCACCGTTTATGTCGTTGGCAAGCATGTAAGAGTAATTGTAACCGCCACGCCAAGTCTCGTAAATCAAACTAAAGTGGTTGCCGCTCTTGTCGTTGATAGTGGCACTTGCAATGAAACGGTCGGGAGTAACGTTAAGGCCATTGTGCAAACGGAAGTTGTTGACACCTTCGTATGTAGAAAGGTAGTTGAGTACTGAAGAAGCATTGGAACCCGGAAGTGAAGTCACCTCCTTAGATACTGTATGCGTATAAGCAGCCATCAAATTAATCCATTTGGCAGGCGCTGCGTTCACGGTAACGCTGGTCGACCATCCGTAACCGCGGCTTGTATTCTCAAGCATGTAAGCACTGGGCAGACTCTTGCCGGCCTCGTCCGTATAAGTAGCGTCAGACGGGAATACAGGACGGTTGTCAGCACCATTGAAGCGTGTAAAGCCGTTTATATCTTTCTGGCTCCAGTCTTTCAGCATGGCGGCATTAAGTGTCTTGTTATAGATTCCTTCTACCGTCACGTTCAATGGGAATGATACGGGTACTGTATAATCCACGGCAATTGAAGACTTCCAGACCTGTGGCATTTTAAAGTCGGGATCGACGCCGCAAATGCTTGAAGGAACTGTACCGTCTTCCGGTTTGATTGTCTGAGGATAACCCAAATCATAAAGCTTTTGTTTCAGAGCTTCTGTGGAAAGGATTCCACCTTTGAATTCATCCATAGTGAAACCTTTGTCTTTTGCATTCTTGGCATTGACTTGCGCCTGATATTGAATCATACCGCCATTGGTAGGCATATTGGTAAAGAATACCAAAGGCAGACGTCCGGAGAACAAACCGCTACCACCACGCAGCTTCAAAGTATTGTTGCCAAGTATATCCCAACTGAAACCTATACGAGGAGATACTGTCAATGAGTTTCCGGGCCATTTGCCGGTATCGATATGACGACCGTTGTAGTCAAGGTCAAGAATGGCATTGTTGGTCATCAAGTCACCATTATCAAAGAAGAGTCCGTCGAAGCGCAGACCGGCTGTAACCTTGAAATCGGAACGTACGTTCCATTCGTCTTGCAAGTAGAAGCCCAATTTATTGTACTGAACACGTGATGCAGGTTCGTTTTCACCGTTATAGCCATAAGTCAAACATACAATTTCCGGAGCAGCTCCTTGAACAAAGTCATCCAGGCTGGTATAGCGATAATATCCTGTACCGTTACGGAGATACTGGTTGTCGGCCATTTGATGCTCATAGTTCAAGCCAACCATGATTTTATGATTGCCGGTATAGTAAGTTACGTCATCTTTTATATTCCACACTGTGTTGTGGACTGCGTTATTGTAAGTGAAAAGTTCTTCACCAAAAGAGATGTAGTTTTGATTGTCTTTCAAAATATCGACAAATGGGAAAATACTGGAATTAGTACCACGTACGTCATCCAACTTGGAGAATGTTGCCAAAAACTGGTTGGACAAGGTAGCAGAGAAGCGGCTGTTAAGGTCGAAAGACAATGAATGTACCAAGTTATCCAAGGAATACATGGAGTTGGCATACGACATGGCATACTGTGAAGTACGACTACCCGACATACGAGTACCACCGTCCATAGAGGAAGCGTTAGGGGCATTCCATACGGTATTCTTGGTATAGTTATAACGCAAAGCCAAGCGATGGTTGTTGTTGATGTTCCAGTCTATACGTGCCAATAATTTAGTGTTCTTATTGTCAGACGGGAAGCTGCTGAATGAACCGGTGTCATAGCCATATCTTTCTTTCGCTATATCGGACACATTCTGAAGATCGGCAACGGTTGCACGTGAGATGTATGCGTCTGCATTGGCCACACCGTCTTCGGAAGCACGCCAGCGATTGGCAATTGCAGGAGTATTCTGCAGCTCGCCGTTTGCAAAGAAAAAGAGCTTGTTCTTGATTATCGGACCGCCAATAGTAAAACCATATGTAGTTGACTGGTCTTTCTCGCGGGCACCTAAGATTGTTTCACGATCAATGGCATCACCGCGCATGTTTTCATTCTGGTGATAAATATAAGCTGTACCTTTGTAAGTATTGGTACCTGATTTGGTAATGGCATTGATACCGCCACCGATGAAGTTGGTCTGGCGTACATCAAACGGAGATATGACAATCTGAATTTCGTCAATCGCCTCTATAGAGACCGGATTACCGCCACCAGGCAGGTTGGAACTCAAACCGAAGTTGTTGTTGAAGTTGGCACCGTCGATTGTGAAGTTGGCTGTACGACCGTCAGATCCGGCAAACGACATCCCATTACCACCGTAAGCAGACAAACGGGAATAGTCGGTAATGCTACGGCTTACAGAAGGCATGCTGGTAATCTGTGTATTGGAAATGTTGGTTGTCGCTCCGGTCTTCTCGGAGGCAAATTTAGTCTTTTGAGCTGTAACAACCACTTCCTCAAGAAGCTCTGATGATTCTTTCATCTGTACATTCAGATTGTAGACTTCACCTAATTGAAGAGTTACATCCTTAAACATCATTGTTTGGTAACCGATGTAAGAGACTTCCACGCTGTAAGGTCCGCCTGCCCGCATACCTTGAATGGTATAACGACCATCGATGTTTGTAATTGCGCCATATCGTGTCCCGGAAGGCTCGTGTATAGCCTGAACTGTTGCACCGATAATGGCTTCCTTGTCTGGGTCTGTTACCTTTCCACTTAATGAGGAGGTAGTCACCTGAGCCTTAGCTGTCATTGCGACTATCACCATAATTGTGGAAAGAATGAATCGCATTCTTTTTGCCATGAGATTTTAATTAATATGATTAAACTATTAAAAAACGTTGCAAATTTAAACAATAACTTTCAGATTACCGTTACATATCAATTACAATTTTTATTATATCTTTGGTATAAAAATGTATTTGTCAAAAGAAAACGGTGATTTTGTCAAGGACGTGCTCAATCTACCTGAAGAAACAGGTTGATTGAGCACGTCCTTGACAACCTCAATATCTTTACTTCCCCAAAATTAAAGTGGGAGAAAACGACTTTAATTTTCTCCTATTCGATTGACGGGCATGTCATGATTTTAGGTAGCTTTCTTAAAAGCTGTTTTTGTTTTGATGGAAACTGACTTCTTATCCGTATCTTTGCATATTGATTAAAAAAGAGATATTCATGGAACTTTCGGATATACTTCATAATTTGAAGATACAAGAACTTACGCCGATGCAGGAGGCTGCTAAGGAAGCCTATCAATCAGCTAAAGATTTAGTACTTCTTTCGCCCACCGGTTCGGGTAAGACACTGGCTTTTCTCCTTCCGCTGGTACAGACCTTGAAAGCGGATATACAAGGTGTGCAGGCTCTTGTACTAGTACCTTCACGCGAATTGGCTTTGCAGATAGAAACTGTGTTCAAGTCTATGGGAACTCCTTTCAAAGCTATGAGCTGCTATGGCGGACGCCCTGCCATGGAAGAACACCGGACAATGAAAGGCATTCATCCCACCGTCATTATCGGTACTCCGGGACGTATGAGCGACCATTTGAGGAAAGAAAATTTCAATGCCGCCACTGTCGTCACTCTGGTGATAGATGAATTCGACAAGTGTCTTGAGTTCGGCTTCCATGACGAGATGGCAGAGGTTATCGGGCAGCTTCCCTCACTGAAAAAGCGTGTGCTTCTCTCGGCCACCGATGCAGAGGAAATACCGCAATTTGCCGGAGTAGGAGGTGATTCCCCGTCTTCCGGCTCCCGGCTCATGAAGCTTGATTTTCTTACTCCGGAAGCTCTTGCTCCGCGTCTGCGGCTGCACAAGGTTGTTTCTCCGGAGAAGGACAAGCTGGAGACGCTCTACAAGCTGCTGTGTACGCTGGGCAACGAATCGACGCTGGTGTTCTGCAACCACCGGGAGAGTGTGGACCGGGTAGGGAAGTACCTGCACTCCATGAAGGTGTATTGCGAGACGTTCCACGGCGGCATGGAGCAGGACGACCGCGAACGGGCGTTGTATAAGTTCCGTAACGGGAGCTGCCATATCTTCGTATCGACCGACCTGGCGGCCCGGGGACTGGATATTCCGGACATCCGCAATGTGGTGCATTATCACTTGCCGGTGGCCGAGGACGGGTTCATCCATCGCAACGGACGTACGGCGCGCTGGGAGGCGGAGGGAAATGCCTTCCTGATTCTGCATGCCGAAGAACGTATTCCCGACTATGTGCCGCAGCCGCTCGAAGAGTTCGCCTTGCCGGAAAAGACACCGCAGCCTGCCTTGCCGGAATTTGTCACCTTGTATATAGGGAAAGGCAAGAAAGACAAGATCAACAAGATTGACATCGTGGGTTTCCTCTCCAAAAAAGGCGGACTGGGCCGGGAGGATGTGGGCCGTGTAGACGTGAAAGATCACTATGCGTTTGCGGCTATTTCGCGGAAAAAGGCTAAACAAACGTTAAAACTCATACAAAATGAAAAGATTAAGGGGGTAAAAACTTTGATAGAACTGGCAAAATAATAACTTTGTGTCACATCAGCCCTCCGGCGGTGAGGGCTGCTTCGCATTTTGCTATGTCGCGCGAGTGTCCTCCCTGCCATGGCTTTCCATTCTTGTGTCAATATGTTATCAAAACGACCTTTACTTGCATAATTTGAAAGTTAAAATCCGATAAGCGTGTAAAATTATCACGAATTCTTTTGGAAGTCTAAAAATAATCACTAAATTCGCAAGTGTTAGCTAAAATGATTGTTTAACCAAAACAAACTTCCAATGAAGAAACATAATTTTAATGCGGGACCGTCTATTTTGCCTCGCGAAGTGATAGAAAAGACAGCTCAGGCTATTCTTGATTTTAATGGTTCAGGACTTTCGTTGATGGAAATCAGTCACCGCGCGAAAGACTTCCAGCCGGTGGTGGACGAAGCGGTTGCGCTGTTCAAGGAACTGCTGCATATTCCGGAAGGATACTCGGTATTGTTCCTGGGTGGAGGTGCAAGCTTGGAGTTCTGTATGGTTCCCTATAATTTCCTGGAAAAGAAAGCGGCTTACCTGAACACGGGTACATGGGCTAAGAAGGCCATGAAGGAAGCCAAGGCTTTCGGCGAGACGATTGAGGTGGCTTCTTCCGAAAAGGATGGCTACACGTATATCCCGAAGAATTACGAAGTGCCGGCCGATGCGGATTATTTCCATATCACGACGAACAATACAATCTATGGTACGGAACTGCATGCCGACCTGGATGTGAACGTGCCGATGGTGGCTGATATGTCGTCGGATATCTTCTCCCGTCCGGTGGATGTGTCCAAGTATATCTGTATCTACGGAGGTGCGCAGAAGAACCTGGCGCCTGCGGGTGTGACTTTCGTCATCGTGAAGAACGAGGCACTGGGCAAGGTGTCCCGTCATATCCCGACCATGCTGAACTATCAGACGCATGTGGACAAGGGTTCTATGTTCAACACGCCGCCGGTAGTGCCTATTTATGCCGCACTCCAGACATTGCGCTGGCTGAAGGAACAGGGCGGTGTGGAAGAAATGCAGCGCCGTGCCAAACAGCGTGCCGACATGCTGTATGCGGAAATCGACCGCAACAAGCTGTTCCGGGGTACGGTGACGGTGAAGGAAGACCGTTCGTACATGAACATCTGCTTCGTCATGGCGGATGAATACAAGGACCTGGAGGCCGACTTCCTGAAGTTCGCTACCGAAAAAGGTATGGTGGGCATCAAGGGTCACCGTTCGGTAGGTGGTTTCCGTGCTTCTTGCTACAATGCCATGCCGGTAGAAAGTGTGCAGGCGCTCATCGACTGCATGCAGGAATTTGAGAAAATGCATTAATTGTTGTTATATCTGAGAATAAGGGCGTGGGAGATACAAAAACACGTCCTTGTTTTCTTTAAAATCGAATATTATGAAAGTATTGGTTGCGACAGAGAAACCGTTTGCCAAAGTGGCAGTAGACGGTATCCGGAAAGAGATAGAAGGTGCAGGCTATGAACTGGCTTTGCTGGAGAAATATACCGACAAACAGCAGTTGCTCGATGCGGTGAAGGATGCGAATGCGGTGATTATCCGCAGTGACATCATCGACAAGGAGGTGCTGGATGCGGCGAAGGAACTGAAAATCGTGGTGCGTGCCGGCGCGGGATACGACAATGTGGACCTGGAGGCGGCTACGGCGCACGGGGTTTGCGTGATGAATACGCCGGGGCAGAACTCGAATGCGGTGGCCGAACTGGCTTTCGGCATGATGGTGATGGCGGTGCGTAACTTCTACGACGGCAAGTCGGGCACGGAACTGAAGGGCAAGAAGCTGGGTATTCATGCGTATGGCAACGTGGGACGCAATGTGGCGCGTATCGCCAAGGGATTCGGCATGGACATCTATGCGTACGATGCCTACTGTCCGAAAGAGGCGATGGAGGCCGACGGCGTGAAACCGGTGGATTCAGCCGAAGAACTGTATGCCACTTGCAACGTGGTGTCTCTGCACATTCCGGCCACTGCCGAAACCAAGAACTCGATTAATTATGCGCTGGTGAACCGGATGCCGAAAAACGGTCTGCTGGTGAATACAGCCCGCAAGGAGGTCATCAACGAGGCGGAACTGATCAAGCTGATGGATGGCGCAATCACATCAGAGGAAACAAAAAACAGTTGAAAATATGGCGGGTATGTGTTATACTGCTTAAAGTTGTGAGTTTATAACCGTAGGAGGAAAATAAAGTGGCAGTTTTAAAAATAATCTTAACAGTTGTTTTTATTATAATCAGTATTGCATTGACAGTTATCATTTTAATGCAGGAAGGTAAGTCAGCAGGACTTGGAGCGATCGCCGGAGCAGCTGATACTTACTGGGGCAAGAACAAAGGACGTTCCATGGAGGGAAGACTGGTAACAGGAACCAAGATTCTGGTTGTCTTATTTGTTGTGATTGCTGCTGTATTGAATCTGGGAATTTTTTAAGAAACGCAAAAGACTGTCGTGAATACGACAGTCTTTTTTTTGCCATTCTATTATCAGAATATTAAAAATGATCGTATACTATAGGAAAATGGAGAAGTTATGAACAAAGAATTATTACAGGAACGAAAGAAAATGATCTACGATTTCATCTGTGATGAACTCTATGTGCCGATGAAGGCAAAAGAGATGGCAATTGTATTAAATGTGCCGAAATCACAGCGCGGGGAATTATTGGAAGTGTTAGACGCACTCACTGCAGATGGAAAAGTAGAGATATCCGGCAGGGGAAAATATGTAAAATCAGAGGGGAAATATCTGACAGGCGTTTTTACTG
>OHTZ01001128.1_pt1 | contig 13787 bp, 9 predicted proteins | sample 1579011 | NCBI WGS metagenome assembly OHTZ01 (sample SAMEA3879603, study PRJEB24766) | human gut metagenome | biome: human-associated habitat; feature: feces | place: USA | collected 1985/1987
GATGGCTTGAGGATGAATCCGTGATGGAATGGGCAAGGGGAAGAGCCCGGGAGAATATGTCAGCCTTCAAAGGAGGGTATATACAGCATCCTTTTATGCCGGCATATCTTTTTGAAAACGGCATCCGTCCACTGGAGAGATTTCCAATCAAAGGGGCAATCTGGTACCAGGGAGAGTCGAACGCAGAGAACATCCCGCAGCACGAAATCCTTTTCAGGACCCTTGTGGACTGCTGGAGGCAGACCTGGGATAATCCCGACCTGCCTTTCTACTTTGTCCAGCTTTCAAGCATCGAACGTCCGACCTGGCCGGAGTTCCGCAACAGCCAGAGGCTGCTCTCGCTGGAGATTCCACATTGCGGGATGGCAGTCTCCTCAGACCTCGGTCACCCCACTGACGTGCATCCGAGGGCGAAAAAACCTGTGGGAGAGCGACTTGCAAGGCTCGCACTGAGGAATGACTACGGGAAACAGGTCGAATGCCTCGCCCCAGCAGCCACCAAAGCCTTCCTGAATGACAGCGGGAATGTCACCGTACTTTTCGACAGTCCCATTTCCGTCCAGGGCACAATGCCCGTGCGCGGATTCAGGATTTGCCTCGAAGACGGGAGCGAAATCCCTGCATCGGCGGAGATTTCAGGATATGACGCTGTGATTCTCTCCCGGGATGCAGGCAGACCCGACGCCGCAGCCGACAGCAAAAACACAAAGGCAGACAGCAGAACAGCCATCGTGAAGGTGAAATATGCCTGGGATCCCTGGACCGATGCGAACCTGACCGGGACCACAGGTCTCCCCGTCTCTACTTTCGATATTGAAATTGGTGAGTAATTAAGGATTGTCGTTTAATGTTTTCAATCTGAGCGAAGCAGCAGACAATCCCTTCAATTTCTGCTTCCGACTCATTATAATTTGAATTTTATATCTATTTCCGGCAGTGAGTTTCATGATGAAATTGAGCAGCTTCATATGGAACTTCACATAAAGCTGCTCGAAAGCCTCCGCAGAGCCTCCTCACAAGTAACCGTCAAATGACGCTCTTCCACAGTTTGTCCGTGGGAAAGCGGGTTCCCACGGACAAGTGCTCCTACAACTTATCCAGAAAAGTGTGGGGTTTCCGGACAAATGGGACCAGACGCAAAGTACTTTACATAGCTTTCGATGTTCTTAACTTTTAAATTAAGCATATTTTGCAATTATCCTTTCTTCTTCAAATAATTATGCTTAACTTGGCAGAAAAGTTTTTAGAGATGAAAGATGTTGAATTTGTACCATTTCTTTTGACAGAAAAAGCAGATATCTTTTCGATACGGCTAAACGGAAATGAGAAGACTGAGACAGAAGATTTTTTGATAGAATTCAAGGACACACAATCATCGCCTCTGAGAAATGATCTAAATTCTGTTTTGACCACAATTAACAGTATTGGCAAAGAAGGGGCGTTAGAATCATTCTTTCGACCAGAAGGACTATTCGCGGATAGAATATGTGCTATTCCTCTACTTCTTTCCCGTCGAAAATCTTCTGATAAATGCGGCAGCTTAAGACTATATTGTATCCGCATGTCAGATTCGCTACTCATACTTGGAGGCGGCGGAGAAAAGAAAACAAGAACATATGAAGAAGATCCGATTCTTTCAGAAAAAGTGAAAACGCTTCAATCAATAGACAAAGCATTGACTGATATGGAAGATAACGGAATTGATATTGCTTCTACTATTTATAATGTAACTCTTAAGATTCAATGACATGAACAAAGCCAATTATGTCAATCCTCTTTTTGCGGAAATGCTCAAAGCTGTGCCTGAGGAGGCGAGACGTGAAAGTGAGAGGTCTTTCGCGATTGCTGGACGAATAAAGGAAATTCTTCAGCGCAAAAGATGGAGCCAGGCAGATTTCGCAAAGGCCGCAGGAAAGAAAGAAGCTGAAATTTCCAAATGGATGAGCGGTACTCACAATTTTACCATCCGCACAATCTCATTCATCGAGACTGTGCTTGGTGAAGATGTCATTTCCATCAAGAGATACCATCGCCAAGTCAGCGGATATGGCACTGCCAACGCTGACCGGACAGCCATCCTGAATGACAGCGGCAACCAGGCGGAATATCATTCTGTTGACTAACATTCTTTTATCCGCTTGGCATTGCCACCTCGCGGAACGCATGCGGGACGCGGCCACGCCTCGGATTTAGGGACATTGATTATCAATTAGTTATAAAAAGCAGTGTGGAAACGCTGCCAAAAAATGTCGGCGTTTCCACACTGTCGTTAAAAATACGTCTGATTATCAACTGGTTACCATATTAGTCCGTGGCCGCGTCCCGCCAGTAGCGCTCTATCTCCTCAAGAGATTTGCCCGTAGTCTCAGGGACCAATTTCCACATGATGAGCAGATATGGGACACACATCAGCGCAAAGAGGAAGAAGGTGCCGGCTGGAGCAAAAGGCGGAACATTGGCAAGAAGCCATGGAGTCAGCTGACCTATGAGGTAAGTGCCGATCCAAAGCGACAGACCTGCGATTGACATCGCAATACCACGTACATTGTTCGGATACATCTCTGAAAGAAGAACGAAAACCACTGCGCTGATGGAAATCGCACAACAGAAAACGTAGAAAAGGAAGAACACCAGCATAAAGATACTTCCCAGCTGCTCTGCGAAGATGAAATAGAAACCTATCATCAGAAGTGAAAAGATCATTCCTGACACGCCCCAATACACAAGTTTCTTTCGTCCCACCTTATCTATAATCAAAAGTGCAATGACTGTCGTCCCCATATTCACAAATCCGACAAGAACCTGTGAAAACAGGGCGTCTCCAGATGCAAGACCAGCCTTCTGGAAAATCTCCGGGCCATAATATAAAACGGCATTGACCCCCATAAACTGGCCCAGAATGGCGATGGCAGAACCTATCAGGACAGCATTCAAGATCCCAGGCGACAGCAGGGCTCTCCACTCGGATTTGGTCTCGCCCCTTATAGATTCCTCGGTCAGCAATTTCTGTCGGGAGGCCTCATCCTCAGAGAGATAAATCTTCTGAAGAACCGCTGAAGCCTTCTCACCTTGCCCCCGGACGATGAGCCAACGAGGACTTTCCGGAATCAAGAATATGATAAAGAAAAACAGCAGAGCCGGGATTGTCTCCGAGCCTAGCATTCCTCTCCAATATTCATCTACCAAAGCCTTGTTCATGAAATCAGACACGAAACGTGCAGCCGAGTCCAATGCCGCCGTTTCTGCCACGGATAGAATCCACCAATTAATAAAATACGCGAAAAGAAAGCCTACTGTAATCGCTAATTGATAAAGAGATACGAGTGTTCCACGTCTTTCCGGCATGGCAATTTCCGAAATGTAGATCGGAGAAACAATAGAGACGACACCGATGCCCACTCCGCCGATAATACGATAAATCACAAGTTCCGTAAAAGAATTGCAGATGGCGCAACCGATGGCTGAAAGGCTGAACATAAATGCAGCGAAGAGCATGGCTTTCTTACGACCGAGGCGGTCGCTGATAATTCCCGCGGAAGCTACACCAGCTATCGACCCTATAAGGGCACAGCCTACGTACCAGCCGAGCTGCATCGTGTCAAGCCCGAATTGGGAAGTGACAATCGATGTCGTACCGGAAATTACGGCCGTGTCATATCCAAATAGTATTCCCCCGATTGCAGCGACAACCGAGAGGAATACTACATATCCGAAGTTTTCTTTTTTCATATCAATTCTTAATTCACGCTTGCTAATATTTGGCTTGTCCACATTTTTCAGCCAACTGCCAAATCTGGTAAAGTCCTCTCGGGACATGGAAACAGCCTTTCCATTTACCGCCTTTGAGCGGGAGAAGGACCTCGCCACGGCGGTTAAGGTATCCGAACCATTCCGGATATTCCTTATCCTTGAAATTATCCCAGAGATACGCATCCAGTTTCGAGAACCATTCGAGGCATTTTTCATTTCCGGTCAGCTGATAGCCTTTGAGCATGGCAATCGCAGATTCGATATGCACCCACCAGAGTTTCTGATCCCATTCGAGTTTCTGCTGCGGTACCCCCTTGGCATCAAGGAAATAGTATATTCCGCCGAATTCATTGTCCCAGCCGCGTTCAATGACGTTAAGAGAGATTTCCACACATTTTTCTATCAATGCCTTGTCGTCGCGACGCACTCCGAGATTCATCATAAACCACAGAGCCTCAAGATCATGTCCCGGATTGATTTCCCTTCCTTCAAAGCAATCAACAGGAGATCCGTCCACCGAAGAGACATTCTCCAGCATGCAGCCGAGTTCCGGCTTATAGAACACGTCGAACACTTCGTGAAGACAAGTGTCGATAGTCTGCTCCAAAACCGACTTGTCCTCGAGGATATCCTCGATTTCGAGGGCCATATTGCAGATAATCATGGGAAGGGCGAAATCCTTCATCGGACGTGTGCCAGGATATGCCTTGCACCATTGTCCTTTAGGATTTGAGCGCCTTTCGAGAATTCGCCCGAAGATACGACGGGCAATCTGCGCATACTCCTCATTGCCGGTGGCTTTTGCAAGCTGGGCAAATGCCATGCAGGCGAATGTGTTGGAAAAGATATTGTAAGGCTGGACAAGCGGATTTCCTTTCCTGTCAAGGGAGAAGTAGAAGTCCCAGTTCTCGTCGTGTCCGTATTTTTTCAGGAATTCCGCGCCTTGGACAGCGCAATCGAGCCACTGCCGGTTTTTCTCCACATTATTATAGAGCATCGCGAACATCCACACTTCACGTCCCTGCAGCCAGACAAACTTGTCAGTGTCATAAACCGACCCGTCACGATTGAGGCAGCTGAAATATCCGCCGTACTCTTTATCCTGAGAATGCTCAAGCCAGAAAGGAAGACAGTTTTCCAAAAGTTCTCTCTTATAACGAGAAGAAATCTGTTTAAAGTCTACATTAGTCATTTATTGCCAATTTTATTGTTGTCAAAATTTTTGTCAGAAAAGTGCTGAACAGAAAACTATTGTGTCCAGCACTTATTTGCGATTATTTTAGTTGTAGCCGTTATTCTGCTTTATGGAACCTCCGGTACGGTCTATCTCGCTCTGCGGAATAGGGAACACCTCATTCACGCCCTTACGGAATGCTGCTCCACGGCCGTTGGCATAAGGCTGAACCGCGAAGGCATTCATCGTTTCCGTATAACAATTCCACCTCTTGAGATCATACAAACGATTGTATTCCATAGCAAGTTCCACACGGCGCTCGTGCTTGACTGCGGCCAAAAGATCGTCAGATACTTTAACTGGAACAAGGTGCTTGTTCGCAATCTTGCGGACTCTTGAAACTGCGTCCTTGTCACCATTACGTGAATTGTCAGCACGTGTTCTTACGTCGTTAATATACTTGACAGCCAATGCTTTATCACCATCAGTGCGAATCAACGCCTCTGCATACAAAAGCAACACATCTGCATAACGGATATGATGGAAAGACCAAGCATCATCACCCCAGCCAGGGCCACGACGGCTCTCTATCAAAAAGACTTTACGGCTATGATATCCAGTATTAGGATATGTAGAAAAGTCAAGAGTTTCAGATCCTGATGCTGTCGGGAACTTATCACCAGGCTCCATAATAGTATAAAGAAGCCTAGGGTCGCCATTTTCAAATTCATCTACGAGATTTTGAGTCGGCTGATCAAATCCGTAGGCTCCTGTTGATCTAGGACTTGCATAACAAGGGAGAAAAGAGCCATATACATATTCAGAAGGCACGTCGCCACGAATATTTACAAATATGGATTCACATGAAAGATACCCATTTGCACGATATAAATCTTGATAGTCAGGTTCAAGTTCGTAATTCCCGGAATCGATAACTCTTTTAGCCGCGTCTCTGGCATCAGCACACAACTTTTCATCATCTTTGGCAAAATACATATAAACTCTCGCCTGCATAGCCCATACCGCTTCACGAGTAACCCTACCCAGTTCACTTGAAGACAGTGTCAATTTAGAAGGAAGACTTTCATCATCTGCGATCGCTTTCAGTTCATCCATTATGAAAGAAGCGGTTTCAGCCTCGGTCGCACGAACCAAACTCTTGCTGGCAGCTACCGTCAATGTCTTATCCACGATTGGAACGCCACCAAAAATTTTACAAAGTTCAAAATGATAGAATGCCCTAAGGAATCTTGCCTCTGCCATATATCTGGCTTTCACCTCCTTTGTAAGCGGATATCCGGCAGCATCAATCATATTCGCTACAGGAATTTTTTCTATCAGAGTATTGCAACGCGCAATTCCCATATACATTCCTTCCCAAAGATTATAAAGGTCTGTATTTGAGGCTAAAGGCTTACCAAATGAAAGCTCGGCAGCAGCCTGACCGTCACCAGCATCAGATCCGCCTTTTTCAGCATCATCTGTCGAAATATTATACAAATCCATGCGCGGTCTTTCGAAACGATAGAAGTCATTCAACATCTGATAGCATTTTATCAGACTCTTGAATCCAGCGTCTTGTGTAGTGAAAAATCTGTCTTCATCCATGGTCCCTTTAGGCTCCTTGGTCAGGAAATCTGAACACGATACCAACGTGACAACAGACAGCATTCCGATTATAAGATTTATCTTTTTCATGATTGTCTTTAGAATTTAAGGTTTAAACCAATAGTCCAAACTCTGGCCTGCGGATAAAATCCGGAATCAATACCATTGACAGTAGCATTTGACGAACCGATCTCCGGATCAAGCCCTGAGTAGTTAGTAAAAGTGAATAAATTCTGGGCACTCACATAGAGTCGGCACTGACTGATTATCTTGTTCTTCTTTATCAAACAATTACAGAAATCGTAACCGAGTTGTACATTCTTGATTCTCGCATATGAGCCATCTTCAAGAAAATAATCTGAAACCAGAAGGTTATCGCCCTGAACAGCAGAGATTCTATGATAACGATCTGTCGAGCCTTCTCCATTCCATGCTCTGGAAAGATAATCAGACTTGGCATTCATATATCCGGTTCCTGCTTCAAAGTCCAAAAGAGTCATATTCATCACGTCATTCCCCTGGGATCCTTGGATAAACACATTGAAGTCAAATCCCTTCCATGCTGCTCCGAGTGTAATTCCGTAGACGAAATCCGGCCAAGGACTTCCAATCTTGGTTCTATCCTTATCATCGATGATATCGTCGTTGTTCAAATCTTTATATCTTACATCACCCGGAACCGCCGTTTCTCTCTGAGGGCTTCCTTCTACTTGTTCGGCATTTTGGAAAATACCATTGGTAACATAACCATAGAAGTAACCTACAGGTTTCCCGACTTCGGTCTTGGTGACCACATTGTTATTGTATGCATACCCGTATATGGCATCTCCATTTCCAAGAGAAGTAACCTCATTTCTATAGGTAGAGATATTCGCGGAAGCAGTGAAGAACCAGTCTCCAAAACCCTTTCTCCAATTGATGCCAAACTCCCATCCTTCATTTTTCATTGAACCGACATTGGCATAAGGGTAGGAAGCGAGACCGAGGGTGGTAGGCTGAGGTTCCATCATCAACATATTATCGATGTTCTTCACGAAATAATCCGCTACGAAATCGAGACTTCCATTAAAGAAGCTCAAGTCAAGACCGAGGTCAAACTGACGCGAGGTTTCCCACATAAGTTCAGGGTTGCCTACAGAAGTAACGCCCGCTCCAATTACAGCCGTTGAAGGGCTGCCGAAATTATAACGGTCATAGATTGTGCTTCCCCAAGTAGACATATATGCTCCGCCACCGATATTCTGGTTGCCGATATGACCATAGCTGGCACGAATCTTTCCGTCACTGAGCCAACGACTGGCAGACTTCATGAATTTTTCTCCGGAAAAACGCCATGCTGCTGAAACTGAAGGGAAAACTCCCCACCTATGTCCTTTGGCAAACTTCGATGAGCCATCATAACGGAGATTTGCCGAGAGAAGATACCTTTCATCGTAGTCAAAGTTGAGACCTCCGAAGAATGAAAGAAGCGAATTGGAATAAGGATATCCGCCGACCTTCGCATTAATCGTACCGGCAGCAATAACCGCCATATCCTTGTCATTATTAGGCAATCCTTCTATGGAAGCATCTACGAAAGAGCTATTCGTAACCTCAGCAGATGTTCCCAACAGCGCACCCCACTTGAACTTACCAGCACTCTGATTATATGAAAGCAACTGTTCCCAAACATAGTAATCAGAACGTGAATTATTGGCAATAACCTTCGCCTCATTAGAATAGTCATTTGCATTCAACCTATATTTAGGCTGCAATCCGTCCACATTACTTCTGGAGAGGTTCATACCGAACCTTGAATCAAATTTGAGCAAATCACAGAACTTGATTTCCAAGTCTGCACCTCCCATGATATAGAGATAATTATAGTCACTTTGCCTCATCCTTTGAATCTGTGCAACAGGGTTACGCTTATTGGAGAAAAGAATGCCAGAATACTGAGAATAGAGATTATCAGCCTCGTAACCATCTTTAATCTGAGACAAGAGAGCCGGCACATCGACTAAATTGTTTCTGAAAACAGGCGTGATAGGATCAGCGCCCATCGCTGAAAAAATAGTGCCCGTGAAAGGATTGTTCTCGTCAACAAGATTCCTTTTCTCATTGATAATGCTGAAGTTTCCTGTCAATGATATATGTTCCGATACTTTCGCATTAAAATTATTTCTCCAAGAAATACGCTGATACTTAGTACCTTTGACAATACCATCCTGCCCTGTATAAGCAAGACTTGACATTATTCCGACATTCTTGGAGCCTCCACTTATACTGACATTGTGATTCTGCATGAATGCATTCTGATGTATAATCTCATTCCACCAGTCCGTTCCATTCTCTCCAGTATTCTTTCTGACAAAATCAAGAACTGCATCTATCTTTTCTTGAGTAGCGAATGCCGGAATTCTCTCTTGCCCAGCATTATCCGCCGCAAGATTCTTATACTGAATATATTGCTCAGCATTGAGCATATGAGGGCGTTTCCATGGATTCTGCCATGCAGCATATCCATCATAAGCTATCTGCATACGCTCTTTATGCTGTCCGTTCTTAGTCGTTACGACAATGATTCCGTTTGCACCTCTTGATCCATAAATGGCTGCCACAGAAGCATCTTTATGAACGGCTATCGACTCAATATCATTCGGGTTGAGATAATCGATTCCATTTTGAGGCAATCCATCCACAATATAGAGTGGAGTCGTACTTCCTGTGATGGAACCGATTCCTCTAATTCTCGCCACACTCCCGGCTCCAGGTGTTCCACTGGTCGAAGTAATGGTTAGACCAGGCACTTTGCCCTGAAGAACATTGTTCACGCTCGTTACCGGCATCGCTTTCAACTCCTTGCCTCCTATCACTCCTACTGCTCCGGTCATATCTTTTTTGGCGATAGAACCATATCCAGTAAATACCACACCATCAAGACTATACGCACTTTCATGAGCAACGAGCTCAAGTCTTTGTCCAATACGCGCCTCGACAGATATTGTTTCGAAGCCTATCATACTGACAGTAAGCACATTTTTATCTTTAGAAGCTACTATGTCAAACAGTCCGTCAAGGTCCGTTTCCACTGCAGAGGATGTCTGTCCATTAAGCATCACCACCGCTCCCGGCAATGGCTCTCCATTTTCATCCACGACTTTTCCTGTTATCCTATTTCCTTTCTGCGCCCACATAGGCATCGCAAGAACAAGCATAACGAAAAGCGCCACAAGAAACCGCATTTTGGAAGTTATCTGTGTTTTCATTTCCTTATAAATTAGTGTTATTTATTTCTGATAATATCTATTGCAAGCAGTAATGCTCCAGCCTCTGCATCGTACCAACGCTCTTTTTGCTCTCCTTTCACATTCAGGCCATAAATGAGAGACACATAAGCATTGACCCTTTCCTTATCACCCATTACAGCTGCGGCATATGCAATCATTGTCCAAGGAAAAGAATCATACGTCTTACCTGTAGACCAATCCGGGAAAGAAGAATTAAACTTGTCATAAACAAGTTTGGACTTCAGATCACTTGCCGGGACGACGCCGAAAAGGCTCGGATAAAGCTGGGCAGTTGCATCGGGATAAAACTTGTTCCATGATGACGTATTACCCTTGGCATAATTATAATTCGACTTGGATTCATTATAAAGTCCGCGGATACTGCCCGTATTTTCTGCAAGCAGCGCCTCCAAATCATATGATGTCTCAATAAGGCCCTTGCTTTTAAGTTTAATAGCAGCCTTCAGTCCCAGATTCACTTCGCTGTTATCCATCAAATACTTGACAGGATAACCATAATGTGCAATGCTTAATCCATCATTCGTATTTTCTCCAGGTAAAGTATTTTCAGCGCAGTCTATCGTTTTCACCATAGCTGAAGTAATCTTGCTCAACTCACTTTTGTGACTTTTCAGCCATGCCAGACATCCGTTGGAAACTTCAGCAAATCTAATGGCTGCTTCAAGAAAAGTAGCAGCATAGGAGTCTACAGAATCGTATGTCCCTTTTGTTGTCTCATTGGGTGCAAAATAATCATAAACAGACCCCTCAACCTCACTACCCTTATATTCAGTAGATGAACCGTTGAGTTTGGTGAAATACCACGACATATACTTTTTGACGACAGACAAATTTTGTTCGGTCGGTTCCGTCAAAAGTGCAAGCACGGCAAAATGCGCGAAATATGGCGTAATTTTACTATTCTCGGCAATTTTATCCTTAATTGCACCCGACGGAAGCTGCAATGAACGAATATAAGCCGTCTGATAAGACCGGACATAATCGTACAACTCTGCCATATCCGATTCTGTCTGCCCATTGTCGTCTCTCGTAGGAGGAGGCAACGTACTCGACGAATCACAAGAACACAACACAAGAGTCATCGCACAGAACATAGCAAGCGTTGTCGTTATTTTGGAAAATATTTTCATAAACATTACCATTGCCTATATGCCTCCACTTCGTAAATTCCAATTCCCCAAGGCCCGCTTGCACTTCCAAAATCAAGTCTAATGACACTTACATTACGCTCTGCGAATGTCACGTTCATAACGACTTTGGTCCAAACAGTCTCTCCCGGCTCCCTCGGTTCCGATGCAGAAGACCATCCGGTTACATTGTAAACCTCTTCGAAAGTTTCTCCATCTTCAGAAACTGTTATCTTCATATCTTTAGCGTAAGCACCTCCGTCCATAGATATGATGATATTGTTTATTTCAGCAGCTTCGCCGAGGTTGATTGTAGCCCAATGTGTTTCATGGGTCTTATCACACTGCCACATATTCGCAAGTTTACCGTCAACAAGATGGAACTTGGAATTCGGATTAGCTTCGCAATCAGCGTCTGCGACCTTTTGGAGTGCCACATTGACAGGATCCGGGGCATTGTATATTTCGAACTCACCGAGAGTCATGTTGTATGGTGTCACACTATTATACATGGACGACAAGCGGACAAACTTGGCATTTACAGGAGCAAATTTGATTTTCTTCACGCCTTTGTCCACACCATTAGAAAGCCAGCCAACTTCCTCTGCAATAACAGTAAATGTCGAACCATCCTCAGACACCTCAAGTTTATAATCAGTAGCAGCGGCATTAGGATCCCATTTTGTCACCACCATATTGATTTCAGAGAGTTTTTCAAGTTCAATCATAACCCAACGGCTAGCTGATGGATCATTACCGGAAGCTACCCAACATGACTTGTCGTTACCATCATTGACATTGGCAGCAGAAAAGCCTGAAAATGGTTCTGAAGCGGTAGCCTTGGCTCCTATCGCAAGATTAGGATTTTCAGAAGGCTTGACAGGCCAAATATAAGTAAATCCCGGAAGAGAACGCTCTCCTTTATGGTTCGTAACAGAGACTGCTCCAGATTTTCCGTAAGGGCCAAGAACAGCAGAAATAGTTTCAGCATCAATGATCTCAAATGACTCCGCAGTCATTCCTCCGAAAGTCACTTTCGAGGCGGTGCCGAAATTAATTCCTTTAATCGTGACAACATCTCCCGCCTGTCCCTTTTCAGGAGAGAAAGACAAGACCTTAGGCCATTCTGACACGGTAACAGGTGTAGAAGGGTCATATGGATTCGCCCCAAAACCATCTGTTTTGCATGCCGAAGCTAACAGGTACAAGCATGCCAGCGGCAAAAAAACATTTACTATCGATTTCATCGCTATAAATATTATTGGTTATTAATTTCTATTTGACTTAACCTTATCCATATAGGTTTTATAGGCATTGAACAACTGTTTAGTACGTTCTTCTCCCAGACAGAACGACCAAGATGGATCACTGAATACACCCGGGAACTGATAACACATAACCTTCTCGAAATTATCCAAAAGATTGAGGTCTCCTATGATTTCGTCTATAGGACGTGGATACAGAGACATATCCGGGTTAAACAGAAAAGCTTCAAGATCAAACCAAAGGTGAGAACCGGCAGCATCGCAGAAAGACTGAAGCAAGTCAGCCGCTTCCTTGCCGGTAAGGTCTCCCTCCGGCATACGCGCAAAACCAAATGGACAGAGGATGTCAAGATTCTCAAGAAGAGACGGATAAGCATCTGCTCCATCCATAACTCCCATACTGTTGGTTGCCAACATGACTGGTTTATCCGGGGCCATCATATGCGTAAATTTCTTGAATTCACGGAAGAAATCGGCAATTTCCTTCTTGCGTTTTGCCTTCATTTCATCAGTCTGCTCTGAATTATAAAGATTCCCGGCACATTCTTCAGACACATAGAATCCATAAAATGAGTTATGGTGTCCATACCTGTCCCACAATTCCTTAGCAACATTTTTATGCCATGTCAATGACTGTTCTGTAAAATCAAACCACGCAAACATTCCAACGCCCATCATAACAGACATGCCAAGAGCATCAGCTTCAGAAAGTATCGCCTCAATAGGATCCTTTGATGCTATCGGCATTCGTCCCGGGTATAGTTCTGACGGATAAAATGCACGGCCCTTATAGTTCTCAACAGTCGTCTGATGCTGACCGACATAATCATTGTTCCTAAACACCTCCTGAATGACAATGACATCCATTCCTATCGCATGCATCGATCTAACGACATCCCGCCATTGCTCCTCCTGCAGTTTCTTTATATCTTTATTCCAAAGCTTTCCTTCTTCTTCACTCCAATGATACAGACCAGCCCAAGCTCCGTCAATCAAACGGGTAGAGCGAATATCTGATTTCACAACTTCGAATTCCGATTCTTTCGATATTTCCTTACCATCAGAGGTCACGATTTTTAGAGACACCTCGTTTTTACCGACCATTCCTTCTGTCTTCAGGAGATATTTTGACTGATAATTTTCTCCTGGGTTCAGGGTAACAGACTCATTCAACAAAAGATTATCGTCTGATGGTTCGCCGAGATACATATAAATATTATATGACTCTGTCGAAGTGCCCTTATTCACAATTCCGGCCCTTACGTCAAGATTTACCTTATCCGTAATGGTCCCCGGAGGTATTAACGACAACCCTACATAGTCAGGTTCTCTCGAACAAGAGGCCAATATGGTCAACATCAGCAAATTAACCCCTAAAAGGATTCGTTTAATGGCATTCATATATTTTTTAATATTTTAATCACAATGCAAAAGTAATTAATTATTTTTAATTATTACTATATTATTGTTAAATTTGTTTAATTACGAAAACATTTCTTATCACCTTTCATACCGATATGATCAGAATAGAATGAGCAGTTTCCTTTAAAAAGCAGATAATTCGAAGTATATT
>OHTZ01001154.1_pt1 | contig 13502 bp, 16 predicted proteins | sample 1579011 | NCBI WGS metagenome assembly OHTZ01 (sample SAMEA3879603, study PRJEB24766) | human gut metagenome | biome: human-associated habitat; feature: feces | place: USA | collected 1985/1987
GCGAAGCAGAAAGGCGGATTATAACAATGGAAAAAAGCATGGGGATTTCTATACCATCAGTAAATAGTTCAATTGTTAGTTATGAACAGTCGCAAGTTACAAATGTAAATAATAAAGGAGGGAAAACGGTAGATTCTTCAAAGAAAGCGGGAAAGCACTGGTGGCAATGCAGCGAAAAAGAAAGTAAGTTGTTGCAATGTCGTGTCAAAGACAGTGTTCAGCGCAAAGAGTATCTTACTGCTTTTTATCAGGAAAAGATTTCTGATGTTGAATTGGACGCGGCAATATCAAATACGATACGTAATGCATATGAAGAAGCCGTTTCTGGCGGCTGGCTGGATAAAGATAACGAGAAAGAATTTTTAAATAAAATGTATTGTGATTTAACAATACAAACGGTGCAGGCAGCTGTGTCTAGTAACATTGATGAAGGTAGGGCACTTAATCAGCAAAATGCAGTAAATGCGCAGGATAGTAAGTTTGTGTATTACAATGCAAAATTTTATCATTCCTGTGAGAAGGTAAAGGAGGTTCTCAGGGATTGTTTAGATAGGTTTTCAGAGGAACTGGGAATTGAGAATCTTGACAAAGAAAAGTATTTATCCGAAAACGTGAAAAATGGTGATGATTTTAATGCAGTTTGGAGTGGAAGTTATGAAAGTTGGAATGGGCATTACAATCATTGTGAGATGATAAATACGGAGGCTGTACCTCCAGAGGAATTTTCCTTTTATTATCAAGTGGAGTATTCTAATATCCATAAAAATTTTAAAGAGTACGATTATGAAGAACGACACTATCTGCTCGTTAATGGAGAGACTTCTGTTGTTAAAGAAGAATTCAGAATGACAGATGATACGATGTTGAATCGAAAGCCTTTTAATAATCTTTTGGATTATGTAAAAAGTAAATATTTAGAACAGGATCATTTGTGGAAAGAACTGCATTATTTGAATAATTTTAAAATATATTCTTTGCTAAATTTTGTTTAAATGAAACTGTTGCTAGAGGATTACGAGTACAAAAAGGCACAGTTTGATGCCGGTATGGAGACGATAGAAAAGTTGTGCAAGAAGGGAAGATACCTGAAAGAGAGCAGATGCTTGCCATCAAAGGTACAGGAGTGATCACGGTGGCTGAATTTCTGGTTGAAGTGGGCGATGTAAGGCGTTTCGAATCACCCAGACAATACAAAAGAGGGCGGGCGGAACTGTTGCAGAAAAACTGGAAAACGATTTTATATCTGTTAGATGAGGCTCAGTTTGTGGATGCGGACACACCGCCGAAACTGGATCTGCGTATGGAAGAACTGGTAAAAAAGAAGCCGGATCATCCGGCTGCAAAAGCCTATCAGCGATACCGGGGAGGTCCGGATGAAACGATCCGTTCTGTCATTATGACCGTAAATGCCCGTATGCAGCCTTTCGATAATGAGGAACTGTTGGAAATCTTTTCATCCAATGACATTCCGTTGGATGAGTTTGGAGTAGGAATTGACGGAGACAAGAAAACAAAAAGCAATCTGTTTATCATTATCCCGGATGACGATGACACCTTTAATTTCGTGCCGGGCATGGTTTACACGCTGCTTTTTCAGGAGTTGTACCGTCAGGCAAGATTCTTTGGAGGAAAGCTGCCGATGGATGTCGGTTTCTGGCTGGATGAAATGGCAAATATCAAGATGCCGAACAACTTTGATAAGATTCTTTCGACCTGCCGGAGCCGAGGTGTGTACTGCGTACCGATTTTACAGTCCCTGGCACAGTTAAAAAAACTTTTTGCGGATGGTGCATGGGAGGAAATTGTGGGGATCTGCTGCAGGCACAGGCTCCGGAAGAAGTGATAAAGTCAATTATCCGCCCGGAGATAGAGGAAGGACAGGTATTGCAGAAAAAGAAGATGTGGATGGAGATGGAAGGAAAGTGATTTGGATTATAAAGATTATGCATCTATACCGATTGCAAATAATATTGCAACAGCGAATTTTCTGATTCGTTCTACACTTGTGAATGAACAGTATTCACATCAGATTGTAAAATTTAAAAATACTGTAGATGTCAGAGTAAAAGATATGCAGTGATATGTTATTTCACAACAAAAAAAGGTCGGTTTACAACATGTCGGCTAGCTATTAAAAGACTTTTTCCGATATAATAAATATAATTGTATGTAAGTAAGGAAGTGACAAGATGCAAATAGCAATCTGCGATGATGAAAAATCTATAGGATTGATATTAGAAGAAAAAATAAAGAAATTATTACCGGATGCAGTAATAGAAAAATATTTATCTGGTGATGAATTGATTGCAAGTGGTTGTAAGCCGGATATTCTATTTTTAGATATTCAGATGCCAGGAATGGATGGAATGGAAACGGCAAGGATTCTGCGTCAGAAAAATGAAAAAATGGTATTGATATTTGTAACTGCTGTGGAGGAGTATGTTTTTCAGGCATTTGATGTTGCAGCATTTCATTATTTGGTGAAACCATTTTCAGATGAAAAATTTGAGGAAGTTTTGAAATGTGCAGTCAGAAGCATTGAAAAATACTCTGAAAATCAATCGGATGAAAAATACATGATGGTGCAGTCCGGAGGAAGTCATATGAAAGTGTTTTTGAAGGATATTGTGTATGCTGAGGTATATAACCGAAAAGTCATTATCCATACACGGGATACGAATATTGAATATTATGGAAAATTGCAGGAACTGAGTGAAATTGCGGGAGCAGATTTTTTTCGTACACACAGAGCCTACCTCGTACATTTCAAATATGTTCAGAAATATGATGCAAATTGTGTGACGATGGAAAATGGAACTGCACTGATTGCAAAGCAGAATTATCCTGAGTTTGTAAAACAATATTTGAAATATAATCAGAGGAAAGGAAAAGAAATCGGATGAGTTTGGTAGAAAAATGCTGGATGGTTACATCGAAAATTTCTGTTATTGCACTCCTTATGATTACAGGAATTTATTTTGGAAAATTTGTTTGTCCTTATATAAAAAAGAAAAAAGGGGCTGTGGCAGTCAGTATTGTTTATATTACGATTATGCTTGTTTTATATATGATTCCGCCACAGATTGACAATTTTTCCGCATATCTGATTGGAGTTATAGCAGCATTTCTTACAATGTATGTAGAGGACAGAAAAAATATATATCAGAAAATATTTCTTGCAATTACGTTCTTTTCTATCCGATGGTTAACGGTTGCAATGGCAGACAGATTTGATGATCTTGTTACAAAAGCACTTGTATTTCGGAATATGGATGCAGAAAAAGTGTGGTTGCAATACGGACTATATGTTGGAACCAGAGTTTTGGATCTTGTACTTTGTATTGCTTTTATTGCGATTGCAATAGGACTAATCAATAAAGCGTATATATACAAAAAAGATGAAATGAGTGTCAAAGAGATGGTAATGCTTATTGTACCTTCACTTGTAGGCGTCACCGGGTATGGCATTTTACAATATTATCTCATGATATACGAAAGAGATACTGGAAAGAACTTGATTGATACATATGAATTTTATGGAGCTTTAAGCTTTTTACACTATCTGATTTCCATAGTTGCTATTCTTGTTGTGATTGTAATGTTTCAAAACTGGAAAGAGATGCAGGAAGAACAGCGGGGACAAGAGCTGGTATTAAATCAGATCAGTGACATGAAAAAGCATATCGAGGAAGTTGAAAAGTTGTATCGGGATATCCGCTCCATGCGACATGATATGGGAAATCATATACAGACACTGGAACATCTGGTGGCACATAATAATATGGATGATGCTACAGAATACTTGGAACATCTGAAAAATGAATGGGACGAGGTATCTCCGGAAATAAAGACAGGAAGTCCGGTGATTGATGTCATTTTGATGGAAAAGCTGAGAGAAGCAAAAGAAAGGCAGATTCGGTTTATATCAGACTTTCATTATCCGCAGAATACGAAGTTAAATGCATTTGATCTGAGTGTGATCATGAATAATGCCTTGAATAACTGTATGGAAAATGTAAGTGGAGATGATCCATATATCAGCATTTCTTCTTTTCGGAAAAACAGTATCTTTATGATAACCATAAAAAACAGTTTTGAGGGTCATCTTAATTTTGGTGATAGCGATTTGCCAGAAACAACCAAATCTGGGAGGGAACATGGAATGGGTCTGAATAACATTCGCCGAGTTGCCAGAATGTATATGGGAGATATATCTTTGGAGCAGGGAAATGAGGAAGTAATCCTTAGCATTATGATGCAGGTAGAATAAAGAAATAAATTGACACTATGTATTTTGTAAATTACAGAAATATGTAGTGCTTTTTTGAAGCTTCACAACGAAAAAAGGGCGGTTCACAACATCGCGGTTTATTGTGAAGAAAGATATGCCGAAAGAAAAAATAAAGAGAAATCATGTTATACAGATTTTCAGGAAACGGATTTCAGAGTATTAGCTTAAGGAGGACAACGAAATGATGAAAATTAATGGATTTAACGGAACGAATACGCAGACAGGAGCAATGGGAATGGCACAGGCGAATGATTCTGTGAGCAAAAATATTCAGAATCAGATTGCAAATGCACAGCAGAAATTGCAGGACTTATCATCAAATGAAGAACTGTCATTAGAGGATAAGATGAAGAAACGTCAGGAGATACAGCAGGAAATTACAAATCTCAATCAACAGTTAAGACAGCACCAGATTGAACATAGAAAGGAACAGCAGAGAAAAAAATCATCTATGGATGATATGGTGGCTGGTACAAAAAATACATCTGCAAAGAAAGGAACAGGCTTGTCACAGGCAGGTATGCGGGCAATGATTTCCGCAGAATCATCTATGAAGCAAGCAAAAGTGCAGGGTAGTATGGCAACACAGATGGAAGGAAGAGCCGGTGTGCTTGAGTCTGAAATCAAGCAGGATGCTGGAAAAGGCAATACCGAAAAGAAAGAAGAAGAACTGGCAGATTTGCAGGCAAAAGCGCAGTCTGCAACAGCAGCACAGATGTCTTCACTTTCAGATGCAAATAGATCCATGGAAGAAGCATCAAAGGCAGACAACAGTACAGATGCAGCAGAAACAAAGAAGGATCAAACTCAGAAAGCAGAGAATACACAGGAAAATGCAGATACGACAACAGATGCATCAGAGAATGCAGATGTCAAAACAGAAACAGCAGAAATAATAAAAAATCCAGCATCAGAAAGTGGACAGTCGGTAGTATATACACCGATAGATATACGTTTATAGTTCGGAAAGGAGGCTGGTGTTATGTCAGAAATCAAAAGTTTTAGTGATTATACAAGTAAATATAACAGCAATGTAGATTTTTCAGCTTTGTTTAGTGGAATATGCCGGTATACAGTATTCCTTATCCACAGATAAAAAAAATAGCGGCACTAAAAAATCATATATGGGGATTGTAAGAAAAGAAGAAATCGGATATAGTAAAAACAGTTATCAAATCTGAAACAGGTCACAGGTGTAGTCTGTCTAATACTTTCCGGCAGTAAATTTACCCCATCAATGACGGCTTCAGGCTCGATTTTGCTTAGCATGTAGTCGTATCCGCGTAAGAATTCCTTCTTGTTTTGCTTACTCTGATTAACCGCCAAAATGTTTGCCCCTGCCAAATAAAGCTCGTTCATAACCGAACTGAGAACTCCGGCATTGTCCTGAAGCTTGGCATTGATTGTTGTGGTATCATCCCCCTGCTCGCTGTACTCAAATATTTTATCCTTATATTTATAGTATGCCGAGCAAGATATTCCTGGCATCTTTATAGCCTGCGATGCGTTTGCCGCCTCTCCCGACTGCAAATAGCCCTTTGCCTCAATCACTTTTACATAAACTTCCGGCAAAACAGACATATCTAGAAGTAAATAATTAACTTTTCCCATAGTGTACACCACCTGTAGGCAGTTGTATTACTGTGAAAAACACTTTGTTGTATATATTTCGTTCTATTTTGGACTAATCATCCTTGTATTCTCTGTTCAACGGAAAAGTAACTGTCATAACAGTTCCCTTTTCTGTACTTTCTTCTGCCTGCACTTTGCCACCGTGAATATCAGCAATTTCCCAAACCAAAGAAAGTCCAAGACCCACACCGCCATTTTCTCTGCTACGGGATTTATCCACACGGAAGAACGGCTGAAAAATACTTTCTTTATACTTTTCTGGTATTCCGCAACCTGTGTCGGCAACCCTGACAACAAGATCGTCACCATCCTGAGAAACAGAAACACGCACAGTTCCGTCAGGGCGGTTATACCTGATTGCGTTTTCCGTCAAATTAAAGATCAAACGATAAATCAAGGTGTCACTGCCCACCATAGTGCCGGTGCCGTCACATTCAAGAGTGACCCCTTTTTTCTCTGCCACAGGAGAAAGGTCGGCAAGAATTTCCTCAATCATCGGTGCAAGCTCAATGCAGTCATTACACGGCACAGTTCGAAGCTCGCTCATTTCAAGCAAAGTCTTTGTAACCTGCGACATTCGCCCTGTTTGTTCCTGCAATAATTTGAGGAAGTCGGCACTTTCGGTATCCAAATCAGGATGCTCAACAGAAAAAAGTTCAAGTTGTGCCTGAAGCAATGCAAGAGGGGTGCGCAATTCGTGTGCGGCATTGCCGGTGAACTGCCGTTGTGCCGTGAACCCCTCGTCAAGTCGGTCAAGCATCTGATTAAAAGAAATGCTGAATTGCTTGAACTCGGCAGGCACATCATCGGTTATCTTCATATCGGTCAAGTTATTCGGCTGAACATTTTCAACCCTTGAAGCAAAGGTGTGCAAAGGCTTCAATGCTCTGCCACTGACAAAGTATGCCAAAACACCGCCAAGCAATGTTACAACCGCTGTTATGCACCAATTTGTAGTGGAAAACGACTCCTGCGCACCGTTAACTATAATAGTTACTTCTTGGTCAAGGTCGGCACTTTCAGGGTTAAAAAATTCCTGCTCACCTTTATACGAATCGCTGTTAGCAGAAATGTCACTGCCGATAGAATCCATATAATGTCTGCCCGAATAACCGATAAGGGAATTCATAGACACGCAGGTTATACCTATAAGTATAGCAGTCATCAAAGTGATACGCCATTGAAGAGATATTTTTTTCATTCTTCTTCCCCCATTACATAGCCCTCACCGATACGATTGCGAATCGGGTCATATCCAAGAGAAGTGCGAAGTTTCTTTCTCAAAGCAGAAATATGTACCCTTATCGAATTGCTGAAATTGTCAACGCTATTGTCCCACACATGTTCAATAAATTCTTCCTGACTTATGGGGCGACCTCTGTTTACCATAAGATATTCAAGTATGCCTGTTTCCTTGCGGGTCAACGGCAAAGGTTCGTCTCCGACAATAGCCTTGCGAGATTTTGTGTCAAACGAAACATCACCGCAGGTCAGCACAACATCATTTTGAGTGAACTGTCGGAGGGTAAGACTGCGAATCCTTGCAGCAAGTTCTTCCAAATGGAACGGCTTTGCCAAATAATCGTTTGCACCTGCATCCAAACCGTCAACCTTATCAGACACTTCACTACGGGCAGACAAAATCAGCACCTTTGTGTCACGGTCGGTTTTTCTGAGTGTTCTCAAAACAGTCATGCCGTCAGCACCCGGTAAATTCAAATCAAGCACAACGAGGTCAAAGTTATCGTCAGCAAGCATTTGCATTGCGGTTATTCCGTCATAGCAACAGTCAACGCTATAAGCGAGACGCTTCAAGCTACGAGCGATTGTTTCACACAATATTCTTTCGTCTTCAACAACTAAAATGTGCATAAAAACTCTCCTTGCTTTAAAGTATATTTATAGTGATAATTATAGCACAAAAACATAAAATCTGTGTTAAATTTCTGTTCTTAACGAAAATTTTATATCCGATGTGCTACAATGACGCTAGAAAATGAAAGGAGTGATTGAATTGACCAGAGCAAAAAAGGCTTTATCACAGGCAGTACTGCTTATTTCGGGAGCTATTATGCTCGGCTTCGGCGCAATACGTGGCGAAACTGAAACCGTTTTGAGTAAGGCAATCAGGCTTTGTTTGGAGTGTGTAGGAATTGGATAAAAAGAAAACAAAGAATAAAAACCATAATAAGAAAAAATATACGGCATCAAACCAATTAGCCAAATTCCGAGGATGGATTCAGGCAGGAGCAACTCTGCTGACAAATATTCATCTGCCAAACTTTTTTAAAGGCGAAATTTATCAAGGCAAAGGCAAGGCCGTTTGTGTGCCGGGTCTGAACTGCTATTCCTGTCCTGCCGCATCGGGTGCTTGCCCAATCGGCTCATTTCAGGCGGTAGTCGGCTCGTCAAAATATAAGTTTTCTTATTATATAACAGGATTTCTCATTTTGTTGGGAGTTCTGCTCGGACGCTTTATCTGCGGATTTTTGTGTCCGTTTGGTTGGTTACAGGATTTGTTGCACAAAGTCCCGACCAAAAAGTTTTCAACAAAAAAACTCAAGCCACTGACATATATCAAATATGTAGTACTGCTGTTGGCAGTTGTTTTATTACCGGTGCTCATAGTAAATGATTTGGGGATGGGCGACCCATATTTCTGCAAATATATATGTCCGCAAGGTGTGCTTGAGGGTGCGTTGCCACTTTCGGCAGTCAACGAAGGTATCCGTTCGGCATTGGGACAACTGTTTTCGTGGAAACTTGTTGTGCTGATTTCGGTAGTCGTTTTGAGCGTGCTGTTTTACAGACCGTTCTGCAAATGGATTTGCCCACTCGGTGCATTCTATGCACTGTTCAACAAGGTTTCGCTGTTTGGGATGAAGGTAGACGAGCACAAATGCGTTTCGTGCGGTAAATGTGCAAAGGTGTGCAAAATGGATGTTGATGTTACAAAAACACCTAACAGCACCGAATGTATCCGATGTGGAAAGTGCATAAGTGCCTGTCCTACCGAAGCGGTTAGCTTTCAATACGGCTTTGGCTTGTTTAGAAAAACAGTAGACGAAAACGCAAAAATTGAAAACAAAACAAACAAAAACGAAACAATAAAGGAGGAATAATTATGAAATTTTCAAAAATCTTAACAGTAGTATTATTAGTTTCTGTATTGGCAATCAGCCTTATTGCTTGCTCAACATCAAAAAACAACAAAGACGAAAAACAGTCAATAGATTCAAGTATTTCAACCTTGATGGCAACAGAACCGAACAGCGCTGACGAGGCTTCAAAGCTCCACAATCAGCTTATGGAAAAAGAAAACGAAATCTTGTCAACAGACAAAGCTCTTTGGGAAAAAGTATTTATGGCTTCAAACAAAGACAATCCAATGATTGAGGACGGCACAAACTACGGTGACTTCCTTCTCAAGACAATTGAGGGTGCAAAGGACCAATTTACAGATGAGGAATACAAAAAACTCGTTGCCGGTGCAGAACAAATCAAGGAAATTGAGGGCAAACTCACAATCTTGGAGCAAAAATATCCTGAATGTGCAAATGCACCTTCAAACGGTGACAGCGTTCCGGCTGACAGCAACGGCGTTATTTCAAACGGCGGTGGCGCAACAAGTTTTCCGTCATTCGACGGCAAGGACCTTGATGGCAACGATATAAAGAGCAGTGACTTTTTCAAAAGCAACAATGTAACAGTTGTTAACTACTGGTTCAGCACTTGCAAGCCATGTGTCGGCGAACTTCCGGAATTAGAAGCACTCAACAAGAAACTTGCTGAAAAAGGCGGTCAGGTTGTCGGCATCAACACATTCACAATTGACGGTGACAAGACAGCAATTTCAGAAGCAAAGGACATCCTTTCAAAGAAAGGTGTAACATACAAGAACATTTGGTTTGATTCAAACAGCGATGCAGGCAAGTTCACATCAGGCATTTTCTCTTACCCAACAACATATGTTGTCGACAAGAACGGCAACATTGTAGGCGAGCCAATCGTTGGTGCAATCACTGAAAAAAATCAAGCAAAGACACTTGAAAAACTCATAGACCAGGCTTTACAGGTCAAATAAGAATAAAGCATAAAGTGATAACCTCTCCCGAATTGAACTGCCCCAAGTTGTGCAGACAGCACAAAAAAACAGGTCTATGGTAGAATAATTAAATTTTAAGCAACAAACTGATTTCGTTTTTCTAACGGAGTCAGTTTTGTTTGAATACGGTAATTGTTGTGCGAGATTGAGAACAAATTAAAAACTATTATATCTGGTAGTCTTCAGGAATATTTTGGTACATCTTGGCTAGTTAAAGGCCTTCCTAAAAACACCTATACCAAGGCAAAGAAGCTAAGACACAATGAATTCTTAGATTGAGTGCAATTAAGAATAAACTATCCAAAGAATCATATAGTGTTCCAGTTGACGAATATAGTTACGTAAGAAGTGTTTACGACTGGATTATCTCAGAAATTTACAATAGTAGACAAGTGTAATATTGTAAATTTTAAGAGGATAAAGAAATTCAGCAAATCTACATCCAATTTCAATAAAATCAATTTTGTGATAAAAACATACCGTCTAGACAGCTACTTTTTTAGCTATTATCCAAAAGACATATAATATATAGGCTCGAATGGTGAAAGTGCCCATTTGGGCCTATTATTGTATGAATTCATGCGTTACAACCAGAGCAAGATCCACCCATGTAATACAGTATTGTCATTTTGACAATTTTGCATTACTTACATTCAATTAACCGAAAAAATAAAAATTTTTAATCAAGAGCCTGTGGAAAAGAAAATCCAGGCAGATCATTTCGAGCAGCTTGCAACAAATGGCGGGAATATGACAGTGCTGGAACTGGTTGAAAAATATACATCAACCCAAACTGGTGTCAGACCTACTACAGTTAGAAGGACCTTTCTTTCTGAAATCATCTTCTTTATCTATTTCGAAATAGAAATTTGTGCAATCGAAATAGGTGTGCGAAGTATCAAAATGATAGAGCTGATGAATCTGATGATTGTAGATTTCGATAATCTTTTCGTACTCGCAGCCAATATATTCGAGGCCGTCGTAAAGCTGGTTTAAGGAAAAATCATATGTTTCAAAAAGTTTTGGAATTATTTCGTCATATGTTTTGGATTTTGAGCATGGGTGAACAAGCCTTGCATAAACAAGAGATGACATCATATCGAAAACATTAAAACGAAAATCAGTAGCCGTCTGCATCAGGTCAATGTATTTCTTGACCGAAAGTTTATCGTTGATATTTTTAAGCGGAAAATAGCCAATCAATTTTTCAGGAGATTCATCTGATATTTGAAGAGCTTTCTTGGCATTCTTCGTTGTCTGAAAGTCCTGATTCAACTGATTAACTTCTTCCTTAAAATGAGATATGGGATCATCAATCCCCTTTGCTTGTAATTCGTGGACATATCCAATCGGCTTATAAGATTTGTGAGCAGTGTGACCACGTTCCGGGTCATAAAAACTTTCGTAAATCTGAAGATATAATCCTTTTTTGTTCTTTGTTTTTTTTAAGAAATATGCCATAAAAATGCACCCTCTTATAGTATAACACCATAGCACTATAAAATAAAAAATTTGTCAAGTTTTTTTGAATAAGAAAAAATATAGTGCTAAATCCTAAAGACGGAAATAGTACAGTAAAAGAACAGAATAGTGCATTTTTGATTTGTTCAAATTATTTTATACTAGAGTAAAATAAATAAGAAGGAGGTTTTTTGCAATGAGCAAAAACAGGATTTACCGTGTGGCATGTAGTGTATTGCTATGCGTATTGATGTTGGGGTCAATTTTAGTGCCAAGTAGTAGTGATAAGAGGAGTTCGGCAGCTTCGAGCAGTTTATTAAGTACGTATGGTTCTTTATTTGGAAGATCAGGAAACTGCGTATCATTAAGCCAGTTGCAGAATTCGAGTACATTGGCACACATTAAGTCACAGTACAACAGTATTACATTGGAGAATGAGATGAAACCAGACGCATTGTTGGGTTATTCTCCATCCTTGATTACAAGAGACTCCGCAAAGAATCTTGGATACTATGTATCCGGTTCCTTTACAGAATCCTATGTGCCAAAAATCAATTTTGACACGGTAGACAAAGTTTTGAAAATTTGCTATGAGAACGGAATTGGGGTTCGTGCTCATACACTTGTATGGCATAGCCAGACACCAGATTGGTTTTTCCGTGTAGGATATTCTACCAAATATGGTTATGTATCACAGGATCAGATGAACAAACGTATGGAGTACTACATTAAGACTGTTATGAACCACGTATACACAAGCAAGTATGGTAGTTGTGTATATGCTTGGGATGTAGTAAATGAGTATCTTCATGCAACAACATCCGGTTGGGAGAAGATTTATGGTGCGCGTACAACAAGACCAGCTTTTGTAAAACGTGCGTTCCAGTATGCATATGATTGTATCAAATACTTCGGTTTAACAAATAAAGTAAGTCTTTTCTATAACGACTTCAATACATACATGGAAGTAAATGATGTAATCACAATGATTAATTACATCAACTCAGATGGCAAGATTTGTAATGGTGTGGGTATGCAGTCTCACCTGTCAACATCATATCCAAGTGTGGCTTATTATACACAGGCAGTTCAGTCCTTTGTAAATGCAGGTTTTGAAGTACAGATTACCGAGTTGGATGCAACCAACAAAGGAGATCAGGATTTGGCAAATTATTTGTACAGTCTGATGAAGAATGTGATTAGTATTAAGAAAGCCGGAGGAAAGATTACAGGTCTTACTATTTGGGGACTAGCAGATGATGTAACCTGGATTAAAGGACAAAAACCATTGTTGTTCTCTACCATTGGAAATCCAAAAACTGCATATTGGTCTGTTCTTCAGGCGTATAAGGATTCGGGAGTGACTCAGGCAACTGTAACACCAAGCAGTTCAAGTTCTACTATCAGCAATGGCTGGTACTACATCAAGAATGTTAATGCACAAAAATATCTTCAGGTTAAGAATAATCAGGGAGGAAACAGCGTTAACGTTGAAATTGGAACTGGAACAGGTGTTCGGGGACAGAAATGGTATGTGACTAATACCAGTGATGGTTACTTCACATTGAAGAATGGTAATGGCTACATGTTGGATGTACAGTATGGTGCAAACAACGATGGTCAGAATATTCAGACATATTCTGCAAACAATGCAAATGCACAGAGATTCAAAGCAGTTAAGATTGGTAATTCCAATGCATATGGTATCGTTACAAAGATTTCCAGTGGTAAGAAAGCATTAGATGTATATAACTGGAGCAAATCCGATGGAGCAAATGTATGTCAGTGGTCATACTATGGAAATGCTAATCAGCAGTGGATTTTCGAAAAATGCTAAGATAGACCATAGAAAGAAGATCTTTATACAAAAAACCAATATATGGTGCAAAATGGCCGGGTGGACAAATGTTCATCCGGCCATTGCTCTTTTGGAAGTGGAGTCTTTGCTGATATCAAACATTTGTTAGTGTATAATTTTCATTGGCAAAAATAAGTAATTAAAAAGGGAAGAAG
>OHTZ01001181.1_pt1 | contig 13245 bp, 9 predicted proteins | sample 1579011 | NCBI WGS metagenome assembly OHTZ01 (sample SAMEA3879603, study PRJEB24766) | human gut metagenome | biome: human-associated habitat; feature: feces | place: USA | collected 1985/1987
AACACCTTGGCCCCGAAGGCTTCCAGCGCGGGAGCCGGGCGGGTATAGCGGTCCAGGCCCTCCACCAGCGCATCCACACCCTGCAGCTTCAGGGCTGAGCCAAACCAGCAGGGAAACACATGCCGCCGGGCAATGGCGGGGATGAGGTCGGTATCGGTCAGGTTTCCCCGGTCCAGCATTGCCTCCATCAGCCGCTCATCGCAGAGAGCCAGCGCCTCGTCCCGGTCAGCCTGCTCTGCCCCAAAATCCACAAAGCCATCCCCCAGCCGACGGTTCAGCTGGGTCAGAAGCGCTTCCCTGCCCGGGCCGGGCAGGTCCATCTTGTTCACGAACACAAAGGTGGGGATGCGATACCGCCGCAGCAGCCGCCAGAGCGTCTCGGTATGGCTCTGCACGCCGTCGGTGCCGCTGATAACCAGCACCGCATAATCCAGCACCTGCAGTGTCCGCTCGGTCTCCGTGGAAAAATCCACATGGCCCGGGGTGTCCAGCAGGGTAAAATCGGTATTGCCCGTCGTGAAGAGGGCCTGCTTGGAGAAAATGGTAATACCGCGCGCCTTTTCCAGCGCGTCGGTGTCCAGAAAGGCATCCTTATGGTCCACCCGGCCCAGCTTGCGGATGGTGCCGGTGCCGTAGAGCAGGGCCTCGGAAAGGGTGGTCTTGCCGCTGTCCACATGGGCCAGAATGCCGATAACCAGCTGCTTATGCTCTTGTTCCATGCCGCGGCCCCCTTACAGTGCGCTGGCGATCAGCGCAGCAGCGACCAGCGGCAGGCCCAGCACCAGATTGGAGAGCAGGCTGCAATAGGTGCGCTCCTCGGGTTCCAGCTCCTCAAAGGAGACGATCTTCTCATCCGCATAGTCGATGATGGAGCGGGTGGAGTGGATCTTTTTCTGCCGCTTGCCCATCCCCTTGAACTCCTCCAGCAGATGGTGGATGGTCACGCCATCCAGCCGCAGGTAGTCCACCCAGGCCCAGATGAGCAGCACCACGCCGCACAGAAAGCCCGGGGCCTCCCAGATGGTAAACGTGCCATCGCTGACATAGCGCTGCCACAGCAGCATCAGCACGGCCACAATGGAGGTGCGGGTCACGGTCTTATATAAAATGGGGTGGAACATGTAGCGTTTGTACATCGAGGTCAGTTTCTTCATGGTGCGCTCCTTATTGATACAGATACATTTTATTGTATCATGTTTTTGTGAAAAAAGATAGCTGTTTTGTGCGCACAGTGTGAACAGTTTTTCTCTTTCGCCTGTTCTTCACAGATATACAGTTCTTTCCATTTTATAGTAATTTTTTCCACATTCTTTTCCCATGAAAGTGTTTGTCACCGTTTTGTTTCCAATTCTATGCTATGGCGGATTGACTTCTTTCCAGTAAAGTGCTAAAATATACCGTGGTGCGACTTTTGTCTTTCCTGTGCACTTTTTGGAAAGGCAGACAGCCTCACCGCGTTTAGGAAAAGGAAAAACGCGCGGTTCTGTCCGCGCAAGATCTGGGAGGATCATCCAATGAGCTTCAATTTTGATCGCCGCACCTTCCTGAAGGGTGCAGGTGCTGTGGGTGCCGCCAGCCTGCTGGCAGCCTGCGGCGAAAAGTCCAACAACACCGGCAATGGTGCTGCCGCCAGCGGCGCTGCTGCCCCCAACTCCACCGGCGCTACCCCCCTGAAGGAGTTCATCTCCTTTGAGAGCGGCAATCGTGAGCTGGAAAGCTGGAACATGCTGTACACCCAGAAGGCTGAAGATGCCAACGTGGTCACCAACCTGTGGGACGGCCTGCTGAGCTTTGACCGCTACGGCAAGGTGGTGCCCGCCATCGCTTCCAGCTGGGAGCACAATGAGGATGCCACCGTCTGGACCTTCCACCTGCGGGACGACGTGGACTGGGTGGATTGCAACGGTGAGGTGAAGGCTCACCTGACCAGCAAGGACTTCCTGGTTGGTTTTGAATGGGTGATGAATGCCATCAAGAACGAAGCCAACAACACCTCCATGCCCAACGATACCATTGTGGGTGCTTACGAGTACTACGAGCTGACCAAGGAAGCCGGTGACGCTGCTGCTGACATGACCTACGAGGACATGCTGGCTGCCGGTGTGGGCATTGAGGCTCCGGATGATTACACTCTGGTGTTCACCTGCCCCAGCGCCTGCCCCTACTTTGATACCGTTGCCGCCTACAACAGCTTCTACCCCGTGGCCCCTGCTCTGATCGAGGAGCTGGGTGTCGATGGCTTCCGGAGCTGCGACAACACCACCATGTGGTACAACGGACCCTATGTGGTGGAGGAGTACATCCAGGGCAACACCAAGAGCTACATCCCCAACCCCAACTACTACGATGCTGCCAACGTCAGCCGCTTTGAGCGCTTCACTGTCACCATGATCAGCGATGGTTCCATCAGCCTGCAGCTGTATCAGAGCCGCGAACTGGACGAGGTGGACCTGGGCGAGAGCAACATCACCACCATTCAGTCCGATCCTTCCAACGAGTACAATCAGCAGCTGTGCGAGAAGCGTGCCAAGAAGTTCAGCTACTGCTTCATCTTCAACTACGACAAGAAGAACACCGATGGCACCCCCGATGAGAACTGGAACAAGGCCATTGCCAACAAGGCCTTCCGTCAGTGCTTCTCCAAGGGCATGGTGCTGAACAAGTTCTTCGCCCGTTACAACCCCATCAATCCCCTGAAGTGCGAAAACGATTTCTTCACCATGAAGGGCCTGTGCTACACCTCTGACGGCACCGACTACACCAACCTGGTGGCCAAGGAGATGGGTCTGGACGGCGAGGCTTACGATGGCAAGACCATGAAGCGCCTGCGCGCCAACAACGGCGACATCACCGAGCTGAAGAAGCAGGCCATGGAAGAGCTGAGCGCCATTGGTGTCACCTTCCCTGTTCACTGCTCCTACTATATTCTGGCTGGCTCCACCTCCGCTCTGGACAGCGCAACCGTGCTGAAGCAGTGCTTCACCGACAGCTTCGGCGATGACTTCATCGTGCTGGATGTCAACACCTTCGTGTCCTCCACCATGAAGGAAGTCGTGGCGCCCAAGCTGCAGAGCTTCGTCCACATGGGCTGGGGCGCTGACTTCGGCGATCCCATCAACTTCCTGACCCAGATCATCGTTCACGACGACAACGCTTACTACAGCTGCAACATGACCAACATCGCAGGCATTGTGAACAATGGCCCCGCCAGCTACCAGACCGAGCTGGTTGCCGCCTACGAGAAATTCACCGATCTGGTGAACGAGGGCCGTGCCATCGTTGACGACACTGATGCGCGCTACGCCGCATTTGCCAAGGCCGAGGCTTACTTCCTGGACGAGAACCTGATCTTCCCCACCGTCTACGATATCACCTGGTGCCTGACCCACGTCAACGAGTACAGCAAGATCAACGCTATGTATGGTCCCTGCAACTACAAGGCTGTGAACTGGGAGACCAGCGAAGAGGCTTACACCACCGAGCAGTACGAGGAGTTCGCCGCTGCATTCGACGCAGCTACCAAGGCTTAAGTTCCCCGTTTCCCCGCCCGAAAGGGTAGAAATAAAAGTTAAGGGTTCGATAACATGTTAAAATACACGGTTAAGCGGCTGCTCCAGTCGCTTGTCACAATCTTTCTGATCGCAACAGCAGTTTTCCTGATGATGCGCTGCCTGCCGACGGACTACTACTTCACTGAGGAACAGCTCATGAAGTTTACCGATCAGCAGAAGACCGCCGCTCTGGAAGCAGCTGGCCTGACCGATCCCATCCCCACCCAGCTGGTCAAGTTCTATAACAACCTGCTGCATCTGGATTTCGGCACTTCCCGCCGCATCCAGAACGGTGCCACGGTGGTCAAGGTCATTGGTAAAAAGTTTGGTGTCTCCATGCGTCTGGGCCTCACGGCATCCGCCATCTCTCTGGTGGTCGGTGTGCTGATGGGCATCCTGCAGGCGGCATTCAAGGACAAGGTATTCGACTGGATCGGCACGGCCTACACCGTGTTCGTCAACGCGGTCCCGTCGCTGGTGTCGTATTCTCTGGTGCTGGTCTTTGGTTCCAAGTACCTGGGATTCCCCACGCTGTATTCCACCCGCAATGTGAGTGCTTCCAGCGTGCTGCCCATCACCTGCCTTTCGCTGGCATCCATTGCAGGCTATGCCCTGTGGACCCGCCGCTACATGGTGGATGAGCTGACCCGCGACTATATCAAGCTGGCCCGTGTCAAGGGCCTGAGCTCCCGCGAGATCATGTTTAAGCATGTTCTGCGCAACGCCATGGTTCCCATGGTGCAGTATATCCCCCAGTCCATCCTGCTGACGGTGGGCGGCTCCCTGCTGATGGAACGGTTCTTCTCCGTTCCCGGCATGGGCCCCCTGCTGACGGATGCCATCCAGCGCTATGACCTGAACGTTGTGCAGACGCTGGTCATTCTCTACGCTGTGCTGGGCATCGTGGGCGTGTTCCTGGGCGATGTGCTGATGATGGTGGTTGACCCCCGTATTACTCTGACCGGAAAGGAGGAGGCTCGCTGATGGCTAAGGCATCGGATTTTGAGGGCAAGAAGCCCGAAGAACTGTTCTACTTTGTGGATTATTCCCCGGAAGAAGCTGAGCGCATCGGCTACTCCAACTATTCCTACTGGGGTTCTGTCATCCAGAACTTCCTCAAGCAGAAGGTTGCTGTCTTCTGCCTGATCCTGTTCCTGGCGCTGACGGTGTTCTCCTTCGTCGCGCTGAGCATCGGCAAGTATCACTACACCAGCCTGATCTCTGATTCCAGCAAGGCTTTCATCAGGCCCAACAGTGAGTACTGGTTCGGTACCGACAACCTGGGCCGTGACTACTGGTGCCAGGTGTGGTATGCCACCCAGGTTTCCATCCGTCTGGCTCTGGTGGTCGCCGTGGGCGAGAGCATCGTGGGTGTGATCTTCGTCCTGATCTGGGGCTATGTGCGCAGTCTGGACCGCTTCTTCACGGAGCTGTACAACCTGATCGACAACGTGCCCTATATCATTTATATGACCCTGATCGCCCTGATGGTGGGTCAGAGCTTCTGGATCATGGCCATCTCCATGATCGCCATCAACTGGCTTTCTATGGCACGCCGTGTCCGCAACATGGTGTTCATGTTCCGTGATCGCGAGTATAACCTCGCGTCCCGCTGCCTGGGCACCCCGCTGTGGCGCGTGCTGACCAAGAACATCCTGCCGTATCTGGTCTCCGTTATCATCCTGCGCATGGCACTGTCCATCCCGGGCACCATCAATCTGGAATCCACGCTGTCCTACCTGGGCCTGGGCCTGGGCATCGACACGCCTTCTCTGGGTTTGATCCTGAGCAAGGTGCGCGGCTTCTTCCTGGATTATCCGTACCTGCTGGTTTTCCCTGCATCCATCGTGTCCATCATTTCCATTTCTTTCTATATCATGGGCAACGCTTTGTCGGATGCGGCTGATCCGCGCAACCACGTTTGATAGATTGGAGAGAGAGACGTAAATGGATAGACAACCGATTATCTCTGCCAAAGACGTGGAGATCACTTTTAGCCTGCGCGGCCGCAAGCTGAACGCCATCCGCAAGTGCTCGCTGGACCTGTACGAAGGCGAGACCCTTGCCATCGTGGGCGAGTCCGGCTCGGGCAAGTCCGTATTCACCAAGAACTTTGTGGGTATGCTGGATGCCAACGGTAAGATCACCGGCGGCTCCATCATGTTTGAAGGCCGCGATATGACCAAGTTCACCGAGAAGGATTGGCTGGGTGTCCGCGGCAAGAAGATCGCCATGGTCATGCAGGACCCCATGACCAGCCTGAACCCGCTGAAGAAGATCGGCAAGCAGATCCAGGAGAGCATTGAGCATCACCAGGGTCTGAAGGGCGAGGAAGCCAAAAAGGCTGCCATCGAGATGCTGGGCAAGGTGGGTATCCCCGACCCCGAGCGTCGGTACGAGCAGTACCCCCACGAGTTCTCCGGCGGTATGCGTCAGCGTGTCGTCATTGCCATTGCAGCGGCCTGCCGCCCGCAGATCCTGATCTGCGACGAGCCCACCACCGCACTGGACGTGACCATTCAGGCACAGATCCTTGAATTGATGCAGGATCTGCGCAAGAAGCTGGGCATGAGCATCATCATGATCACCCACGATCTGGGTGTCGTGGCTTCCATGTGCGAGAAGATCGCCGTGATGTACGCCGGCCACATTGTGGAGTACGGCACTACCGACGAGATCTTCTATCAGCCGGGCCACGAGTACACCAAGGGCCTGATCAACTCCATCCCCAAGCTGAACACCGCAGAGCACGAGCGCCTTGTGCCCATCGAGGGTACCCCTGTGGACCTGCTGAATCCGCCGGCCGGCTGCCCCTTTGCGCCCCGCTGCAAGAACTGCATGAAGATCTGTCTGAGCAAGATGCCTCCGCGCACCGAGCTCAGCGATACCCACTATACCTACTGCTGGCTGCAGCAGAAGGCTGAATTTGAGAAAGGGGAAAAGGCAGAATGAGTGAACACAAGACGCTGGTTGAAGTCCAGCACCTGCAGCAGTATTTCCCCGCCGGCGGTGTGGGCAAGAACCGCAAGTATGTTCAGGCTGTGGATGACGTAAGCTTTGCCATCCGCAAGGGCGAGACCCTTGGTCTGGTGGGCGAGTCCGGCTGTGGCAAGACCACTACCGGCCGCACCCTGCTGCGCCTGTACGAGCCCACCGGCGGCAAGATCTACTACGACGGCAACCTGCTGTTTGATAAGGAAAACAAGATCGCAGTGGATATGCTGCCCTATCGCCGCCGGATGCAGATCGTTTTTCAGGATCCCTACGCAAGTCTGGACCCCCGCATGACCATTGGCGACATCGTGGGTGAGGGCATTGATATCCATCATCTGGCTGAGAACGAAAAGGACCGCCACGATAAGATCATCGCTCTGCTGGAGCGCGTTGGCCTGAACAGCGAGCACGCAAACCGCTACTGCCACGAGTTCTCCGGCGGTCAGCGTCAGCGCGTGGGCATTGCCCGTGCACTGGCCGTGAACCCCGAGTTCATCGTTTGTGACGAGCCTGTTTCCGCACTGGACGTTTCCATTCAGGCTCAGGTCGTCAATATGTTCGAGGATCTGCAGCAGGAGATGGGTCTGACCTACCTGTTCATCGCCCATGACCTGAGCGTTGTGAAGCACATCTCCAACCGCATCGGCGTGATGTATCTGGGCAAGATGGTGGAGCTGGCCGACAGCTACGAGCTGATCACCCACAGCATCCACCCCTACACCCGCAGCCTAATCTCCGCAATTCCGGTGGCAGACCCCATTACGGCTCGCCAGTCCAAGCGTATCGTGCTGCAGGGCGATGTGCCCAGCCCCCTGAACCCGCCGTCCGGCTGCCGTTTCCGCACCCGCTGCCCCTATGCAGACGAGCAGTGCGCCAACGAAGTGCCCGAGTTCAAGGAGGTCTCCACCGGCCACTGGGCAGCCTGCCATCACCTTGACCGCGTGAAGTGAGAACACTTCACACTAGTAAAAGGTGAAAGCAATTCAACTTAGCGCTGAAATGTTGTCACAAAATGGTTACAGTCCAGGTTTTGGACTTGTAACCGGCATGAGAACGCATTATAATCATTCGTGTTCCTCCGGTGTACATTTGCACCGGATCGAATATAGAGGCGGCTGGGGGAACCTGGCACACTCAAAATTTGATACAAGGGAAGGATATTATTATGAAACGCATTTCTCGTCGTAATTTCCTCAAGGTTGCAGGCGTGGGTGCCGCTGCTCTGGGTCTGGCAGCCTGTGGCGGCAGCAAGTCCGGTTCTACCGCAACCTCCGGCACTGCTTCTTCTGCTGGTTCTTCTACCGGCAGTGTCTCTACCGCTGGTTTTACCGTCCAGTACGGTTCTAACCCCGAGACTCTGGACCCCGCTCTGAACAGCGCTGTGGATGGCGGCAACACCATCATCACCGTCTTCGAGACCCTGCTGATCATCAACGAGAACAACGAGGCTGTCCCTGGTCAGGCTGAGAGCTGGACCACCAGCGAGGACGGCCTGACCTGGACCTTCACCATGCGTGACGGCCTGAAGTGGAGCGATGGCACCGACCTGAACGCTAAGGACTTCGAGTACAGCTTCAAGCGTATGGCTGATCCTGATACCGCTGCTCCCTACGCGGAGACCTGCCTGGGCATGATCGAAGGCTTTGAAGAAGCTGCCGGTTTCCCCGATGCAGACGGCAACCCCACCGTGGAGCCCAACCTCGATGCTCTGAACGTGAAGGCAAGCGATGACGGCAAGACCCTGACCATCGTTCTGGCTTACCCCTGCTCTTACTTTGATAAGATCGTTGCCTTTGCTGCTATGAGCCCTGTGCAGAAGGCTACCGTTGAGGCCAACGGCGATGCATGGTGCACCTCTCCCGATACCTATGTGTGCAACGGTCCCTTCATGATCACCGAGTGGACTCCCTCCGAGCGTATCGTTCTGACCAAGAACCCCAACTATGTTGGCGGCTGGGATAGCTCCAAGATCGTTTCCGAGAGCATCACCCTGCTGCTGCTGGAGGACTCCTCTGCTTCCTTCGCTGCTTATAACAGCGGCGAGGCTCAGCTGATCAAGGATGTGCCCACCGACGAGATCCCCAGCCTGACCAAGGCAGAGGATGGCGGCGACTTCTACGTTGACACCATTCTGGGCACCTACTATGTCAGCCTGAACCTGAAGCGCGATGCCTTCAAGGATGCCAAGGTCCGTAGAGCTCTGAGCCTGGCTATCGACCGTGACTACGTTGCCAACACCATCATGCAGGGTACCTACTCCACTGCTGACAGCATCGTTGGCCCTGGCATCGTGGACGAGAACGGTTACTTCCACGACAATGGCAATGCTCCCTACATCTCTGCTGACTACGAGGCTAATCTGGCCGAGGCTAAGAAGCTGCTGGCTGATGCTGGCTACCCCAATGGTGAGGGCTACCCCACCATCGAGTACAGCACCAACGATGCCGGCTACCATGTGCCTCTGGCAGAGTACCTGCAGCAGGCTTGGAGCGATCTGGGCATCACCCTGACCATCAGCAAGATGGAGTGGTCCTCCTTCACCGCCGCTCGTCGTGCAGGCGAGTACGATGTTGCCCGTAACGGCTGGGTCATGGACTACAACGATCCCTCCAACATGCTGGATCTGTTCTGCTCCGGTAACGGCAACAACGATGGCAAGTACTCCAACCCCGAGTTCGATGCTGCTATCGAGGCTTCCCGCGTTGCTGATGTCTCCGAGCACTTTGCACAGTTGCACAAGGCTGAGGACATCCTGATGGAGGATATGGGCTGCATCCCCGTTGCTTACTACAACGACTTCTGGCTGCAGACCTCTTCTCTGAAGGGCACCTGGCACAGCCCCTACGGCTACTGGTACCTGCAGTACGGCTACATCGAGGAGTGATTTCCTCCTTGTGCTGTGCAGCGTAAGCTGAACCGTAAACTATAAGCACCAAGCACCCCGCTGACCGGAAATGGTTGGCGGGGTGCTTTTTTGCTGTTATCCTGCAAAAAAGACGAGTGCACGGTTTTGCCGAGCACTCGTCTTTTATATGTAAACCAGATTGAAAAGGTACCAGCTTACACTGCAGCCATGGCGGCCAGAACGCTCTGCCAGCTCTTGCTGCGTGCGGCAGGCACCGGCGCGGGGCGGGTGCACCGTGCAGCAGGAGCACTATGACCGGTCGCAGAGGATACCGTCAGGGCAGGGGAGGGGCAGAAGAACACAGCACTGTCCTTTGCCAGCCATTGTGCAGCCAGTGCAGCGGCCTGCGGGTCAGACTGCAAGGCACGGCGCTCGTTCCCAGCCAGAAAATCAGCCAGCCAGTACAAAATTGCGGCCAGCGGCAGGCAGGGGGATGTGTCCTGATTCCAGTAACTCCAGCGTGCACCGCGACCGAGGTGGCTTTCGACTGTGATCTGTGCGCCGGTGCGGGCATTCTGCGGGATGACACCAACATAGTTCGTGCCGGCACGCTGCCCCAGCTCCTCTATAAGGCGCTGGGTGCGGGCGGCATCCAGCCGATCCTCCCGGCAGTAGGCGCGGAAGTCGGTCTGGCTGAGCAGGCTGTCGGCACTGGACGGAAAACGTCCGGTCAGCTGCCCATCGGCATTGTGGCACAGCTGCCAGCCCTTGCGGAACAGCTGAAAATTCAGGCAGCGCCGCCCCATGGTGGAGTAGCACACAAGGGCGCTCTGCTCCCCGGGCAGCTGTTTTACTTCAAGATAGGCATCGTTGCCGCAGGTGTCCTGCAAACGGATGGTGAGCAGTAGCTGTGCACCGGCGTGCAGGGTGGACATGGCGTTGTGCATGGCGTCAAAATAACGGGAAGCGTCCATGATTGATCTCCTTCCTAAAAAGCAAACAGCGAAACGTTGTAAAAGTGCCAGCCGGGTGATCGGGCCGACAGGCTGTATAAAACTTCTCTGAACGTAGTATAGCATACTTTTGAGAAAAAAACAACTGCAAGTTTCTTCAAAACGACAAAATTTTGCAAAAGCTTATGGCATGGAGCAAACAGAAGTTCAAAGCATGGTTGTGCTTTATGATAATCGGTTGTGAAAAATGACCCCTGCGGGAGATGCCGGCTAAGGCAGGAGTTGCTCCCACAGGGGTCATTTTATATTTCTTCAATCGCCAAGCTCCCGGATCTCGTTCTGGATCAATCGCCCGGCAGCGCGGGCAAGCTGATCCATGCCGCGGATGCGCGCCATATTTTTGCCGTAGATCTGCGTGGCGGCACCGGCGCTGCTGTCCTCGCCCATAAAAACGGCAGACACTCGCACGCCCTGCCGCTGCAAGGTGCGCACCTGCGCGGCGGTATCGGTAACACCGGCGGCGTCCTCGTAGGCGCAGCCCAGCGGGTTCTCTGCTGTGGGCGGAATGCGGCGGCTGTCGTTGGGGCTGGCATCGGTCAGCAGGATCATCAGATGACGCGGGGCGGGGCCGGGGGCATACCGGATCAGATCGCCCGCAGCTCGCAGCGCCAGACCGTCCCGGTTCCAACCTGAGGCGAAGTACCGGAAGATGCTCTGCCGGTTCTTGTCAGCAAAGCCTTTCAGCACCCGCAGTACCGTGTAGCCCCGCAGGCTGCTGAAGGCGCTTACTCGCACCGGAATGCCGCAGTTGGCCAAGCTTTCGGCCAATATGACGCCCTGCGCCGCAATTACCTCCTGACAGTGCAGGCGGGAGGCGGAGGCGTCCAGCAGCAGATCCACCGTAAAGGCGGGGCAGTTTTCCTCCTCCGGGCACAAAAACACCCTGTTATCGTTCAGGTAAGGGGCGCGCCACACCCGCCCGGCGCACAGGTTGCCGCTGCGTGCCACCCGCTGGTCGGGCTGCTGATGCACCAGAATACAGTTGCGGATCTGCTCGGTAAGGCGCAGTACAACACTTCGATGCAGTTCCTGATTTTTTGCATAGTAGGCGCGGTTGCGTTCGGCCTGCAATTCGGCTTGCTGCGCCAGCTGCCGCGCTTCCGGGGTGGGTGCCTGCGCCGGGCTGGGTACACCGGCGCTGAACCACAAATGACAGCCCAAATGCACCCCAGTGCACAACTCCTGCTCAGTCTTGCGTAGCTGCTCCGGCGGGTAAAAGCAGCGCCCGAAGCAGCTTTCAATGTAGGCGCGATCCTGTGCGGCGCGTTGCTTCAGGGTGATGTTTGCCTGGCGCTTGTTCACCGCCAGCCCGCTGCCTGTGGCATCCACCGCACCGGAATGCTCCACTGTCACCCGGTCGGTTTTGATCATCTGGGTGGGCATGGTTTTGGTGGCAAGCTTTGCCCAAAAGCCTTGCAGCCGCAGATGCAGTGCGGGCTTCTGGCGCACCTTGCCGTCAAACAGGGCGAACTTTGCAAACAGCGCCAGCAGGTCGTTTTTGAGCTGTGCTGGTTCCGGTACGGTCTCCGGTTCCAGCGCGGCGGCAAGGCTGCTCTCGTAAGGGGTCATGACCGGGGCGGTGTGTCCCAGCACCTTGCGCCAGCGCGCAGCCTGCATGGTGTACACCAGTTGGTTTTTCGCCATCCACTCCTGCCGCGAAAGCTTGTACTGGATGGCAAAAAAGTAATCCGCGTGGGCAAACCGCAGTGCTTCCAGCACCGGGCGGCGGGGCAGCTCCAGCCGGTAGGCGGCGTTTTCTAAGTACAGCCACGCCATATCGTCCAGCATGGGCTGGCGTGTGTCGCCCTCCCAAGCGGAAAAAATGTCCCGGATCAGCGCATCACCGTAGTATTTATGCACCAGCCCTACGATGCAGTTCATGTAAAAATCAATGGTGCCGTCTGTGTTATGGGCCAGAAACAGCGGCTCAAAGCCGTAGGCTCCGGCAGCGGCCCAGACCTGATTGGCCGCACGCCGCTCCTGCGCGGTGTAGCTTTGGGCGTCCATCAGGCAAACAGCTTTCCGGCATCCAGCTTGGCCGGGATGCGCGCGGCGATCACGTCCCGGATCAGCCCCTGCTCGTAGGAGTCAAAGGCCTTGTTGGTGATGCCCATATCCAGCGCCGCCCCGGCCGGGATGCCCCGCCGAATCAGCCGCAGCGCGTCCAGCATACCGCGCAGATCCAGCGCTTTGGTGGAAATCTCGGCACTGTCGCACTTTTTCTGCAGGTCCAGAAACAGCAGTGCAAACTGGTGCACATATTTTGCGGAAAGATCCGGGAACTGCGCCCGCAGCAGCTTTTCCAGATTATCCTGCGTGATGGTAGGCATCTGCACCACTGCAAAGCGGGAGGTAAGCGCCTCGTTCAGCTCCCGGGTGCCCGCGTAGCCGTAGTTCATGGTGGCAATAAAGCGGGTCTCCTCGGCCAGCGGGATGCGGTCGTAACCGGGTACGTCGATGGCGCGGCGGAAGTCCAGCACCGCGTGCAGCACCGCCAGCGCCTCGTTTTTGGCCATGTTGATCTCGTCCAGCACGCCAAAGCCGCCGCACTGTGCGCAGCGGTACACCGGCCCGGGACGGAACACCACCTGCCCGCCCGCAAAGGTATCCATGCCGATCAGGGAGGCGGCATCCATGTTTACATGAAAAGAGATGTCCCATGCGGGGCGGCCAAAGGCGGCGGCAAGGTTTTCTGCCAGCACGTTTTTGCCGGTGGCCTTGCCGCCGGCCAGCAGCAGGTTTTCGCCGCAGAGGATGGCCGCCAGCGCCTGCTCCCACACCTCTTTGCCGTAGTAGGTAAAGGCAGGGGCGGGGATGCGCGGGCGCAGCACCTCGCTGAGCG
>OHTZ01001207.1_pt1 | contig 13076 bp, 10 predicted proteins | sample 1579011 | NCBI WGS metagenome assembly OHTZ01 (sample SAMEA3879603, study PRJEB24766) | human gut metagenome | biome: human-associated habitat; feature: feces | place: USA | collected 1985/1987
ACCAACCGGCATTTTAGCAGATGGTTCAGTTTGCATTGCAACAAGGTGGCCCGGCTGGAAAGAAGCGTGTTGCTTGCGGTACGCAGGTCGAGCGGTGCCGCCATGCCTTCGTCGAATTTCCGTGCGATGACAGCGTAGGCGATGGAGTCGGCCTTGACTTTTTGTTCCATGTGGAGGTATTCCTTGCGGAGTGATTCGCGGTCGAGTATGGCTTGTTGCACGTCGGCCCAAAGCTCGTCTTGCCGTTGGGCATATTCCTCTTGTGCCGACCGGTATGCGATTTTACTACGTTTGTAATTCATGGCGTTTCCCAACCGGTTGAATAGCGGGAAGCTGATATTGAAACTCAGGTATTGCCCCCAGTTGTTCCTAAGTTGGCGGGCGTATGGGATGAAATCGGCTTTTCCCAACGTACGGAAATATGAGGACGACATGCCGGCCGAGAAGGATATGTCGGGAAAGAAGCGGCTTAACGCCTGGCGTTTGCCGTATAGGCTTGCGTCCACGGCAAGTCGGCTTTGCCGCATTTCCGGAAGCCGGGCCTCGGCGACACGGTAAGTGTGTGCTATTTCATCTTGGAAGGGTTCGCTTGGGACCAGTGGTACCGTCACATGCCAGTCGGCCGAAGCTATGTGCAATTCTTCTGTGACAGGGTAGGCCATTTCCTTTTTCAGGGCAAGTAAGGCGTTGTCGAGCAGGTGAAGCGTATGAGCGTGGTTGTAGTCGTCGGCGGCATATTGTGCTTCGATGAGAGCCACGTCGGTTTTGCTTTTTAGGCCGAGTTCTTTGAGGCGATGCACCTTTTTCACTTGGATGCGGCTTTCGTCCAGTTTGCTCTCCGTATAGGAGGCAAGTTCCTGATAGTAGGAAGCCTGTATGTAAAGTTCCATGAGGTTGAGCACCATGTTGTCGCGCCGGGCTTCCGTTTGGCTTTTTCCTTGGGCCAGTTGCAAACGTGTAAGTTTGAATTGGTGTATCAGGTTGCCTCCGGTGAAGAGAGGGACGGAGAGGCTGGCAGAGTAACTGTTGTTCTGGTTCGATACTGTGCCATAGGTGTTGGTTTCCGGGTCTACCGAACGTCCGAAACTAAAGTTTACTCCGCTTTGGGCGGACAGCGAAGGAAGAAAGGCTGTATAGGCCTCCACAAGCCGGGTCTGTTGCGATTCAACGTTCCATTGCTGTATTTTCAAGTCACGGTTGTGTTCCAATGCATAGCCGATGCATTGCCGCAGGTCCCAACTGTCGGCTGCCGGTAGGGTAAAGGCATTGATCCATCCGGTGCAGAATAAGAATATCCATTTCTTCATGATACGTTGCAATCATTCTACATATCCTCTTGCAATTCGTGTGCCAAAATCCGTATTCTTTTGATAATATGTGAGATAGGAAAATGACGGAGTAAGGCCGGTGTCCAAATGTTAGACAGTGGTTGTCTTGTTATTGGACGGTGCTTCTGTCTGCACCGGAGCGGAGTGCAAATATTTCTGCGCCGTGTGTCTGTGTTTTCCCTATATTTCCTTTATATTTGTTCTCTCTAACTCATACATGAAATAAAGATACGACACGATGGCTGTTTCTTATTCTATATTGGTGGTGGATGATAACCGGAGTATTCTTACCTCCTTGCAATTTCTTTTAGGCGACTATTTTGCCCATGTGCTCAGTCTGTCGTCGCCACAAGGGATGTTGGCTTTATTGGAAAGGGAGGAAGTGGATGTGGTATTGTTGGACATGAACTTTTCGGCCGGTATCAACAATGGTAATGAGGGGCTGTTCTGGTTGCAGGAATTGAAGGCGCATTTTCCCAATCTGCCGGTAGTGCTTTTTACGGCTTATGCCGATATCGAACTGGCGGTGGAAGGGTTGAAGCGAGGGGCGGCCGACTTTGTGGTGAAACCTTGGGATAACAAAAAGATGGTACAGGTGCTTTTAGCCGCTTGCGGGCAGAATAAAAAGAACCGGTTCATTTTATTCTGTGAGGATATAATTTCTCTTTACATTTAAAGCGTTTATCTGAAAAAGGAAGTAAAAAAAATGTCCTTCTTCTTAAAAGGTGTTATAAAACATATCTTTTCCTTTGGATAATTTGCAGATTTAGCAAATGTCCGTATCTTTGCAATGTGTTTTTCATAGTATTAGATTTAAGGTTAACAAAGGTTGGAGCAAGGCGTTGCTCCTTTTTTATTTTATACCCCTTCCCCATATAATCTTCATTACTTAGAAAGAACAAGACTTCCCTATTACAATGAAAGGAATTATAACATTTTCTGATTATTTAGAGCCCAGCTTGTTAATAAATCCGACAACGTAATAAACCGTGTTATAATACGCACTGATTTGACTCTAAAACTTGTATTTTCAATAAATGTCCGTATATTTGCAACGTGTTTTTCATAGTATTAGATTTAAGGTTAACAAAAAGATTGGCTGTCTGGGAAGATAGCCTTTTTTTATGTCCACATACGACCTATATCCAATCCTCTTCTTTGGATATTCATATAAAAAAAGCGCAACCGATAAAATTGCGCTTTTTCTTATTATGGATATCCGACTAATTACTCTTCGGTATAGCGTTCAATGGTTTGTTCACGGTCGGGACCTACAGAAATAATCTTGATAGGAGTCTCCAACTGTTCTTCCAGGAAGCTGATATAAGCATTAAATTCTTCGGGGAATTCATCCTCACTGGTCATTTTGGTCATGTCTGTCTTCCATCCCGGCAGTTCGGCATAAACAGGCTCTACTCCATCTGTAATATCATACGGGAAATAATCTATCTCCTCGCCGTTTACCTTATAAGCTACACACGCCTTGATGGTATCAAAATCATCAAGCACATCACTCTTCATCATAATCAGTTGAGTTACACCGTTCACCATGATAGAATACTTCAAGGCTACCAGATCAATCCATCCGCAACGACGTTCACGCCCCGTCACAGCACCATACTCATGACCCAAGTCACGAATCTTCTTGCCTGTCTCGTCAAACAATTCAGTCGGGAAAGGACCTGCACCGACACGCGTGCAATAAGCTTTCATGATACCGTAAACATTACCGATTTTATTCGGACCGATACCCAAACCGGTACAAGCACCTGCACAAATGGTATTTGAAGAAGTAACAAAAGGATAAGAACCGAAATCAACATCCAACATAGTGCCTTGCGCACCTTCACACAAGACCGTCTTACCGTCTTTCAACAAGTTATTGATTTCGTGTTCACTATCTACCAAATGGAATTGTTTCAGGTATTCGATTCCTTCCAACCATTGTTTTTCCAATTCCGTTATATCATATTCATAGTTCAGACTCTTCAAGATTTGTTCGTGACGAGCCTTTGCCTTTGCATATTTTTCTTCAAAATTATGGAGGATATCTCCCACACGTATACCGTTACGGCTAACTTTATCAGTATAAGTCGGACCAATACCTTTACCAGTAGTACCCACTTTTGCATCACCTTTAGCAGCTTCGTATGCAGCATCCAGAATACGATGGGTCGGTAAAATCAGATGTGCTTTCTTCGAAATGTGCAAACGTTCCTTCAATGGATGACCACTGGCTTCGAGAGCTTCCGCTTCTGCTTTGAACAACGATGGGTCAAGTACCACACCATTACCGATTATATTTACCTTATCACCTTGAAAAATTCCCGAAGGAATAGAACGGAGTACATATTTTTGACCTTCGAATTCCAAAGTGTGACCGGCATTAGGTCCTCCCTGAAAACGAGCTACTACATCATAACGGGGAGTCAATACATCGACAACCTTACCTTTGCCTTCATCACCCCATTGCAAACCTAACAAGACATCTACTTTCATGTTTCTTCGTTTTATTGTTACTTATTTTTTTTCTTTTTGCGTTTTGCCCAAGTACATTTGCTGCATACACCATATATATATAAGGAGTAATTGGAAGCCGTAAACTTTTTCAGCTTCGTACTGGCAATAGCCTGCTTCAGACTTTCATTCTGAAACTCTGTAACTTTGCCACATTCCGTACATATCATGTGATGATGGGTTTCATTATTGTACGCACGCTCGTACTGGGAAGAGTTACCAAACTGATGTTTTATGACCAACTTTGCATCAATAAACAAAACAATAGTATTATAAAGAGTGGCACGGCTGACGCGAAACTTGCCATCAGTTGCCATATAATTATAGAGCGTATCAATGTCAAAGTGCCCTTTGATGGAATAGATAGTATCGAGTATAGCATACCTTTCGGGCGTCTTTCGATGCCCGTTCCTCTGCAGGTACTCAGTTAAAACCTGTTTTACAGTATCTTTCACATTTTCTTCCATCGCAGATTTCAGTTCAGCCGTCAAAGTTAAACCTTTTTGTGATAACATGAAAGTTTAATGCCAATATTCTGCCTCTAATTTTATTTCAGAGGCCAAAACTGCCACTCCGGGCTTGTCTGATTTGACGATAGGGGCAAGTAATCTATTTATCTTCTTGCTATTCTCCCGGCTTTGGACAGCAAACTTACGCAAAGCTGTTGCCGCTGCTTTTTGCGGCAGTAGCTCTTCACTCTGCAAGCTTGTCAATGCCTGATCAAGAAATTCGGCTTCCGCACGTTCATTCAGTTGATTGCCTTTCATCAATAGTCTTGCCATCAGCATAAAACCGCATAACTGAAAATATTCGCGGTCGTCAGCCATCCATTCAAATGCTTTTTCCGAAGCATATGGCAGTTCTTGAAACAATGTCATACAAGTGAGTTCTGCAATTTCGGGATAACGCATATCTTCTACCCAAATATCTGCAATTTCGGGATAAAAGGTTTCCACAGGCTGCAACATGCCGGCCAGTATTTTACATTCGCGTATGTTCTCTTTCCACAATGCCTGAGCCACATCATGGTTCTTCTCATAACGGGCAGCTATTTCTTTCAGGCGCGGGAGTTCAATACCAAAATTCAATTTATAATCCAGTCCTTTTTCACGCATACTTTGAGAAACAACTCCATTCATAAACAAACGAAATTGTCCCTTGATATCTTTTATTATTTCATGTACATCCATAGTTTTCCTTTTTTATTCATTTAGATAAGGTAGATTTGAATACTCTCGGCTATATCGCAACATTTGCTCGGCATAACCCTCTTGATAAGAAACCTTCACCTCGATTATACGACCTTTTTCATCGGTCACGGCCTCGTATACAGGATTGATAAATCCTTTGTATGGAGCCAAATGCAACTTTTCATAGCGCGACAGGACTTCTGCATGCAGTTGCGGGTCAACCTTCACGGCATATTTCTCTACCAGTTGACGGGCTGCCTCATAATCTCCTTCGCTCTTGATACGTTGTATTTCGGCTAACAGAGTACCGAACAGATCACGCAGTTTTTTATAATCATTGATTTTCACATAAGTTTTCTCCTCTTTCTTCACCAGTTCAACAACTTTTTCGGAGGCTCCTTTTTCATAAGCCCACTTAGCTATCAACTGACGATTGCGCATGTGTGCCTCTTCCACCGAATGACCATACTCAATGCGGACAAGCTGAGTCATCAATCCATTCATCATATATATATAATACTCAGCCTTAAATGCATCTTCATTCGGAGTCAGACCAAGTTCTATCATCTTTTGATCGGGCAAATAATAAAGGCCGAACAAGTCGGCACGCGCTTCTTCGATGGTAGAACCATATGCTTTCAAAGCATCTTGATCTATACCGGGCAACAATTGTCCCGAACCATGCCCCAAACATTCATGCAAATCGGTATGAAGGTCACCCGTCAAATCCGCGTACTTGTCTATCCATTCTTTTTCTTCCGCACCATATACAAACTCATCCATAAAACCGTTACCATGAGCAGCCTTATTATAAGCATCTGTCAAATTGCCAATAGTTACGGATTTCGATCCGTGAACACTACGAATCCAATTCGAGTTAGGCAGATTGATGCCGATAGCTGTTGCCGGATATAAATCACCTCCCAGCATTGCTGCCGTTATAACTTTTGCAGATACACCTTTCACTTTCTTCTTTTTAAAAGACGGATTTACCGGTGAGTGATCTTCAAACCATTGCGCATTGGCACTGATTGTCTCCGTACGTTTGGTTGCTTCCAAATCCTTAAAATTGACAATGGATTCCCAACTTGCTTTCATCCCCAACGGGTCACCATAGCTTTCTATAAACCCATTGACAAAATCAACACGGGAATCCAAATCCTTTACCCAAAGGATAGAATATTCATCAAACGTATGTAAATCTCCCTCCTTATAAAAACGGATAAGCTTTTCAATCACAGCCCTCTGCACTTCATTTTCTGCCACTTCGAAAGCCTTCTCCAACCAACAAATTATTTTATCGATGGCCGCCCCATACAATCCGCCTGATTTCCATACCTTCTCCTGCACTTGTCCGTTTTCTTTTACCAAACGACTATTCATTCCAAACATGACAGGCTGGTCATCAGCCGGATTTTTCAGAGCATTGTAAAACTCTTCCGCTTCTTGCTGGGTTACCCCATCATAATAATTCGCAGCCGAAGTCAATACCAGATCTTCCCCGTCAGCCTGATTTACGCGTTTAGACATAACCTTAGGATCAAAGATAACCGGAAAGATTCTATCACAAAGCGTATCTACCGTCTCGCCATCCGCCAAAGGCAATTTAGCAGCATCGACATTTTTCAATGCCGTTCTGAAAAATTCGGGAGTAAACGCCGGAACAAACTTGTCTGAGGCATAATGATGATGAATGCCATTTGAAAACCATACCCGTTTCAAATAAATCTCCAGATTGACAAAATCTGCATCCGCACGGTTTCCCTGATAATCCGTATATACTGTTTCAAGCATCCTACGGATAACCAAATTATATTTTCCATTTTGGTCAAACAAAATATCACGACCTTCCAAAGCTGCCTGTGATAAATAATAAACCAATTCTTTTTGCTCCAACGACAGGTCCTCAAAACCATGTACTACATAACGAAGCAATTGCAAATCCGCAAACTGCTCTACTGTGTAATCAAACGTTTTCTCTTCTTTTATTTCTTTCTCCATACTACTTGCAACTTGCTAACATAATCTCTCTTACCAATATCATAAATAAGTGTTTTTCCAATAGCGCCATGTCAGTTTCATGTTGAAACAAAAAAAGGAAAACTATTGTTTTCCTTTTTTACTAAATCATATTTGATACTAATATTTTATTTTTCCATATTTCTCTTACGGAAACCATTAGGAGTTTCTCCTACATTTTTATAAAATGCTGCATAGAAAGACTGACGATTAGCAAAACCTACCATCGAACTAATTTCTTCTACATTCTTATCTGCATAACGTTTATCAACCAACAGATGCTTAGCATCCTTGATACGATACTCATTCAAAAGACAAGAATAATTTTTACCGAAACGAGAATTTACAACAGCAGACAAATAACGAGTGTTTGTCTTCAACTCTCTCGCTAAATCTTTAGCAGAATAATTGGGATCCTTATATTTCTTCTGAACCACGATGATATTCAAAATTTTATCATACAGTTCATCAGCAAGTTCTGCTCTGATCAATGATCTATAAGCAGCCTTTTTGTCTTTTTTCTCTCGCAGGTTATAAGGTCTTTTCTTAGGAGCCTCTTCCTGAACTTCTACTTGTTTTTCTGCGTCGCTCATCACTTAGTTTTTTTGTTTGGTTAGTTAATAAGATTATAATGATTAAATTTTGTACAAATGTGGGGATTCTTTTTGGCTTATGCAAATTTTTTTGCTAAATTCTATTCTTAATTAATCACAACACAGCATTCAAATTTCTTCAAAAAACTTTATTAAGACTTGAGATATCAGACAAAAAACTATCAAATGAAGCAGTGTCATCCTGAATCAGTTATCTACAAAAAGTCCTCTCTCAAATTAATTACCAATATAGAGAGCATCACATCTTAAAGATTTTACTACCTTTGCTCTCCATTATCTTTTAAAATAATAAACAGAATATGCTCCATATCCTCAAAACATACTTCGGATACGATACGTTTCGTCCTTTGCAACAAAACATTATCCAAAACATACTGGATAAAAAAGACACCTTGGTTCTTATGCCCACCGGAGGTGGAAAATCAATTTGTTATCAACTTCCTGCTCTGATGATGGACGGAACGACCATTGTCGTATCTCCGCTTATTTCATTAATGAAAGACCAGGTAGAAAGTTTGAGAGCCAATGGTATTGCGGCTCGTGCAATGAACAGCACAAATGACGAAACGGAGAATTTCAACCTACGCCGGGAATGTATGCAAGGGAAAATCAAATTACTTTATATTTCCCCCGAACGATTACTAATGGAAATGAACTTCTTATTAAAAGATATCCACATTTCATTGGTTGCCATAGATGAAGCTCATTGTATCTCACAATGGGGACATGATTTCCGACCAGAATACACTCAACTCAAGACAATCAGAGAACAATTCCCTAACGTTCCAATCGTAGCTTTAACTGCCACAGCCGATAAAATAACCCGTCAAGATATTATCAAACAATTATCTTTACGTAATCCTAAAATATTTATTTCATCCTTCGACCGTCCTAATCTGAGTTTGGAAGTAAAAAGAGGATACCAGCAAAAAGACAAGACACGCACCATACTTGAATTTATAGCACGCCATAAAAATGAATGTGGAATTATTTATTGCATGAGCCGAAGCAAAACGGAAAACGTGGCAGAAATGCTAAGAAAACATGGAATACGCGTAGCTGTTTATCACGCCGGACTGAGTGCGACTGCACGCGATGAAGCCCAAAATGACTTTATTAATGACCGCGTACAAGTAGTATGTGCCACCATTGCCTTTGGTATGGGCATAGACAAATCAAATGTTCGCTGGGTCATCCACTACAACCTCCCCAAAAGCATTGAAAGCTTTTATCAGGAAATCGGTCGTGCAGGACGGGACGGAATGGAAAGCGATACATTACTTTTTTATTCTTTAAGTGATTTGATTCTGCTATCAAAGTTTGCTACCGAAAGCAATCAACAGGAAATAAATTTAGAGAAACTCCACCGTATGCAACAATATGCAGAAGCGGATATTTGCCGTCGGCGTATTCTTCTTAACTATTTCGGAGAAACGATGGATCATGATTGTGGTAATTGTGATGTATGCCGTAATCCCCCGGAAAGATTTGACGGTACTATCATCGTCCAAAAAGCATTGAGCGCTATCGCACGCACCAATCAACAAATCGGTACACACATGCTGGTGGACATCCTAAAGGGAGCTGCCGGACAAGAATTGATAGAAAAAGGATACGACAAGCTGAAGACTTATGCTGCCGGACGAGATATCCCTGCCCGTGACTGGCAGGATTATTTGCTACAAATGCTTAACTTGGGTTATTTTGAAATTGCATATAATGAAAACAACCATCTGAAAATAACAGAAAGCGGGCATAAAGTCCTATTCGGAAAAGAACCGGCGATGCTGGTTGTCATAAAACGGGAAGAATTCACTCCGAAAGAACGTCGCAGGAAAAAGGCTCAAGAACCAGAAGCCCTCGTCTCTACGCCAACAACCTTCGGTGAAGAAAATAAGGATCTATTTGAAGAACTTCGTCTATTAAGAAAGAGATTGGCAGACCAACAAGCCATCCCTGCCTATATTGTATTATCTGATAAAACCTTACATCTGATAGCAACACAGCAACCTACCAGTATTGAGGCTTTTGGAGAAATCAGTGGTATCGGAGAATACAAAAAAGATAAATATGGAAAAGAATTTGTCGAACTGATCAAAAAGAAGATTGGGAAATAAAGAATTAAAGACCAGATATTATTTACTGGCCTTTAATTTATCTTGCAGTTCTGGACGGGGAACGCCTAATTCTATTGCTTTTTCAAAAGCAACATAAGCTTCCCTTTTTTTCTTCTGGCTCAGATATATTTCACCACACATGACGTATATTTCCGCATCTTTAGGAGATAACTTGGCTGCCGATTCCAAATCCAGTAATGCCAAGTCGGGAGTGTTCATTTCTATCTCTAAATTGGCACGTGCTTTCAATAAAGAAGCATCATTAGGATAATCCGTTATCATACGATTAAATTCTTCCAATGCTTCCCGAAACTTTAACTCTTTCTGATTCAGCAGAGCCATTCCCAAACGCCCCATCTTGTTTTTAGGCTCTTCTTGTAACAAAGTATTATAATCTATTCGGGCTTCTTTATAGTCCCGACGCTGCATATAAATGTAAGCGCGATATAGTAAAGCTTCCTGATTTTTTCTATCAATATCTATCACATTGCAATAATCGAGATATGCTTTCTCATAAAGGTTTTTCTCTAAATACAGAGCAGCCCTATTCAATAAAATAGTAACGGAATAAGGAGCTAAATTAAGTCCTAAAGTATAGGATTCTATCGCTTTATCGATTTTTCCCAACCGATGTTGCACTGTCCCCAAATTTGAAAACAGCATAGAATTGCGCATATTTGCCGGTTCCAGCTTTAATGCCTCTTCAAACAGTTTTTCCGAAAGTTCCAAACTATCTCGCTCCGCCGCCTCCACAGCACGAGCTGCCAATTGATCATACGTCTGTGCCTGCATATAAATGCAAACACAAAAGAAAAGAAAATAACACAGTATTCGTTTCATCTATAATAGATTTTGTTGCAAAAGTACGGCAATCTGCGAAATGATTCCTTTAGTTAAATAAAAAAAAGTATAAGGTTCGTTTTTTTTCCACCGCAACCTTATACTTTTGTATTCTGTTTCACCTATTTTCATGCCTGCAAAATTGTTATTTCATTAATATGAAACTGTTGTTTCAACAGCATGAAAAACTTATCTCATCAGCATAAAACCGGATTACGCCTGCTTGATATAGTCCACAATCCAAGCACCAACTTCTTTTGTTCCGTATTTAGCACCTCCTTCTACCTGAATTTCGGGTGTCCGCACATTTGCATCCAAAGAAGCATCTACCGCCCGGCGAATTAATGCACCTTCTTCTTTGCAATTGAAATACTCAAACAACATCGCTACTGATAAAATTTGAGCCAGCGGGTTAGCAATATTCAAGCCTTTAGCCTGAGGCCATGAACCATGAATCGGCTCAAAAACAGGAGTACTCTCACCGGTTGAAGCAGAAGGCAGCAATCCCATGGAACCGCTAATAACAGAGCCTTCATCAGTAAGAATATCACCGAAAGTATTTTCTGTTACCATCACATCAAAGAAACATGGGTCCTGAATCATTTTCATTGCCGCATTGTCTACAAACATATAGTCCGTAGTTACTTCCGGATATTGAGGAGCCATTTCCTGTGCTATTTGTCTCCATAAGCGAGAAGAAGCCAATACATTTGCCTTATCGACTACTGTCAAATGCTTGCGGCGCTTCATGGCATATTCGAATCCGACTTTCAGAATACGTTCTATCTCGGGACGAGTATACATATTTGTATCGTATGCCTTATCATTGTCCTGATATTTCTCTCCGAAATACATTCCACCGGTCAACTCACGGATACAGATAAAATCTGCATTTTCTACCAGCTCTGCACGCAATGGCGATTTATGAACCAAACATTTAAAGGTTTGTACCGGACGGATGTTAGCAAACAATCCCAATTTCTTCCGCATAGCCAACAACCCTTGCTCCGGGCGTACCTTTGCCGTTGGGTTATTATCAAACTTAGGGTCACCTACAGCCGAGAACAATACGGCATCCGCATCCTTGCAAATTTCATAAGTCGCTTCGGGAAACGGATCGCCCACCTTGTCTATCGCATCTGCACCACAGATCGCATATTTATAACTTACCTTGTGTCCGAACTTCTCACAAACGGCATTCATCACATCAACGCCTTGTACTGAAATCTCCGGTCCGATACCGTCACCGGCTAATACTGCAATTTTAAAATCCATCTTTTCTTTTATTTATTTACTTCATTTTTATCTGTTTCTCCTCCGACAATTCCTTAATCGATGTTTTCATACTCACTCTCTATGATATTCAACATCTTCAGGGTAGCTTTAATTGCAGCTTCCGTCTGGTCTGCATCCAACCCTCTGGTACGGAAGACTTTATCTTCAAAGCTCCAGGTTATCACAGTCTGCACAAAAGCATCGGTACGTCCACCGGGAGGAATAGTTACCGCATAATTAGTCAGCATCGGAAACTTACGTCCCAATGTCACTTTATATATTTTTCGCAATGCACGTACAAAGGCATCGTATTGACCGTCACCATTGGAATTTTCCTCGAATTCCTTTCCATTGATTTCCATCCGTACAGTAGCCATCGGCTTCAAACCATGAGCAAGTGTCACAATGTAACTCTTCAGCTTCACCTTTTCACTTACCACACCATGTTTCAATACATCGGAAACAATATAAGGCAAGTCTTCCTGAGTGACCAATTCTTTCTTATCACCCAACTCGATGATGCGTTCCGTCACTTTGCGCATAGAGTCTTCATCGAGTTCTAGTCCAAGATCCTCTAAGTTTTTACGAATATTCGCCTTACCGCTTGTTTTACCCAATGCATATTCACGTTTGCGGCCAAATCGTTCCGGCAACAGGTCATTGCAATAAAGATTATTCTTGTTGTCTCCATCGGCATGAACTCCTGCTACCTGAGTAAATACATTTTCGCCCACAATCGGCTTATTGGCCGGAATTACAATGCCCGAATAAGACTCGACCACACGACTTACATCATTCAATCGGCTTTCGTCAATGTTCGTCAGCGCACTAAAATGGTCTTTTAGAATAGCCTGAACACTAGCAAGTGGTGCATTACCGGCTCGTTCTCCCAATCCATTGATGGTGGTATGAAGTCCTTTCACTCCGCTGAGTACAGCAGCCAGCACATTGCTCACGGCAAGGTCATAGTCATTGTGTGCATGGAAATCGAAATGCATATCGGGATAATGTTTTTTCATTTTCCGCATATACTCGATAACCTGCAAAGGGTTTAAAATTCCCAAAGTATCAGGCAACATATAGCGTTTGATGCTAGTGGCTTTCAGACCGTCCATCAATTGGAATACATATTCGGGAGAATCCTTCATACCGTTACTCCAATCTTCCAAATAAACA
>OHTZ01001224.1_pt1 | contig 12893 bp, 8 predicted proteins | sample 1579011 | NCBI WGS metagenome assembly OHTZ01 (sample SAMEA3879603, study PRJEB24766) | human gut metagenome | biome: human-associated habitat; feature: feces | place: USA | collected 1985/1987
TCCGGTGCGAAGCTGGAAAATCTGTACGGGAAACTTGACCGTTCTTCTGTGGAAGCAAATTTCGGTAATATGTTCCTCGGACGGACAAAGGATGTGGAAGCCTTGAAGTATTACCCGCTGTTCTTTGGTAAGGAAGAAAAAGAAAGGCGTTCAAGAAGTGCTGGTAAATCCGGTTCTTCTTCCAATTCCAGCGTGACTATATCGTCACAGAAAGAGGATGTATATCAGGGAAAGGATTTCAGTGATCTTGAACCTGGTGAATTTATTGGTTCTGCTACACGTGCTAATGTCAAGGAGTTTAAGGTTAAGTTTAAAATGTTCGAAATGGAGGAAAAAGACTTGCCGCTACATAAAGTTGTTACCCATGAAGAGGTTACTGAAAATCATATGAGAATTATTAATGACGTTCAAGCAATTCTAAATGGAGATGTTTGATATTCGAAAAAGAAAGCTATATGCTCTCTTTTTATATTTTATGAATAAAGCGTGAATACTCTTGCCTTCAGGCAGGTGATGAAAGCGTTCTCATACATTCTTCTGGTTCTCTATGTATTTCATTACTATATCTTCAAAAGCAATGGCAGGAAGAAGCAGGAAAAGAGAGGGGACTATTGTCCCCAAAGCTCATGCCTCCAATTCATTAGAAGATACGGCTGATTTGGTTGCCTCATTCAGTCTGACTGAATAGCTGGAGAGATTTTTTACTATCATCAGATTCTTGTTCTTATTGATACTTAAAGGCTTTCCTTTCGTGAGTATGTCCCAGTTGTTATAGGTTAGGTCACTAACAGACATACCTTCCGATTTTAGAACTCGAGCAATATCAGAAGATAAATCAAATTCTTTTCCATCTACGGATAGTATAATTTTATCTCCATTCACATCAAGTGTCCTGTCACGAAATTCTATATGAACACTGGTGTCTTTGTGGTTCTTTAGCTCATTATTAATTTTATTATTAAGTATTGCTACTTCCGATTTGAGTTGCCTGAGCTTTTCCTCTTTGGGCCAGTTAACATTGACCAGTTTTTTTTCCAGCTCATTGATGTCATGACTGAAACGGGATATGTCTGTTTCCATTTTTGCTGCACGTCCAGAAAGGCTGTTGCCAAGTTCTTCTAACCATTCCGGACATCGATCATGTGCCAATGGTAGGGCTGTCTGAGCTTGATATTGACGACCACTTGTACCTACAAGTCCGAAGTATTTATTTCCCTGTACGCTTTTTATATATATAGGATGCTCCTTGTAAGTTCCTATGTATTCTATTGTACCGTCTTCCATGCTTGATGATCTCCATGCGCTAAGATATTTCCCGGTGTCCTTTCCGTACAGACGTGTCTTGTCCTTTGATATAAAACCTCCCGATGATGTACTGAATCTGTCATAGTCATTCTTCATATCAAGTACTGCACTTTCAGTTGTTGCTTTCTTTTCAATAAGTTTTTTCAGATTCTGCTGAGACTTATCTATATCTCGAAAGAAAAGCACGCGTTCTTTCTGGAGTTGTGTAATTTGCTTGTCCAGCTTTGCTTTATCAAGTAAGTCTGTATTTCCTGAAAGTATTGCAACGTATTCAGCGAAATTCATACCTGATTTTTCATCCAGTGCTCCTTCATCGAGCGTTCGTACACCAAGCTGCTGACTCTTGAGCTGACCAATAAACAATTGCTTGTTCTGAAGCAGATTGAACTTATATGCATCAAGTGATCTTTCTGTTGCGTAGGTGATTATGTCAACCTTATTTCCTGCATATTCTTTTGCAATTAGATTTCCTTTTCGTACTGCACGTCCGTTACGTTGTTCCAAATCTGAAGGTCGCCATGGAGTATCAAGATGATGAACTGCTACGGCACGCTGCTGTGCATTTACTCCTGTACCTAACATACTCGTAGAGCCCATCAGGATGCGTATTTTACCTTCGTTCATCCCTTCTATCAGTTTTTTTCGGCTACTTTCCGTTTTAGCTTCCTGAATAAACCGGATTTCTTCAGCAGGAATTTGGTAATATTCTATAAGCTGCTGCTTTATTTCACTATATATATTCCATTCACCTGGTTTATATGTTCCGAGGTCACAGAATACAAACTGAGTACCTTTTACGGCATTGAATTTTATATAATATTCATATAGTGTTTGTGCGCATACACTTGCCTTATTTCCGCTCTCACCGGCATATTTAACAGAGTCAATCATACGCATGTCGAGAGCCATTTTTCGGGCGTAATCTGTTGCGATTAGCATCTTAGCTTTTTCTTCAGTTTCCGATAAAGGAGCGCGGCCAAGAATGGTTGCATCCCCTGTTTCAGCAAATTTCATCAATTTGTGTATAAATTCATCTTGAGCTGGTGTAGGAGGAATACTTTTGAAAATAGGGTTCTTTTCCGGGCGGTCAAGTCCAATCATGTCGGCTGTTCTGTAATCGGTGATTTCGTTGTAGAATAGAGCAAGTTCCGGTACTTTAACGAAATGGCGGAATCGTTCTTTCTGTATGATATTGTTTGTTACAGAAAACTCAAACTCCGTAGTTTTACGGGTATAGATTGCTGCCCAGGCATCGAAGCATGTGATACCTTGCCGTTCAAGAGCTTCCGGACGGAGATATTTGAACAAAGCATACAATTCAGTCAAAGAATTACTGATAGTAGTTCCGGACAGAAAAGTGGCACCTAAATCACGGCCCGTTCTCTTTTGTATATCTCTGATAGCAAAATAGAGATTCAAGGCTCTTTGGCTGCCGTCAGGATTGCCCAGTCCTGCTACACGGTTGTGACGTGTAGAAAACATAAGGTTCTTAAACTGATGTGACTCATCGACAAAGATATGGTCGATACCCATGCTGCGAAAATCAACAGTATCGTCTTTCCTCAGTTTTATGTCGTCCATGATGGTGTTTAGTTTGACCTTCATGTTTTCAATACGTTTCTCAAGTCCTTTTTCCAGCCTTCTTCCGGAATATCCCATACCGCTATTTTTAAGGACTTCCAAGGCTTCTTCCACATCTCGAATTTCATCTTCGATTATTTCCTTCTGAATGTCGAGTGACTGGGGAATCTTGCCGAACTGGTCATGTGTCAGAATCACACAATCCCAGTTGTTGTTTTTTATTTGCTGGAACAGTTCCTGACGGTTGGCAGGTTTGAAATCATCCTTTCCGGGGTACAGAATCTTGGCATGTGGATAGGCTTTCCGATATGTGGCGGCTATTTCATGTACATTTGCTTTCAGACCGATAATCATAGGCTTGTGACAGACGCCGATACGTTTCATTTCGTAGGAGGCTACACACATGATCATGGTTTTACCCCCTCCTACTTCATGGTCGGCTATTCCTCCACCGTTCTGTTTCAGCATCCAGATACAATCCTTCTGAGAAGGATATAACTCCTTATAATCGAACTTTTCAAAACTTAGACCTGGAAAGGTCTGGCAGGAACCGTCATAGTCAGGACGAACAAAACAGTTGAATCGTTCATTATACATATCTGCAAGGGATTGCTTGACTTCATCTGGCTGGTTGTTCAGCCAGTCGATAAACTTTTCCTGAATATCTTGTATCTTGCTTGCTGCAAGCTGTGTTGATTCAACATCAACAACTGTTTTTTTTTCTCCACCGATATATACAGTTTTTGTTATCTGTGGAAATGTGTTCTGCAGTGCATTGTTCATGATTTCTTCTGCGTTCATTTGATAGTTGATTCCATACAAGGAGTTGGCAGCAGAAGAATATTCTTTCATTTTAACCAAAAATGTATCTGAAGCTGTCGTGTAGGTGATGGCTGTTTCTACGCCGAATAGTTCAGATGCAAAACTTGAATATAAATCTTGTGGAATCCATCTTTCACCCAAATTGAAGTCCAGCTCGTTGAATGGTATTGGCTTCGGTTTAACTTCTTCCAGTGAACATAACGTATCTTTAATATCAAGTGATCTTTCCGGCATTCTCGCAAGATATGGCTTTATGTCTGCTATTTTTTTATAGACATTTCCGGATAACATGCTTCCGGTATGTTCCCATTGGTCGGTTGTCGGATTGTAATATATTTTACCTCTCAGCTCAGATTTTATTTGTTCATCATTAAGACCTGTCCGTTCTTCCAGGTGTGTCCAATCGATATTTCCATAAAGGTTTAGTGAAGAAGCCAGAGCTTCTTCACATGAGAGAATTTCTGTAGTATTTTTTGAAAAGGCAACCGGTTCAAAGAAAATATCCGCTTTAATACGTTGTCTGTTTTCATATCTTTCCAAAGGTAAAATATCGGATGAAAGATTATCTGACATAATGATACTTGAAGCAGATTCGCGAAGACCACCATGTAGAGAAACGAAGTAATCATAACTTCCGTTCAATTTATCTCTAAGTACCTGATTTTCGGTCTGTGTATCTTTTTCATAATCAAATAGGCGGAAATAGTCGTCCCGTACTTGAATATAATCTTTCATTACATATTGTTCATTGCGTGTCAGGTAGGTAGCCGGGATGAAACCAAGTATTCCTTTCCCATTGTATTCCATAGTCCCTACCCTGTCACGGTATATGACGAATGTGCCTGGCTTATAATGGTTCATAAGCCATTCGTTGGCCATGACTTCATCTGTAACCTTTTCAAAGGTATCTTTGGGCTCGGGCTTGTCTTCAGGAAGATTGAACAGATCGCCAAGACTTACAAGTTTTTCACCGGTTACTGATTTCTGCTCATTCCCGGTTACTGGTCTGCTTAGATAACTATGCTTTAGATATAGCTCCAAGTTAAATTTCTCGTTGAAATCGCGTTGGAGAAGTTCAGATAATGTGTTATATGTTACATCATTACTTTTAAATTTTGTTACGTACTTTCCGTATTGGTTGGTGCCTGTGTATGGAGTGCCGAGATAATGTAATTCAATTGGATTGTTTACATAATTATTAGGTGTAATAGGATTGTCTTCACGGCTTCCTATAAATAGTTTTTCATCATAACTAAGCTGTTTCTTGTGGGTATTCTTCTGAAGGATAATAAGGTCTGAGCCAACTTCTATCCCTCCAGTTCCTGTGAATAAATCATCGGTAAGCCGTATTGTACTAATCAGATTGGCATTCTGCATTAGGTACCGGCGGATTTCTTTATTGGAAGGAGAATCAGCAACGCCTCTGGTAGTAATGTATACCACCAGTCCCCCTTCTTTTACAGCGTCAAGCCCTTTCACGAAAAAATAATTGTGTAGCGTGTTGGTTGCCATTTGTTTGATCGGGCTTCCTTTTTGATAAAAATAGTCATAGACCTTCACCGTGCCAAATGGAATGTTGGACATTACCAGGTCGTATATTCCTTCTTCCATTTCCGGAAGATTTTCAAAACCTTCTACTCGGACTTCAGTTCCCGGTTCTTTTGCTGACAGAATAAGCCCCGTTAATAAGTCTTTTTCGTAGGCTGTACGATGCACCTTCCCTTCTGTGAAATTCAGGAAAACTCCGTTTCCGCTTGAAGGATCAAGCATATAATTAATATTCCCTCTTGTTGATTTTTCTATCTGTTTTCCTACTGTTTTAACAATTTGTTCCGGTGTATAGAATGCTGTAAGCACAGAGTTCTTCAGGCTGCGAAAGAATGATTCTGCTATAGAATCAGACTCGCTGTTTTCTTTAATTACCTGTTTGAGTTCTTCTACAAGTGGAAAGAGCGTCTTTTCTGAAGCAGGCCACTCTTCTATCGGACGCGTATCAAGGATACATTTCAGCCCGCCAAAACCGCTGTATTTCTCCAGTATGGCCATTTCTTCTCTATTGGCAGCACGGTTTTCCGATTTAAGAAGAAAGGCTGTTCGAATGGCATTGATGTTATCTGTTAATGCTTGACTTTTATTGTAGCTCATAATCCTTGATGTATTGGTTTATCTTTTTGCTGATTTCATTATATAGTTTATCATACTCTGATGTTCTCTCAAAATTGTCGTCCAGTTTGTATCTCCCTGCGATGGGCTGAACGAGGAAGAACATTTGCATAATGAATTTTTCTTTATCGGTAAATGATAAATTCATTTCTTCTATTATGTCTTCGACAAGTTGGTAAAGAGAAAAATGAAGTCCCGAATATAGGACTTCATTTACTTCATGTTGACATTCATCCATGTTCAGCCCTTCTCTTGAACATTCTATGAATGTTTCCTGAGCCAGTTCACTACGGTTGGTGATAAATTCATCATCCGTAGCCAATTCCGGATGATATTTTTTCAAAAAATCTTCGAGTTCATTAAAAAATCTTGTATGTTTCATCTTTTTATGCTTCTGCCTGACCTTGACGAGTCAGAGTATTGATTACATTAAATACTTTTAGTGAATATCCAGCTGATGTTTGTACTTTGCTGATAAGTTTTCCTCCAGGTAAATTGAGGAATCCTTTGTTTTCTATCTCCTTGAGTTGTTTTTCTGATAACTTTAGGTCTTTGATAGTTTCAGTTGATTCTTGTAATTGTGTAGTCTGCCCTTGGGGAATTTCTATATTTTCCCCTACCCGAACCTCTTCGACTTTTACTTTATATCCGGATGGCTCTTTTACAAGTTTGACTTTTTTATTGTCAGTTGATGTTTCTCCGGTTTTTATCAGCATACTTATCTGTTCATTGTTTAAATTTTCTAAGGATAAATTATTTTCTTTCATGCTATCAAGCAGTTCAGATTCATTGATTTTCTTTTTTGTAGCCTTCAGGCAATTTTTCAAATGCTCTCTTTGTGGAGGGGTGACTACTTCGTTGTCAGTTATGATATTTGCTCTCTTACCTTCAGACTTTTTCATAGATATGCTTTGTTGTTCCTGCTTTTCTTTACTTAAAGTCTGTTCTGAAGTCGATTTGACCTTTTCTGTTTTACTGATAACATTTATACTCTGTGTGTTATTTTCTTCTATAAGAATGAGTTCCTTTTTGCCAATATTGCATTTTCCTGAATATAAAAGATCTGTCCATTGTTTGATGCTTAACTTGTTTGTATCAATGGATAAATCTCTAATTTTATTGTAAATGGCCGTGATGTCTTCTTCTTTATGGTTGGTAAAGTTACTTAGCCAGAATATGAATTCTTTATTTGAAATATTCCATGAATCTTTTCCCGAACGAAAAATTTCATTGAATACGCGTTCCTGTTGATCTTTGTTCATGTTGATATTCCATAATCTGCTGTAATCATTGCCAATATAGAACTTAATGGCTTCAACTGAAGGATTATCAATCAGGTTTATACTTTCTGGCGAAATTGATAGTGATGTAACTTGTGCTTTTATACTTGGATTACGTATAAATCCAATGAGCGAGGGTTCCTTACTTATTGCCTGAAGTTGTATTTTTTCCGATGGGGAGTTGACAAATCTTATGTAAGAAGGATTGTGTTGTATAGCTATTTGGGTTAATTGTTCTGATGGATTCTTTATAAGCATGAAAACTTTGCTGTTAAGCCTAATTGCTGTGGAAAGTAATTTCTCAGAAGGATTGTCAAATAGAACAATATTAAAAGGATTCTTGTATACAGCTCTGAATTGTGGGCTGAATAAGGTAATTAATCTGTCTAATATAGTAGGTTTCATAATACTTCGTTTATTGATAGCTTTACAATTTCATTTTTTAAATACTCTTTGTAATTCAGGTCGTTATCTTTTAGCTTACAACATTGTTGAATGATTGTATAAATTGCATTGAGATTTTTGTCACTTGGAAAGATTCTTTTCCCTGCCATTTTTTCGACTGCTGCAAGACTGGCGTGACCTGTGGGATTTTTTATGCTAAAAATCGTTTCTGGTGATTTAAGTATTGCTGTTAATTGTGCTGCCTCACAAGGATTTTCCAATTCTTCAATAAGGTTGGGACAACTCCGTATTGCTTCAACTTGTATTTCTTTATCTGGATTTTTGATGAATTTAATGTTTTCCGGTTTGGCGAATATGCATGCGAATTTTGCTTGAATACATGGCTTTTCAATAAGGCTTATTGAATCCGGATTTTGAGTAACAGCAAGAATTTGTAATTCTTCGGATGGATTGTCTATGAACTTAATATGATAGGGATTTTGAATAAGAGCATATTTCTTTGCCCTCTCACAGGGGTTGCTTATCATATTTATTGCATGTTCATCCAGACGGACAGCTGTACACTGTAAATCTTCTGATGGCTCAACGATGCTGCCTATCGCTATTGGATTCTTTAATACTTTACGTAATTCAGAATTAAATATTGATGCTAATATTTCTTTTATTGTTGCTTTCATAATTGTATGTTTACATTATAAAATATTCTCGTTTGAAGTTTCTTTCTGAATATCCTGGTGAACTTTAAAACCTATTCCTTCAGGAGATTTTGTCTTTAAAAGATATTTGTCATTGGGTAATTTGATTGGACTTCCGTTGAGCAGAGCCGTTATTTCTTGTTCTGTTAACCTTTTGCCAGATAGTCCGGCAGATTCAAGTTCCTTTTTTATTTTTGCCTTGATACCAGCAGAAAATGCAGTTTCAACTCCTTTCATTACCTTTCCCCTATCGAGGCAGTCTGTATACATATCCATACCTTTCGGCATATTTAAGTTGTCAATTTCTCCATTGCTATCTTTAGCATAATTCTGTAGTAAAAAAGTTTTTGTCTGTTGAATATATGCTGTATCGTTATAACTTAAACCAGTGGATAGTTTGAACTCCTTGTAACCTTCATATAATCTCAGCATATATTCATTATGTCTTACTTCATAATCATCAAGATAAATGTTCATGCTATTAAGCTGTTCTCTTGTAGAATTTGACAAGGGTAACTTGCTCATTAGAAATGACTCGTGTAGGGAAGAAATGAGCTTTCGTAATGGTTTCTCTATATGCATTATGTTTGAACCTTTATATTGCCTTCCTGTCACAGCGGTAAGAACATACGAGGTCGTGTTTTTGGTCGGATTAGTTATATAAGGATAATTGTAATAATTGTCCTTGATAATAAGTAATTGCAACTCTTCACTTATATACCTTCCAGCAAGAAAAGATTTCATTTTTTCGTTATTATCAGGTCGTGATACAAGTTGTTCTTTGCACCAGTTACTGAGATGAGTTATATATATTTCTTTTAGCTGATTGGAAGTCAGCTCTACCCGTTTGAACATATCTGGATTGTATTCTATTGTTTGTTTGTATGCTTCAGTAGATACCAAATTTAAAAAGGCTTCACATTGGGGATTTGCTTTCAAAAGTACCTCCTGCGTAGCTGTATCGTAGATACAACCAGAAAGATTTGCCGGTGAAACTTTTGCTACGTACAACAAACAATTTAGCGATGGCTGATGAATAATATGTAATAGCGTAGGATCAGCACGTAGAACTTCCATTTGTACCTTTTCAGTCGGTTTATCAATGTTGCTTATTAAATAAGGAGCTTGCCGAACGCATGAGAGTTGTACTTCTTCACATGGATTTTTGATCCATACAATGGACTCGGGATTTCGTCTTACGGCTTCTAATTGTACGGCTTCAGATGGGTTCCTTATGTATTTTATGCAACGGGTGTGCCGGCTGATAGCGGCAAATTGGAGTTTTTCTTCTGGATGTTCATAATTACTGATGAGCGAAGGCTCTTTCTTTATGGATGCAATCTCTTTGTATTGCTCTATCCATTTCCCTATTAACGTTTTCATACCATTTATATTTTATCTACTTTCCAGGCGATAAGAGTGTTGTAGGCTTTATTTTCCCATTCTCGAGCTTTCATGTCAAATTGTACCTTAACTTTATCTCCTTCTTTAATATCGAAACGTGTACAGTTGTCATTCATTAATTGAAAACATGCACTTTGTGGGTACCTGTCTTCGGTTTCGAGTAGAAATTCCATACTTTTCCAGGGATTTCCGGTACTTTTACTTACCCCTTCCTGAATTGGGTATATTTTTTTTATAATTCCAATGATTTCCATACTGTTTTATTTTTAGTTAAAGACTATTTTCTTTTGATATTTCATTTAGAGAACAGGGCTTTATAATTTTGTTAGCCTCGATCTGTGTACTGATATGGGAATTCCCCTTGACTATTGTGTCACCTGATAGAATGACATCTCCGTCTATACAAGCATCCTCACAAACACAAACGAAATCTGTTAAACGGGCATTTCCTCTTACCTGGGCATTTCCACGGATCTGCACATGTGAGGATAATTGTGCATAATCTGTTATGATAGCATTTCCAGAGAGTTTCGTGTTACCACCGACAATACTGCATCCGGATATAATTACGTTATCCTTTACTTTTGCCTGACCACATATTTCTACAGCATCACCAGTAAGAACATTTCCGGATAATTCCGCATTTTCACGTATCAGGGCACGTCCGTTTACTTTTACTTGTCCGGATAGAATGGCATTATCCCATATACGTGATTTACCTCCTATGTAAACATCATCTTTAATTATTATTCCGGAACCTGAAACCTCCGCATAGTCGGTAATCTTCGCATGCCCCATAATACGACTTTTACCACCGACTTTAGCATTTTCTTCAATTTCTACCTGATCGGATAATTGTGCATCTCCAGATAATTCAATGTTATTCCCTGTAATTTTAACACCTGGACTATTGATAAATACTTTATCCTTGATTATTCCATCAAAAGCAAGATGACCGCTAACTCGGCTTTCTCCGCAAATTAGAGATTTGTGATATATATAAGAATTATTAGAAATGGCTGTTCCTTTAATTATGGAGTTACCATACATAGTAGTATATATGACTTTTGAATTTTCCAAGGCCTTTGCATTCCCATACATCATAGAATTTCTCACAAGTGCATTATCCCCTACATATGCGAGATTAAAAACCGCAGAATCTGTAGTTATCCAGCAGTTCCCGTATTGAGAAAGATTATGTTCTTGTTCAACATATCCACCAAGTTCACCCGCTCTGACTCCTGCAAAATCTTTCAGAGCACGTATGCGATAAAGAGTATGTCCATCATATTCTTTAGAATAGTTGGTCAATATGAACTTTTTATTTTCAGGGTTGGAAACAATAGGTATATCTTGATATTTATTGGGATCGTCAGAAAAAATTTGTCCGTCACGGGTACAGACATATTTTTTACCATCTATCACTTCTACACTCAGCTGATAGACTTCATTGGTTATGTTGTTTATGTATTCTTTTGTGGGCTTATGTATTGGATTGAGGACAAGATATCCAAGAGTGCTGCCATTGGAGAAAATCATATTTCCGGAATCGGCCATATCATATATTTTCTGGAGATTTTCTCGAGTGAATGTTTTTCCTGGAGTAATATTGATATGTCTTGTTTTGGAAATATGTCCTGTAAATCCTTTATCCCCTTCTTCTAAAAAAGATATGCCGTTACCAGCATAGAAAAAATGTAATTCTTTTGATTTTTCCATATCTTTACTATTAAATTTCTTTTGTTGATTCTATGTTATTCTGATTTATGAGTTGACGGCTCAAACTTTGGGCCTGTTCTTGAGTGGTGATATGGGAATTCCCCTTGACTATTGTGTCCCCTGATAAAGTGATATTTCCGTCAATCCTGGCATTTTCTGTTACGCATATGTTTCCTGTTAGTACAGCTTTGCCGCTAACCTTTCCTTTTTTACGTATCTGTACGTTGCCAGCAAGATTGGCACAACCAGATATGTCGCTATCCCCGGAGAGTTTGACATAATCATGTATAATACAGGAATCCTTTAGTCTTGCATTATCTTTAGCCTGGGCATAATCGCAAATAGAAGACGTTTCGCTCATCGTTACATTACCGGATAACTGGGCATGACCGGCTACAGAACTTTTATTAAATAAGACAACATTGTCACTTATTCTTGCAAAATCTTTGACAGAAGATTGGTCATATAGTCTTACATTTCCAGATATTTCACAATTTCCATTCGCTTCGGCATCATTATAAAGAGATACGTTGTCTGTGAGTTTTGCAAAACCACATACAAGGCTTTCTCCATGTAAAGCCACATTTCCGGAAATACTGGCATTGCCACTTACAATTGCATTATCAAATACACCGACATTTTCACATAAGTTTGCATTGCCAAATACAGAGCTATAGTCAGATAAACGGACATAACCTGAAATATGGGCAGATTCAGATACACTTGATTCTCCTGTCACATGAACATTCCCATGAATAACAGCAAAATCCGAGACTCTGGCGTTATCTTTTACGGTTGCATTTTCATATACAATTGCATTATGACATATCCAGCAGTTCCCATGCTGAGCCAGATTATGTTCTCCGGCTACAAAACCACCAAGATCTCCGGCTTTTACACCTGCAAAATCCTTCACGGCACGTATGCGATATAGTGTATGCCCTTCAACCTGACAGGTTTGGTCTGTAAGCATGTACTTTTTTCCTTCTGAATTGAAGGTTATTGGTCTTTCCATGATTTAAGGTTCTGCTTCTAAGTTAGGGGTTTTACCAAAGTTTTTAGCAACACTTATGACTTTCATACTATAGCCAGATGGAACTTTTGTTATACTGAATATAGCTTTACTTGATTTATCAAGTTGTAATCCTTGCCCTTTTAGTAGCCTTTCCCACTCTGAGGTAGCTATTTTATTTATATCTATATTGTTTCGTTTTAAAGTCTTTATAATGTCAGATGCATCAAATTTTTTACCCGCATATTCGATTGTAGCAGAATCTCCGTCAAGAATTAATGTTTTACGACTGCCTTTAATAATCTTTGATAAAGAATTGTCATTCAATAAACCTTTGACTGTATCTATTTCCTTTTCATTAAGGAAATAGGTTTGTACATTTTTATCGGTAATATTACCGATCGTGAAACAGTATTCGTCGCCACGTGGATATATAATGACCTCTTTTATGTCGTCATTTATCCTGATACTTGCATTGATAATACCATCATTATCCCTATAAAAACG
>OHTZ01001226.1_pt1 | contig 12860 bp, 9 predicted proteins | sample 1579011 | NCBI WGS metagenome assembly OHTZ01 (sample SAMEA3879603, study PRJEB24766) | human gut metagenome | biome: human-associated habitat; feature: feces | place: USA | collected 1985/1987
GCTCAGTAATAATAAACCTATCGGCAGAATGAATGTAATAAGTGAGTTCAGTAATATGGTGAAGACCACCATACCGGGTTCGTATGTATCACATACTTTCAGTGCATATTCCTTATACGCCTCAATCTCACTATTGAAACGGCGGAATGACCGGACGCTCTGACCGAAGATTTTCACGACCGGCATGCCACGTACATATTGTACGGCTGAGGCGCTCATTCGTTCCTGTGTATCAAAGTAGATTTTAGTAAACTCCTGTGCCTTTTTCCCGAAGAAGTTGGCAAACTGTAATCCTATACTCAATGCGATACAGAATAGACAGATCGCTGCCATCCATCGATTCAGGGAGAAGAAGATAATAAACATCAGAGTGACCGTAGCCAATACATTCACAAGGTCGGGGATGGTATGGGCAATGAAGTTTTCAATCTTTTCTACATTCTGTTCCATAATTTTCTTGATGCTTCCGGTAGATGTACCGTTCAGGTATCCTAACGATAAGCGTCCAATGTGTTCCGATAGCTTGATACGCAGTCCGTATAGGATACGGAAAGCTGCTACATGTGAGGCCATCAGTGCCGCATAAAGTAGCAATAATCCTCCGATCAGTCCGAAGAAGGCAAACCATCCCCAATATATCAGTATCCCGCTATCTATTTTTTCTAAGTCACTGGCGTGAAGCAGTAACTCCTGCAATACGCGGTATACCGACCAGTAGGGAACCAACATGCACGTAGCGCTTCCTGCCGACAAGATACCGGCCAGGATCAGCAACCCTTTCCGCTCGCCTGCAATCTCAAACAGGCGGGCGATTCCTTTTTTCTTTTTCAGTTTCTCTTTCATAATCTATCATACTTTTAAAAACGAACAATATTCAGATTCGTTCAAAAAAAGAGAGAGCTTATATTTTCATAAGCTCTCTCCAACCAGTTACTTCGAATGTGATGTATTCTGTAACTATCTGTTCCAAATCTTCTATCCCGACTCGATGCATGATCAATTCCTCAAACATGGTGAACATCCATACCGTATGCAGGTGGATGATGAAGTCGGACACCGCTGTATTGATTTCGGGATGCTTTTGCTGCATGGACGCGAACCATGCCTTGACCAATTCCGTAGAACGGTCGGTATAATTCTCGCGGAAGCGTTCCAACGAAGAACCTTGCGCACGGAACAACAGGATTCCCATCAAGGCGCGGTGCTTATCAATCAGCGAAACATATTCGTCTATGCAGGATTTCAGATATGTTTCCGACCGCATCATCATAATATCCTCGCCCCGTATGCCATGGTGTTCCTGCAACATGGCTTCCAAAGCGCACAAGACAGGACGGACTACTTCACGGAACAATTCATCTTTATTCGTGAAGTAGTTATAGATATTCCCGACGCCAACACCTGACAACTCCGCTATTTCGCGCATGGAAGTCTTGGAATAGCCTTTCCTCTCGAATTGTTGTCTGGCAACCGTCAATATGCGACCTCGTATGTCCTCTTTCAGCACTTGCATTTATAGTGAACAATGTCTGTTTTTAATTTTTCTGTAAAGGTACAAGGCTTGAAATTGTCGGGCAATACCTAGTATTAGGGATTTTTCTTACCATACATACATAGGATATTTAGCACTGTGAAAAACGCCAATCGCTGCCAAATGCTTCCACGAAACTGCCAACCCATTGTTTGATGCGCAATACCCCTTTACTTTGCAGGCAAAACCGAGTATCAACAATAAAAACAGTATTGACAATGGAAATTTTGATTATTCAGAAAGAGGCTTTTGAGGAAATGGCGGCGAAGTTCATCCAGAGGCTTCCTTCGTCATCGGTGTAAAGGTTCTCGGACATACCAAGATGCAAACTACTGAAATATATAGGGAGGTGGACCGTTCCACCATAATGAACAGTTTAGGAAAATTAAAACGTAAATCAAATGGAAAATAAACGATTTTTGATTGGCTCTAAAGCATTCTTCAGTGGAATGGAAGGCTTCGAGCCGAAAGATTCGGACTTTCTGACATTAGTCAGGACCGCCGGGCAGTGAGCTCCGATGAGCCGGCGCAATATATAAAAAACTAATTCTTATTCATGTCATTCTCAATGAGCGAAACCAACTTGTCAACGGCTTCGTTCTCAGGGACATGACGCAACACCGGTTCTTTTTTGTGATAAATGGACACCTTTCCGTTGCCTTCACCTACGTAACCCCAGTCCGCATCAGCCATTTCACCTGGCCCGTTCACTATGCATCCCATTACTGCGATGACAACATCCTTCAGATGGGCTGTCCGCTGCTTGACCTGTTCGAAAGCAGCCTGGAGATTGTACATTGTCCTGCCACATCCAGGACAAGCAATATACTCAGGTTTGTAGAAACGTCTGCGGGATGCCTGAAGAAGTTCATCCTCAAGATACTTTCCAAGACCGGATTCCGATATTGAGACAGCGGCTCCATTCTCGTCGTGATATACGCCGGAAATGTGCACCTCGTCAATTTCCTTGTCAAGCAGACGCTTGCCGAAGTCACATGAGAAATCCAGGAGCAGACGTTCACGGGTAGGGGAGTCATACACCGCTTCTGCTCTGCGGCCTTCGATTTTTACGGAAGTCATCGTGGAATTAAGTTTACCCTCGTAACGCAATGCAAGATAACGTCCTACAGGAATCTCATTGACAGGGTCCTCCGTCAGCGAAACACGTATGGTATTGCCCAAACCTTCAGAAAGAAGGGCGGAAATTCCTACACACGATTTGATTCGGCCTGAGTCTCCGTTTCCGGCCTCCGTAACGCCGACATGAAGAGGGAACACAACGCCTTCTTCCTGCATCTTCTTGGCCAGCAGGCGGTAAGCTTCCACCATAACATAAGTGTTACTTGATTTCAGCGACACGACTACGTTGTAAAAGTCGTTTTTCACGCACAGACGGAGCCACTCCATTGCAGCCTCGGCCATCGCTTCAGGAGTATTGCCATAAAGATTCGTTATGCGCTCACCCAGCGAGCCATGATTCAATCCGATACGGATAGCGGTGCCATGTTCCTTGCATACAACTACCAGTCTGGCAAGCTGACGTGACGCCTCATCGAAATCCTTGCTGAAGTTTCCCGGATTGATACGTACTTTTTCCACGAAAGGAGCCACGGCAATGGCCGTCTCCGAAGAAAAATGAATATCGGCAACTATCGGAGTATCAATTCCTTCTGCGCGCAATCTGTCATGGATAGCCTTGGCATGCTGCACATCCGGAAGACCTGGAACCGTTATACGGACGATATCCGCGCCCGCCTCATACATACGTTTGCATTGCGCCACTGTCGCATCCTCATCGTAAGTATGAGTATTGCACATGGTCTGGACTGCTATCGGATAATCCGATCCGATATGCACATTACCTGCTGTTGCTGTCAATGTCTTCATTTCTTGTCTCATATATTAGCCCCTTTGCTTCATTCTTCAGCATTTTTCTTGTCTTTCCTGTCCTGCGCGTCAACTGGAAATGCAAACCTGCGGAAATGATGATGTCCGAAGGGTATGCAAACCTATAATAATATTCACTTCTGTAGTCCGGTTTGTAAAGGCTGCCAAGCGTATACCTGTACATTGCCTGGAAATGCAACTCCACAGGATCGAAGAAAAAACCGAAACCGACACCCGCCTTGATGCCGTATTCGAAACGCTTGTCGTAATCATAGAACTCCGTACGATACTTGTCCTCAATCTTTCCCTCACGCTGCACGCTCATCCTGTAGCCGCCGAACAAACCGGCATTGACAATGAATTTCAGATGCCATACGTCCATGTGCATATGGGCCAGGAGCGGTACCTCAATGAAAGTATAACGTGCTTGGGTCGCGCCGTCCACATTCTCTGAATAATCACCCGTCTCCTTGTCAATCTTGAACTTATATCCGTTTTGACCATAGAAGACACCGGTCTGGAAACCGAAGTACGGCATATAGCCGAACATCTTGCCGTAACGGGTGTATATGACACCGACATTGACAGGATTCATCAGCATTCCCTGCTTCTTGGTCGGATTGAACATGACCTGGCTCAATGCCACTCCATATTGTACGCCAATCATGGAATAGTCATTGATAATCAACTCCTTGCGTATCTTTACGGTATCCAGGAACTCGTCTGAATATTCAAAATCCCTTGTAATCGTGAAAGAACTGTCTTTTAAAGGCAGCACGCTCGACACGGTGTCCGGCATTTCCACTCTTACAGAATCCCTGATAAGAGTCTGTGCCGATATCGTGCCGGAAAACAGGGCCACGAATGCTATTGTTATAAACTTCTTCATCTCTACTTCGCGAACAATTTTCCGATATCAATCCTCTGCTCCATCTCCGTGGATTCCTTTACGGTCAGCACCTCGGAACCGTCACGCAACTTATAGAAGATAACCTTCTCCGGCTGCCTGTGTTCCAGCAAGTTACCCGTATCCACAATACCGTTCTTGTTGATGTCTTCCGTTATTCTCACAGAATATTTTCCGGATTTCAAGTACGGGAACAAAAGCTTCGTATCTTTCTCGATTATATAGCTGCGCATCACCTTGTCACGCTTTTCATTCAGCAGGTCGACAATATATTTATGATGCACTCCCACCATATCAAGAGACAACGTGCTGAGTTTGTCATCCTTAGGCAGGGAAACCTTCACCTCAGTACTGTCATTGTAGAACCCGTTGATATCACGGAACTTACGATGAGGGACCTTGAGTTTGTACTCGTAACCGGACATTAGTTTTCCCTCCGGCTTCAACACGTATTTCCTGAGGTTCAATGTGTCCCTGGAAACCGAAAACTTCATTTTCGACTCCTGCTGTTTCGGATTGATTGAAGTCAATGTCAGCGAATCGAAGTTCTCATATATGATAGGGAAGGCGAACTCGATTCCGAAACCATACTGTTCGATTGTCTCCGGTTCCGCCTTGACCGTCATTACGCAAGTCGTGTCCTCATGCTTGATATCCCTTCTGGAACTCTTGGATTTGCCACCTGTCTTTTCCTGCACCAATTTGACATGTTCGGTGAACGGTTTCAGCACACCGGCGGTATCCGTTTTCATGTAGTCCACGAACAGATGCAGGGTGTCAGGCTGACGTCTCCTGTCATTGATCCAGATTTCCAGACTGTCGCGCTCGATATTGAACTGGGTAATCAGGCGGTTTGCCGGGAATCCGCGCACCCACATGGAATCAATCATTGCATCAGGCGCCATGAACGTAATGTATGCTGAACGCGGCTTTGTGCGTACCTTGTTCACAATCATCTGTTTGCTGGGCCGTTCACGGAACAATACCAGCTCATGCTCCGCCTTTCTTTCCATGCAGTGCAGAGTGTCCTTCATATCGTATTTCTTCAATTCCGGAAGGTCGTCAGACACCACGATTGTAGGACGTATCACACTGTCACAGAACGCAATAAGGTCATTGTCAGGATCATATACATTGTTGGAACTTTCATCTTTGACGGCATAAAGACGGTACAATGTGTCCGCAATGTTGCGTATCGAAAAGAAACCCCAGTCATCAGTTTTCACGGCAGCATCCGGCCTGTGCTTCAGGATTGCCGAATCCGCCAGGTCCTTATAAAGCATGACGGTCGCACCCTTTATCGGCATCAATGTGCTGCAATCCCGTACGACACCCGTAATAGCCATGGAATCAATGACTTGTCCGGTAGAGAATGCAAGCGTATAACCCGGATACATGTTGCCTTCATTGTTGTCTGCAATGGCGTTCGTCAAATCCAGCGTATACGTCGTATTCGGTTCCAGGTCAGACTCGAAGTACACGACCAGGGATTTGCCTCTGATCTTATATTTCGGGGATTTCTCCAGAGGAGGCGAGAGGAATATGCCCTTCGCATCCTTGACCGTGACATATTCATTGAAAGTAATGACTATCTGCGTGTTATGCACAGGAACATTGACAGTTCCAGGCAACGGTGAAATATTGGTGATGACAGGAGGAATCGTGTCCTTGTCACCTCCGCTCGGCGGTGTAGTCGTATTGGCACATGAATGGGAGAACATCATTGCCCCCAGGACAAGCGCCACCGGAACAGCCGGAATCAGTTTTTCTATATATCCTTTCATCTGTTTCTACATATCTGTGCGTATCACGCTCTGTATTCCATTGATTTTCTGTAGTTTGTCCATCATGGTTTCCAGTACGTCCCTGTCATGCACATACATATCTATATATCCTTCGAAGATACCGTTCTCATTATTGAGGTTCAATCTTCGCATATTTACGCCCATCGCGAGCGAAATATAACCCGTAATGTCATTCAGCAATCCTACGCGGTCAATGCCCTTGAGCGAAATCCGTACCGGGAAGGCCTGCCATGATGTAGATTTCCATTCGGTCTTCACAATCCAGTCACCGTGCTTGGTGGCCAGGCTTTCTGCGACGCTGCAACTCTTCTTGTGTACGGTGATTGTCCCGTCAGGGGAGAGGAAACCGATGCAAGGATCACCGGGAATCGGCTTGCAGCAGCTTGCTATCACGTATTTGTGGCCGTCCTCCTCGGAATTGATGATGTAATCCTCGTTTTTCTTTACCTTGTTGGACAACAGCCCGGCGATGTTGTTGAACTTGAAGTACCCGATGCCATAACGGAACAGGAATTCATCAGAATTGTTGAGATCCAGCGAACCTGCTATCTTCTTCAGTATCTGGTTGTTATATATGACACCGACATATTTCAGATCATCTTGAAGCTTCTTCCTGCCGATTTCTATGAATTCTGCACGCCTTGGCCTGAACCAGTCCATGACGAGGTTCTTGGCATGTCTTGTCTGGAGGAAATCAAGCCATTCCGTCTTGGGATGTCCGTCTTCCGCAGAAATGATTTCCACCTGGTCTCCGGTCTTCAGTACGTAAGAAAGCGGGACCAGCTTCATATTGACTTTCGCTGCAATCGCCTTGCTGCCTATTTGGGAATGGATCATATAAGCGAAATCCAACGCTGTCGCACCATTCTGGATGGACTTCTGTTCCCCCTTAGGAGTGAATACCAGTATAGTGGTGGTAGTCAAGTCATTATGGATGATATCCAAAAGTTCGAGAGCATTGACATCCGGGCTTACGAGAATTTCCTTCACCTTGGACAGCCACTTGTCCATTTCATTGTCATTCTCACTTATATAGCCGTCCTGCTTATATGCCCAATGCGCGGCAATACCTTTCTCCGCAATGTCATCCATACGCTTGGTGCGTATCTGCACCTCAATCCAGATACCGGTCTGGCTCATCAATGTACAATGCAGGGCCTCATATCCGTTGCTCTTGGGATGCTTCACCCAATCTCGTACGCGGTCGGCCTTGTACCTGTAAATTCCTGTGATTATGGAGAATACGTGATAACATTGGTCTCTTTCAGTCTCCTTGTCATTTTCCTTCGCGGAATTGAAGACAATCCTTACGGCATAGAGGTCGTAGACCTGCTCGAAGGAAATCTGCTTGGTGACCATCTTGTGCCAGATGGAGTACGGCGTCTTCACTCGCTTCTTGATTTCGAAATCAAAACCGGCATTGTCAAGCGCCTCGCGGATAGGTTTTATGAATTCGTCAATGCCCTTTTCCTTGTCGGACATGTCGCGGTTTATCTTGGCGCTGATGTCGTTATAGGCATCCGGCTCCTTGTAACGCAGCCAGATGTTCTCCATCTCGGACTTGACCTCATAGAGACCGAGCCGGTGCGCCAGCGGAACGAAAATGAACATGGTCTCGCTCAAAATCTTGTCGCGCTTGTATTCCGGCATGAATTCGATGGTGCGGCAATTGTGCAGACGGTCAGCTAGCTTGATCAATACCACGCGGACATCATCATTGAGAGTCAGGAGAATACGTTTGAAATTCTCCGCCTGGAGGCTCTCCGTGTAGCCGGCATCATTGTTCTTCTTGTCCTGATTGTCGAGCACGTTCTTGATTTTCGTCAAACCGTCGACGAGAGACGCGATCTTGTCCCCGAACAAATGCTTGATATCATCCACGGTGTAATCCGTGTCTTCCACCACGTCGTGCAGCAATGCCGCCGCTATGGACTTGTAACCCAGGCCGATATCATTGACCACAATCTTGGCGACGGCGATAGGGTGCAGGATATACGGTTCTCCTGATCTGCGCCGCACATTCTTGTGCGCCTCATTTGCAAAATCGAATGCTTTCTGCACCACGGCAAGCTCCTGCTCGCCGGAACATCTCTTTCTGGCGGCTTCCTTCAGCTCGGCATAGTTTCTGGCTATGACCTCATAGTCTCTCTGCGTGAATTCTGAAAAGCTCATTTTGTGTCAAGATTATAATTGTCAACGTTCTGGAAAGCATAGGAGAATTCAGCACCGATGAGGATTATGAACCATCCGAAGTTGAGCCAGAACATAAATAGCGGTATAGCTGCTACCGCGCCATATATTGTATTGAGTCTGGATACGAATATCTGCGTTTCCAGAAAAAGGTATTGCATGGCAGTGAAAACAGGGCCGGAAAACAGGGCGGCCTTCAGCGCATTGCGGTAATTGACGATATGGTTCGGGATGAACTTGTACATTGCCGAGAACGTGAACACGGAAACTACGGCGAAAATCAGCCATCCGAGGAACGTCTTTATATTGTCGGAGAACGCTATCTGATTGGGTACCAGTACATCCAGGATATTGGAATAAATGATGGACCCGGAGAAGAAAAGCAGAATCACGAAAGGGGAGAGCACCAGAATAACCATGTAGAAACTCATACGCTTCAGGAAATTCCTGGATTTGTTCACCTTCCAGACATTGTTGAACACTGATTCCACGCACATCATCATCCAGATTACGAGCCACGCGAACAATATCGCACTGACAAGCCCCACCGGACTGGACTGCGCCGTATTTATGATGTTTTCCGCGAATCCGAACAATGTGTCAATCGCCTGCTGGTTAGTGATATGCGCAGCCAATACTCCTTTCAATGTCCCTTCCAGCCCCAGGCCTCCGGTAATGAAGAATGCTATCGCAATGAAAGGCACCGCCGCCATCGTACAGAAAAAGCTCAATGCCACTGCCTGGAATCCTATTTTCTGTGCCGAGAATGTCTTGATGGTGATAATCAGCACCTGGAGATCCTTGACCAGATGCGCACGCATCCTCGAAAGGTTCTCGTAATTCACGTCCCAGATTCCTTCGGACAGGAACATTTTCCAATTCTGTATTCTCTCCTTGATTCTCATCTGCCCAATGTCTTATTCTGTCCGCAAATCATATCATGCCACCGAAAAGATCCGGTTCAATGTTTTCATCCTCATCTGCCTCAGGCAGAGCACCTTCCGGAAGCATCGACCTGAACTTTTCCTCGTCAATGACAGGCACCCCGAGCTGTTCAGCCTTCTTCAATTTCTCGGGTCCAGGTTTCGTTCCGGCCAGCAGATACGATGTCTTGCCGCTGACGGAGCCGCTGTTCTTGCCTCCATGAAGCTCGATAAGATGCTTCATTTCATCCCTCGAAATGCTGAAATTGCCGGAAATCACGATAGTCTTCCCGGCCAGTGCCGCTGAAAGATTTTCCGCTGGAGCTTCTACGGACAACTTTAGGCCATCCGCTTTAAGTCTCTGTATCTCAAGCAAATGCTTTTCATTCTGGAAAAAGTCGTATATGCTTTCAGCGATGACGCCACCCACATCAGGTACCGTCAGCAACTGCTCAACTGATGCCGCTGCTATCGAATCAATGTCTTTGAAATATCTTGCGACTTCCTTGGCTGTAGATTCGCCTACATATCTGATGCCCAGAGCAAAAAGCACCCTCTCGAACGGGACTTTCAAACTGTCTTTCAGGCTGTCCAGAAATCTCTGCGCCGAGCGCTCCTTCCAACCTTCCATACGGAAAAGATCGGATTTCCTGAGGTCATAAAAATCAGCAGGAGTGCGCACAAGATAAAGGTTATAAAGCTGTTCGATGGTAGCTTCGCCTGCTATCACATTCATGGCTTTTCGGCTGAGGAAATGCACCAGCCTTCCCTTGATCTGCGTAGGACAGCCATCCACATTCGGGCAGAACCATTTGGCCTCGTCATCTTCTTTCACCAAAGTGGCGCCGCAGTCCGGACATGTTGTCGGGAAAACCGGCCTGACTACGTCCGCACCGCGTTTCGAGAGTTCCACACCGGTAATTTTCGGGATGATTTCTCCGCCTTTTTCGACATAGACGTAATCACCGACCCGAATGTCCATCTGCGCCATCATATCGGCATTGTTCAATGTCGCGCGCTTGACGACAGTTCCGGAAAGCTGCACGGGATCCAAGTTCGCCACCGGCGTCACGGCACCTGTTCTACCGACCTGATAATCAATGGATTTTATCTGCGTCAATGCTTGTTCAGCCTTGAATTTGAATGCCACTGCCCAACGTGGGAATTTGGCGGTATATCCGAGTTCGGTCTGATATGCGAGTTCATTGATCTTTATGACGATTCCGTCAGTCGCATACGGAAGGGTCTTGCGCTCCGTGTCCCAGTAATTGATATATGCCTCTATCTCATTGATATTGTGGCAGATTTTCCTTTTGTCGGAGACCGGAAGCCCCCACGATGCGGCAGCATTCAGCGCTTCGTCGTGTGTCGCGAAATTCACGTTCGGGCTCGGGATATGATACAATGTGCACCAAAGTCCTCTCCTTCCGACCTCTTTCGGATCCAGGAGTTTCAATGAACCTGACGCGGCATTTCTCGGATTAGCAAATGGCTGGTCCTCATTTTGAAGCCTCTCCTCATTGAGTTTGTCGAAAGCGCTGTACGGCATCAGGATCTCTCCTCTGATTTCGAATTCTTCCGGATAACCTGCACCATGCAGTTTTTCAGGAATATTGGAAATGTGCCGCACATTTTCCGTAACATCGTCGCCGATAACTCCGTCGCCTCGGGTCAATGCCCTGAACAGTACGCCGTTACGATATGTCAGGCAAATTGCTGTACCGTCAAATTTCAGTTCGCAGGAATATGTAAAAGGAGCACTTATGGTTTTGGACGCTCGCGCCACGAAATCCTCAATTTCGCCGATATTGTAAGTGTTCCCCAGCGAAAGCATCGGATATTTGTGGGGATATTGGGCGAATTCTTTCCGCGCGGACGGCACGGTCTTTCCGTTTTCGTCGCTGTTTTCCAAATCGCTGCCTACCTTGCGCGTAGGGGAGTCCGGAGTTATCAGATCCGGATATTGGTTTTCCAGGTCGGCAAGTTCATACATGAGATGGTCATAGTCATAATCACTTATGACCGGAGCATTCTCCACATAGTACTTGCGGCTGTTTTCCCAGAGTATTTTCCTGAGTTCCTGTATTCTATTTTCTGCCTGCTGGCGCGTCATTTTCCGTCATTTATGTATATACACACGAGGATATACCTCTAAAAGTACAAATTTAACCAAATTTTTGTGGAAAATCGGATGAAAAGTAATAATTTTGCAGGCTGAAAAACGAATATAACTTCATAACATTTTATTAAAAAGATGAAAGACGCAATCATTATCTTGTGCGGTGGCGGTCCTGCCCCGGGAATGAACTCAGTTTCAATGAGTGTAGCAAAGACTTTTCTTTCAAAGGGTTACAGGGTAATCGGCCTCCACGGCGGATATTCAGGACTTTTCTGCAAGAACGCCCGCACAGAGGAACTCGACTTCTTCAAAGCTGACCGTTATTTCAACCGCGGTGGTTCATATCTCGAAATGAGCCGTTTCAAGCCGACTGACGAGGATTTCGAAAAGAACTTCAATCTCGACCTCTTCAAAGACAACAACATCAAGCTTCTCGTGACCATCGGTGGTGACGACACGGCTTCTACTGCAAATAGAATTTCCAAATTCCTCGCAGCCAAGAATTATCATATCGCGAACATCCATTGCCCTAAGACCATTGACAATGACCTTCCTCTTCCGGCAAACGCTCCGACATTCGGATACAATTCTGCAAAGAACGAGGGCGCTCACATCGCAAGGACAATTTACGAGGATGCACGCACATCAGGCAACTGGCTGGTAATCTCAGCAATGGGCCGTACATGCGGAAGCCTTGCACTCGGTATCGGCGAGGCCACACATTGCCCTATGACCATCATCCCTGAGATGTTCAACAAGACTCAGATGACTCTGGAAAAGATCATCCGCCTTTCTATTTCAGCTATCCTGAAGAGAAAGATCATGGGTGTCAACTACGGTACTATCGTTGCTGCCGAGGGTCTTTTCCACAATGAGGAAGTTGCCAAAGAGGCTGCTGACGCAGGCGTTCACTTCACATACGACGAGCACGGCCATCCGGAACTCGGCAAGATTTCCAAGGCTGTCCTCTTCAATGAACTTCTCGAAAAAGAGTTCAAGAAAATCGGCCTCAAGGTAAAGAGCCGTCCGGTAGAAATCGGTTACGACGTTCGCTGCCAGGACCCTGTCGCTTATGACCTTACATACTGCACAGAGCTTGCAATGGGCGTTTACCAGCTGTTCAGCGAGGGCAAGACCGGCTGCATGGTATACGTAGATTCTTACGGCAATGTTTCTCCTCTCTATCTTGCTGACCTTCAGGATCCTGAGACAGGCAAGATTCCTCCGAGAATCGTAGATATCAATGCCGGTACAGCACAGAACTACTACAACTACATCGCTCACTATGTGACACCTGAGGATTACGAGGCTGTAAAGGCTCTCGGTATCGCAGATCCTTCAGTTTACGATTTCAAGAAGATTCTCGAGTGGTAAATGCAAATGTAGACTAAAGTCGCACATTTGCATATAAATGATTGAAGAAGAGTTGTTTCGGCAGCTCTTCTTTTTTGTTCGTCCAGCACGAACATACTCTAAAGGGTGCAAGTCCCTAAACCGC
>OHTZ01001228.1_pt1 | contig 12816 bp, 6 predicted proteins | sample 1579011 | NCBI WGS metagenome assembly OHTZ01 (sample SAMEA3879603, study PRJEB24766) | human gut metagenome | biome: human-associated habitat; feature: feces | place: USA | collected 1985/1987
CTAAGGATATTCATAAAGATTTCCAAGATAAACTCAATGAAATTCCTGATGAATATAAGAATAATCCATATTCATATGGTGAATTGTGTGCATCATTTGCCATCAACAAAGCCAGTATGATTATATCAGAAGTTTTAAAAGAATTATTAATTGACTAATATAAATTAATTGTTTATAAGGTGTATTAATAAATACACCTTATAATATTTATCTAAAAGTCAACATATTGAGTGAATTTCGTCCTAATACCTGACCAAGAGTACCCTCTTGAATTGCCTTCACAAATCTCTTATCTTTTACCATCTGTTTCATAAAGTCCTCATAATTCTGTACATTAGGTAATGATAAAGTTACATCCCCGAATTGTACATCAACCTTATTAGAAAGATTATTAGATATATTAGAAATATCAGGTAACTCACCAAGATTATCCATATACATGTTTGGTGTAGTGATTCCCTTAGAAAGATTCCAAAGTTTTTCAACCTGGTCTTTATTGAATACCATGTCACCAGCGTCCAACTTACGAAGAGTACCATATTTCTTTGAGAAGATTACTTCTGAACCAAGACCTTCTTCATCTGTAAGTGTAAGACCGCCTGTTGCTGATTTAGTTCCTTTTTTAAGTCCATGACTTTTGAGGTAATCTAACATGAATATGTTCTGATCATAAGTACCATAATACTGTCCCTCACCGCCCATCTGGTCGTAGTACTGACTACGAGCTGCGAAATTACTAGCAAAACTGTTCCATTTAAGCCTATCAACCACACTCTGATCGATATTCAACAAATCACGAGGATAGTAGTTCTCCTCGTATATCCAATCAACACCGTCACTTCCAGAAGAATCATTATCATCTGAACCAGTATCCCAGTTTCCACTCCAATCATCACCAGAATAATCACTACCGCCTGAGTAACCGCCATCAGAACTTGCATTCTGTTCAGTCTGCTGTCTTGCAATCTCATCGGCAACTCTCTGTGCCTCGGCATTACTATTTGCAAGTAATCCCTGTACAGCGGAATTGATATTATCACAAACATCTTTAATCTTTGAATTGCTATCAATGAAACTTGTGCTGAAATTATCAAGAACCTTAGTTATATTACCAGTATTAGTACTCCATATAGAAGCCATTGATTCACTTAGTTTATAACCATTACTTTCTGCCGTTGAAGTTATTGTATCTGAAATACTTCCTACATTTGTATTGGAACTTTCTATAACCTGTTCAATAAGATTATCAATGTTATCAAGTCTTTCTGATATCCAGTTTTCCATTTCTGTCTGAACTGAATCAAGTATTCGCTCAACATCGCTAATTGCTTTTTCCATTTCAGTTTGCTGCAATTCATCCTTTGCATCTTCTAATTGACTATTAAGAGATTGTCTCTTAGATTGTGCAGATTCAGAATTATCACCCTGAATAGCCATAAGCTGCTTCTGAAGGCTAGATATATTAGCTGCTTGCTTTTTAACATTTTTCTCATAATCATATAAATCTTTAGTTGCAGATAATCCATCTTTGATTTTAGTTATGATATTACTGATAGAATCCTTCAATTTATTATAAGCATTGCTCATTAAGTCCTTAATGACACTCTTCTCTTCCTTAGAATTCTTAATTGCTTCCTGCTGTGCTTTGATAAGGTCTTGTTTTCTATCCAATAATTCCTTATCATAAGGATTATTGGCAAGTTCCTCATCAATTTTAAGAATTTCTTCTTTATATTTCTGAGCCTGATTGAGATATAACTGATACTTCTGAACAAGTAACGCTTGTGCAGCTTTACCATTATCGTTAATATTACCATTATCATCAGTAATTCCATTGTCCTTAAGAAGTTCTATAAGGAAATCTGTTTCACCGATAAGATTTTCAACATCATCTCTTGTCTTATCAAATGCGTCCCAATTAACTTGTCTGATAGCTTTATCATATGATATGATTGCTTTCTCAGCATCATAGATTGCAGAAGATACACTATTTATTGAACTCTGCATGTCATACCATTGTTCACTATACTTCTCAACCTTTCCTGAATCTAATGCGTTTGTTAAAGCTGTTCTCTCTTGTTTCAGTCTTTCAAGATTAGCCATGTCCTGCTCCTTCATAGATTCATTAAGAAATGTAGAAAAAATCCATCCTTTAGTCTCAATTATATCTAATTCCTTTTGAAGCAAATTATTATATTCATCAACTTGATTAATTTGTTCTTCATACTGTGACTTAATATTATCGAACCTACTCTTAGCAAGTCCTTTTAACTCAATACCAAGTTCCTGAACAGCAGTCTTAGCGTCCTGTGCTTTATCATAGAAATCCTGACAATCAGATATAGCGTCCTTCAAATCGTCATCATAAATAACATCAATGCTTATAGAACCATCTGCAATCTGGTCTTTCCAATAACCATCAAGATTATACGAATTAAAAGCATTCATGTAATACTCATATGCCTGCTTCTGTGCGTTTATTTCGGATGAAAGAGTAGACATTGAATCAGAAAGGGCATTATTACGCTTGAGCCATGTAGTTGTTGTATCTGATACGATATTCTTTAAACGTGAATATGCTGTAGAAATCTTATTGATTAAGCGTTCAATCCAATTGAGTTTTTCGACTGTTTGAGAAGAAGATGAACTATCACTACCGCCTAGACCTTGCCATGATGTATCTATACTTGCATTAATCTGATTGTAAGCCGCATCATCTATGGCATTTTTCATCTTTTCGGCTGTGTTCCAGACTGAATCTATATTATTCTGCAATTCTTTATAGGCATTACTAACATCATTGCCATTCATTTTGAATTTATAATTGTTGTCAGTTACAACCTTATCAAAGTTAGATTTTGAATAAGATTTACTGAATAATGAACCACCTATAGCACCTGGATTTCCTGCGGATATAGCATTTTTAGTAGCTTGAATATTAAAGTCAATACCATCATTTACACCCATAGCCTTATAAAACTCTTTATAAATGTTTGCTATTTGTTGTATTGCTTGTGCTGTAATATTAACCTTTGCCTGTTCCATAGTAGTCCAGTTTGCAACATCTGTGCCATAAACCGCCCCTAATTGATTAATCAGTTCTGGATAATTGGTTTTAAGGGTATTAAAGAATTGTTCATCTGTCTTAGCTTTCTCGACAACAGATTTAATATAAGTGTCCTTATCATCCTCATATACTCCCTCAAGCTCTGCAAATAATTCTTCTTCTGATATTATACCAAGCAAATATTCTGATAAAGCCTGTTTAGCTTCTGGATACTGCTTAATAATGCTCTGCATTGAAGATACGCTAATTTTACCATTTTCAGATAATTCTTTCTGAATAGTTGATAACAAGTCGGCTTCTGACTGTAAGTCTGCAAGTGTTGCTGCAGAAGTTCCTTTGTCGTCTGATTCAGTGAGAAGAGAAGTAGGATCGTCAAATGCCTTTACTTCTACACCTTGTTCAATAGGGTTTTTATCTGCTTCCTCTTGAACTTTCTCCATAGCTTTCTTATATTCAGGAATATACTGTTGGAATATTTCAAGCCATGACTGCATATTTGCATAAGCTGTAGCATCATATGCATCTGTACCCTCTGCCTTTTTCATCTTCTCCATTTCAGAAGTAAGCTGATTATATAAAGTCTCTTTATTCTTATCAAAATCCTTTGTCAATAAGTCAAGAGTATACTGTGCATTTTCAACTGACTGCTCTGCTAAAACCTTCTGATCTTCATCAGTGGCATTGTTCAACTCTTTTACTGCGTCATTATATGCATCTGTAGCAAGTTTAATCTTTGCTAACTGTGCAACGGCTGTATCCTTATCATTACCGCTTGTAGCCATGTTCCAGCTTACACCGTTGGCAGTTCCGTCACCATTAAAATTCTTAGAAACAGATGATATAACATCTGAAGCATTAAAGCCAACATCAAAACCATTACCAAACTGTTTATTAAATGCTTTCTCTGAATCTCTAGCCTGAGTTTTTACCTCTTCATTATTAGCTTCCTTGAGTTTTTCAATTTTCTCATCTAATAAAGCATTCTGATATTTAAGGTTTTCAATCTCTGCTTTCTGTGCTTCTGTTATCGTACCATCTTCCTGAAGCTTCTGTAATTCTTCAATTTTCTGCTTGTTTTCTTCAATAGTGGAATTGTATTCAGATATGGAATCAAAATTCTTAGATACATTTTCTTCTGATTTTTCAATACACTTGTTATATTTGTTGACTGCTGTTGTACCATCAGCCCAGTCCTGAACTGCATTTACAAGTTTATACGCACCATACATAGTTCCTAATGCTGCTGTAATTGCTAATAAATACGGATGTGCTAATGCAAGATTCTTGAGTGATGTTCCAAGACCTGTAATAGAAGTTGTAAGTTTCTTTGTTGTGTCAACCACACTACCTTCTTTTGCAGCAACATTTGATACTCCATCCGATAATACATCTGCTGCCTCACCAACTTTTAAGAATCCATCTTCTACTTTCAGTGAACCACTAACGGCACTTTCAAAGAATGTCTTCATAAGATTAGATGTTGTAACAAAATTATCCTTCTTACCCTTTACCAAGTTAAATATATCTACACCTTTAGTGATTGTCTTGTAGGTGATAAATAGTTTTATCAGCTTCGCAACACCATCATTACCCGTAATGTCTTTTAATGACTTTGATAAATCCTTAAAGCCTTCTGCCAAAACACCTATACTTGAACTTACAATAGTGTCCTGTTCAATGATGTTTTCAAACACTTTTAATAAATCTGTTGCACCTGATAATACATCTTTTATCCAGTCAGAATTTATTACCTTCTTTGATACAGATTGAAATTCGTTCTTAAGTTCATTTCGTAAGCCCTCAACGCTCTGGCGATAAATTTCATTTTCGTTAGCTGCACTTCCAAGACTGTCCTTCGACTGCTCAATAGCCTTATCAACATCAGACATCTGTTGTACTATTGCATTAAATACATTGACTTGCCTCTTTCCTGATGCAAGTTCAGCATAATACTGCTTCTGCTCGCTTGTAAGTTGTGGATATATCTTAGCATAGTCACTCAAGATATCATATGTACTTCTTAAGTCGCCATTAGAATCTTCAATAGCAATTCCAATCTTTCTAAATGATTCACTTAACTCTGCTGATAATCCATCAATTTCGTCTCCATCCTCGTCTATCGCTCTAAGTCTTTGAGAAATAGTGATAAGACCTGTAGATACTTTTTCCATGTTTCTTAACTGTGCATAACCACCAGTTAATAATCCGATTGTTTCATCTATGCTGTTACCAGCCTGATTCATTGTACCTGACACACGCTCAAGACCATCAGCCAAATTATCAAATCCAACTGGACTTTGGTTTGAAACGCTGTTCATTTTATCTACAATGGTCACAATATCAGATTCATTGATATTAAAACCTTTTAATACAGCTATCAGGGTACTTGCTGCATCAGAAGTCTGTGTAATTCCATCCGCAACATTAGTCATAAGAAGTGCCGACTTACCCATATCCAAGCTGTCTTCAAGACTATAGCCAGCTCTTTTAAACTCTGTGGCAGCTTCTATCATATCAGAACCTGTACGACCAATCTCATCTGCTGCATCAAATGCCTTATCTGAAAACTCTAACAATTTATCAGATGTAAGGTCTGCTACCTTGTTGAACTCTGTAAGTTTCTTATCAAGGTCTGCAACCGCATTAACCATTGATTTAAAACTACTTATAACCTGGTCAATAACTTTGTAAGCCAACTGATATCTAAGAATATTTTCAAAAGCGTCTTTAATACCACTCTTCAGCCCATTAAAGAATCCTGTGTACAAACTTCCAGAAGACTTTACTTGCAATGCTATATTGTTGAACTGTCGCTGTAACTTTGAGAAATCAGCCTTGTTATTACAATTCTGTAAATCAGATATAATCTGTTTTAACTCAGAATCATACTGTGCCGCTGCCTGTCTGTTCTGCCCCATCCATATAACAATCTTATTAGTGAGTGCAGAAGCCCCTAGCATTGTTGAAGTATCAGCACTAAGATTTCTCTGCTCTTGGGCAGTTACCTGATACTGTTTCTGTAAGTTCTTTAAAGATGTGACAATCTCATTATACTTAGCAATCTTTTCCTGCGGATCACTTATTGTATTAATAGATTCCATAGAAGATTTTAACTCTTCAATCTGTGTTTTAACATTGTCTGGTACTTTAATAGAATTGAACTTTGCTTCAATTAATGCTATATCCTGTGGTAATGTTTCCAGATTGTTCTTCATTGCTTCTAATGAACTGGCATGTGTACCCTTAGAAATTTCAGCATTAAATGTCTGATACTCCGTTCTTGCTAAACGAAAATATGTTTCTAACTGTTTAATATCATCTATTGAGAATGCTTTGATAGATAAATCATTGAATTTATTCTGATTATCAGAATTAAGAGATATACCGGCTTTTTCTGCCTGAGCATTAAGAAGCTTCATCTTAGCAATCAGTTCTTCCTTCTTACGGATTACCTGATTATCTGATTCTGCCTGTCTTTGATTAGCCTTTGTTGTGGCTTCAATATTCTGTGATAATGATTTCTGACCTTCTGACCATTTGACAATGTTATGTTCCATGCCATTTGCATCATACCACTTACCTACTGATTTTAACTTTAATGTAGAATTTGTCACCTCATTAAGCTCATTACGATAAGTAAGTAGTGCCTTTGTAGCCTGTCCATTATCATCAACATTAATCTTGTACTTGACTAATTGTCCTTTGTTATTTGTTATGTCTGCAACAATTTTATTAATCTCTGCTTTAACTGCATTAGCATCAGACAAGTCAAATTGAAATGGAACTTTTACATTAAGTCCTGTCGTATTAATTCCTGATTTTAACTGCTGATTAATAATATTCTGTTGCTGTTTGATAGAGGAAGTATCTAATTTGACTGTCCCCACATTGATTTGTAAATTTTTAGATATGCTATCCAACTGCTGTTGAATAAGCATTTGAGATTTGCTTGAATCAAGCCCTACTGCAACACGTGCAGCATTTGTATCAGACAAATTCTTTAGCACCTGTCTCAACTGCTTGGACATAAGTTTTTGTGTTGCATTCATGTCTAATCCAAGCGTAACTAAATTGTTAGCCATTAATTATAAGCCTCCTTAATAATTGATTTTAATATCAATACCTAAAGGATTATTTTTATTGAATCTGGCTATTGCTTTTTCTATAAAGTGACCACCTTCTCGATATCCAAAATTTGCAATATCTTTATGCCAGCCACTTTTCACCTTGTATCCTTCATTCATAAGTTCAATTGAGTTTATTACATTATCACTCCACAACGATTTGTGAAATGCATCATCAGAATATACTATGTCAATTACAAGCTGATTCTTTGATGGATAAACCTTTACAACATCATCAACACTTATTGAATCTCTCATATTATATGTTCTGTTATATATTGTCGGTGTATATGAGAAATACCATGCGTCAATTTCTTCTTGAAGGATTTTAAGAAATCTGTCTGCTTCGGCTTTAAGTTGTTTTTCTATAGTATTACCAGTCGGCAAGACAAGCTTTCTTAAATCAAAACCTAATGTATTATTCATAAGCTCCTTTCCTCCAATTTAAACAATTCTAGGTATTAACATTATTTGTGAGACCTATCATCGCAAAAATCTTCAATTAATTTTATCTGATCTTCATTTAATTCATAATTATCAGACAGCCATCGAGACATTTGAGATGGATAGATTCCAACTAATGAGGCGAGATATGATTTCTTAATGCCATGCTGCTTAAGATGCTCTTCGACTTTTTGTTGTAATTCCATTTCAATGTCCTTTCTTAATGATAAAATCTATGATAAAAAGAGATGATTTCTGCCATAGAATAGGCAGTTATCAAAATAATTTTCAAAATTATTTACTCTCTTCCCCTATATAAAATTTGTAAAAATAAAAATGGAATGTGAAATTTGCTATAAAAATAAGGCAAAAATCACATTCCGACACTCAATTTGAAAACTTTAAATTTTCAAATATAATTCAGGCAGCAGGCTCTTTCTTGTCCTTATCCTGCTTCCCTTCATTCAATTTTTTCAAGCTGTTACTACATTTTTGACTGCATGTCTTGGTGTTCCCGACTTTTATAAAATGTCTTCCACATATCACGCATTCACACAATTTCTTTTTCCCATTACTTTGAAATGCTTCTAAGTAAACTATAGGATTATATATATCCTGAACCTCAAACAACACATTGTTATCATCTGATATGTCCATATTCAGAACGAATCTTTGCTTCTGCTTATCATCTTCTATATGAATAACACCAGACTTATTGAACCTTTTGAAACTGCTATCAAATGAAGCTGCCCCAACCATTTTCATAATTGTATTCATATTATAATATATCGGAGTTCTTTTCTTCTTACCATTCGGCTTGATTTCAGTTTTATGCTTATACTTCGTAATAAAGAATGAGTCTCCTTTTAATCTGTCAGTCTGTTTAGCATATTTATAATGACACAACAGGGCAAACAATAACTCTCTGTCGTTCTGATAATATGTGCCATTCTTCTTTTTCTGAAGAACTGCGTCCATGAAATCCATATCTGCCTGTGTTATATTAACACTCTTTCTGTTCAATTTAGTCTCAAGTATATTATCTAAGGCATCATCACCCTCAACAGCTTTTTCATAACACATTCTAGGTCTTTCCTTTAAAACAATACCTGTCTTCTGATTCTGATTAAGGTTATCAACAATAACATGTCCAAAACATTTCCACAGCATATCTTTAGTAGAAGTCTTAAACTCATTTTTATTATATTCCATGTCAATAAGTGAATTGACTGCAAGATTAATGTTAAATTCTCCATTTTTAGTGAAGATATCTTTAATCTCTCTAATACAATGATAATGAAATACTTCAAACTTTGCTGTAATATCCCGACTATCAGTATTTCTTCTGTCCATCTCTTTTTTAATATCTTGACACAACTTCTGCTTTGCTTTCTTCCTGTTGTTCCAGACAGCATATGCCTTTATATATTCATCACTATATCTGTCAGGTTCATATAGTGGCTGCTTAACACTGTTATCATCTAACACATAGGAATTGTTCATAAGATTCTTATAATTGAACTTACTCTTCTTATTATCTTCATCAATACCAACATCATACAAAAAATGCTTTCTTCCTACTTCTTTATCAATGTACTGAGGGATTCTATCCATAGGACTATTCGTATAATCCTCAAGACTTGATGATTTCTTACCTTTAGCAAACTTGAAGAACTGCGGATACTTTATCTTTGATGGTTCAAACATGTTCTTAGGATCAGGAATGAGTTCTTTATATAACTGCTCATATTCACCTATTAAAAGATTCTTTCCAGTCTTAGGGAAGTCTATTGCATAGTTGGACATTGCACATATAACATTAATAGCATCATCATATTTTAATGGATTATCTTCTAAATCTGGTCTGTTCCACAATTTAGTAATAGCGTTACTTGATAAGCCAATAATATTATTTTTGAATCCATCAACAAGAGTTTTGTAAATAGATTCATTATCTATCTGCTGTGCCTTTGCTTTCTGCATATCATAATATAAAGGTACATCAGGTAAACCTTCTGTGGCTTTTAATACAGCCTTATCAGCTATAACAAGAATATGGTCTCCATCCCAGTCGCACATAAGAAAAAGTGAAATCATATCATGGCAGCTTACAACCGTATCACTTTCCATATACTTGAACCACTTCTTACATTCATCTGAAACTATCAGTTTTCTTCTAGGACATTCATATCTTGACAGGTGTGGACTTCTAATACATAACACTTCTTCCACATCCCCCTGCTCACCATAATATTTATTATATACATGATTCTCAGGTACTAAGCCCTGCGGATTGACATTACCCATAAAGAGATACTCACAAAAAGCGTACATGTCAGGTGCTACATAACTGTAATATCCTCTAACTGGAATCTTACCGCCCTTATATAAATTCTTTTTTGCATTATATAAGCTATGTATTTTGCTCATAATATATTTGTCCTGTATAAGTGGTGGGTAAATATCCAGTGCCTTTGCTATGTAATAATTCGCATTTTCAACCTTTCCTCCATCTGCTGCCAGTGCAACAGCATCATTATCACCAACAATTTCCTCATTTAATATGTCGTCAATTGTAAGTCCCAACTCTTTCTTTACATATTCAAGGTCTGTTTTTAACTTACATAAATCTTCTACTGCTGGCTGGCATAACTCTTTAATATCTGTATTATATGGGAGTGTCTGTAAGAACTGATATGAGAAAGTAACCTCTTCTTTCGGAGGTTCAGCATAAGCATTAATAGATAATTTCAGATTGTTTTCTTTGAATTTTTTCTTGTATTCTTCCCAAGAATTATATTGTTTCCACATCTTCAACTGACTTGTTGTAATGATGTATCTTATATCTTCCCTTTCTACATCGTGCGGAGTTCCCCACGGATCAACCAGAATACTATTATGAGATAGCTCATGAGCAAACAGTCTGAAGTCAAATGGGAACATAGCACCTTTGATATAACCACCTCTTATCTGACAGCTTGAAGGTAATTCCCCTGGAATAAACATTCCTGCTCCGTCTGTATGTTCAATAGAAATTCTCTTGGTCTGATATTCTTTCGGTGTATCATTCACATAGCATTGTCCGTTATCATCCGTCTTTATATCAATGTATTTAACCTTACCATTAACAACAGTTTTAAGACCATCAACAACAATACACTTATCAATATCAATGTTCTTAGGCGGTAATTTGCTTGATGATAATAATAACGCATTATATGATAAATACTTACCAACATTCATTCCTTTATTATCATTACCCTTATCAGCATTTATTCCATCAACTGTAAGTCCTGCCATTAAGAATGATTTATGTGCTTCATAAAATTCTTCCTTTATAAGAGTAACCTTACAATTTCTCACCTGACCTGTAGTTGCTGTGAATAATTTGTATTTCTTACCACCTATAATGATTCCCTTATCTATAATCTGCCATAAGATTTCATTATGATTGATTACCATATAGATAATCTCGTCCAGAAGCTGATAATCGCACTTCTTATACCCTCTATCAGCTAATGCAAGCCTGACAATATCATTCTCAAATATCGAAATCTCATTTCTTTCATTCAAATACTTGTCTGATACTGTCCTGACAGATTCATTGTTATGAATAACCTCTAATAATTCTGTATTCTTTTTCTTCTTATCATTATAGATAGCATTCTCGTCATCTGTGAATGTCTTAAATGTATTTAATTGATAAATCCTTACTCTTCCTAGTTTAAGCTTTGTATAATTGTGTTCTATAATTAACACCAACCTTTCTGTATATTCTATTTATAGTATTCTCTGATTTTATTGTGTTTTGGGGTAAAAAAAATACCAACCACCGAATATTGATGGTTGGTATCTTCTATGATTCATTTTTATGGAAAATTAAAGCAAATGTTTTTGCGAGTAGTGTCAATGCAAGTATTGTATGAAGCATTTGAAAAATTCTCGGAATAATTCCTGTCAAGACAATAATTCCACTACTATATGTTGTTAATATAGAAAATGTAAGATAAATAAATTCAAACAATTTCTGTCCTACTGTATTTAATGAAATATTATTTATTTGAAACCAATTAGGATTTATAACATACAATGTATAGTATGTAAGTGCCATAGACACAAATAATTCTACAGTACAAGAGATTATTATCATTCTATAATTATTATTTTCTTTTTTATCTTTTATTTTCAAATAAATACATAATTGCACTGTACTCGATATCATGCTAAATGATGTCAATAAACATAGAAGTATTTTATGTTCTGAACAACAAATGATTGCCAAAAAATATAAAGTAATATATCTAAATATATCTATCAGCTTTTCTTTTCTAAAATCTGCTTTCTTTTTTAAATATGGTTCTATACCTATCAAATAAACCATTAATATGACCGTAAATACAATTGTCATTTATGCTTTCTCCTCTTATTAAAGTAATCATAGCACATCAACCATCAATATTCAATTTTCAATGTTCATATATTATTATAATTACCTTCCTATATAAGGCTTAAATCGCACCTGACAGACTAAACAGACACTTTTATCTGCCTGACACACAATTTACCATCTAAAACAATATCACCCGAATTTGATACTATTTTCTTTAATTTAAGCCTGTATAAACAAGTATTAATTGCTTTAAGGAAATACTGATTTCATGGGAAGTTTTTCAGCTATTTACGCCCTATTTGTGGACTTTTCTTTTTCTTATTTTTCCTATTTTCATTCTCCCAATTTCTAACTGCAAATTTTGCCATTTCAGGATTATCAAATATATATTTTATAGGACGAATATATGGTTGTGTATCCTTTTTCCCCTTAACTAATACTTTATTAGTGTCTAAATTTATTTTTATAAGAATGACTTTACATGCACCCGAATAGTTACATGTATAATATGTCCTTCCTATAATTAATTTTTCTTTGTCTACTGGAATCGGTTTTATATATCCCATTATCGTAATCTCCTTTTCATATCTGATTTTATTTGCAGACGTTCGCAAGAACGGATGCAAGGGCATGAGCTTCGTAGGAAGCGAAATGACCAACTGTCTGTGACATAATATATTAGTGGGAACATCCCACACCCTGTTAGTCTGCCATCTTATCTTGCGAAACAAGTTCGCAATCTAATCTGTCAGCCTTTTTCGTTGATGTGTCCTGCCACATTGCTTACGCAA
>OHTZ01001232.1_pt1 | contig 12789 bp, 7 predicted proteins | sample 1579011 | NCBI WGS metagenome assembly OHTZ01 (sample SAMEA3879603, study PRJEB24766) | human gut metagenome | biome: human-associated habitat; feature: feces | place: USA | collected 1985/1987
ATGCTGGATATGTTTCTGCAATTGCAAAATGCTGACGGCAGTTTTCCACGTAAGTTTCGTGACGATTTCACTATTGTAGATAAAAGTGGGGGAAGCACTCCTTCTGCTACATTGCCTTTGGTGATGGGGTATAAGTATTTCAAGGATAAGCGTTATCTGGATAGTGCTAAACGGGCTGCGGATTATCTGGAGAAAGAATTGATTTCTAAAGCAGATTATTTTTCATCTACCCTTGATGCGAATTGTGAAGATAAAGAAGCATCACTTTATGCTGCAACTGCTACTTATTATCTTTCATTGGTTACTAAGGGAGAGGAACATAAACATTATGCTGACCTGACAAAGCAAGCCGCTTATTTTGCCTTATCATGGTATTATTTGTGGGATGTTCCTTTTGCTCCCGGTCAGATGCTGGGTGATATTGGTTTGAAAACACGTGGCTGGGGAAATGTATCAGTAGAAAATAATCATATCGATGTCTTTGTGTTTGAATTTGCCGATGTGCTTCGTTGGCTGTCGAACGAGTATAACGAGTCTCGCTTTTCAGATTTTGCAGAAGTAATTTCAACTTCTATGCGCCAATTATTACCTTATGAAGGGCATATGTGCGGTATTGCAAAGGTAGGTTATTATCCGGAGGTTGTCCAACATACAAGTTGGGATTATGGAAAGAATGGTAAAGGATACTATAATGATATTTTTGCGCCCGGATGGGTGGTCGCTTCTTTGTGGGAGCTGCTGTCACCGGGGCGTGCAGAGCGTTTTTTGGAATAGAATGACCGGAATTCTCCGGGATTTTCTTTGATGGAACAGGATGGCTTGCCGTGCAAGAAGTATTTCTTCACAGAAGCCATCCTGTGCGTTTATTCTCCTACGCTGAGTATTTCCACCACTTCCATCACGCCGTCGTATTCAGCGGCAAAGCCTTCGGTGGCACGCCCCTTTAGACGTACTTTCAGTTGGGCCGGTATGGCTGCATACGGAGGAGCTTCTGGAGAAAGAGCCGCCTTGTACCGGATTTCCAGTGTGCCCGAAGGGTCACTGACCCAGTAGGCCGTGGTATCTCCGTCGATTGTGAAACTCTGGGCTTCGTGTCCCATCAGCAGTTGGCCATGTACTATCCGTATGGAGTCGGGGGATACGGCTTCCACGGAATTTTCCCTGTTTTTCTGGGGGCCTGAGCCACAGGCGGCCAGCAGACTGAGCCCCAAAAGGTAAATGATTTTTTTCATGATTCAAGTAGGTTGTGTAAGGGTTATTGTTGTGAAATAAGAAAAGCGGTGTAGGCTACATAGCATATCACCAGCAAGGCTCCTTCTATGCGGGTGATGGTCCGTTTTTTGAAGAACCAGCCCACCAGCCAGAAAAGGATGGAAGAGCCTACCAGGACCGCCATGTCGATGTTGTTGATATTACCCATGGGGAGAGGGGAGAGGGTGGCGCTGCATCCCAGCACGAAGAACACATTGAACAGGTTGCTGCCAATCACGTTTCCGATGGCAATACCCGGATTCTTTTTCAATGCTGCCGTGACGGAAGTCGCCAGTTCGGGCAGGGAGGTGCCTCCGGCCACCAGTGTCAGGCCGATGATGGAATCGCTGACCCCCAAGGAGCGGGCAATGCCACTGGCTCCGTCCACGAAAAACTGTCCGCCGAAAATCAGTCCGGCCAGTCCTCCCAGAATATATACCGCCGACTTCCAGGCCGGCAGTTCCTTCACTTTCTGTACTTCGTCGTCCTCTTCATTCCCGTTGCGGGCAATGGCGAAAGTGTAGCGCATGAAAATCAGGAAAAATCCCAGCAACACCAGACCGTCTATCCGACTGATGATGTTCTGGCTTCCTCCGTCCAGCAGACAGTCGTTGGCAAAGCAGGTCAGTACCAGGGCCGAGAGGATGACCAGCGGAATTTCCTTGCTCAGGGTGCCTTGTCCCACCTGGATAGGAAGGACCAAGGCGGTACATCCGATAATCATCAGTACATTGAAGATGTTGCTTCCCACTACGTTGCCGATGGCCATTTCCGCACTTCCCTGCAAGGCGGACAGTACACTGATGACCAGTTCGGGAGCGGAAGTGCCGAAGGCTACGATGGTCAGTCCGATGACCAGGTCGGAGATGCGGAAGCGTTTGGCAACGGAAGCTGCTCCGTCCGTCAGCCCGTTGGCTCCCACCAGAATCAGGACTAATCCGCCGAGTAATAAAAGTAAATTCATCCACATAATTAGGTTCGTTTTTATTTCCGTTTGTTGGTCGCAAATATAAGCAAGAATATGCAAAGACCGAAATTTGTCGTTTTAAATATAAGAGAAAGACAAGAGAGGGAAATGCATGATTTTCTTCTCTTTTTTGCATGAATAATTGTTGTATGTAATACACCAATTTCCTATCTTTGCACCAAACGTTAACATGTAAAGTATATGAGAAACAGAATCCTGTCTTTATTGTTTTTGCTTCCGTTCATCTCGGAATCGTTGTCTGCCGCCCTGGTGGATGAAAAAGATTATGTCGCGTATTTGTTCACTTATTTCACGGGAAACCACATCAGTGAAGAGGCGGTGTGTTATGGGGTAAGTATGGATGGATATACCTACTATGCCTTGAATCACAACAAACCGGTGATTGATTCGAAGGTAATCAGTTCTACGGGTGGTGTGCGTGACCCTCACATTCTGAGAGGGGAAGACGGCCAGACGTTTTACATGGTGGTGACCGACATGGTTTCCGACAACGGATGGGATTCCAACCGGGCGATGGTGCTGTTGAAATCGACAGACCTGGTCAACTGGTCGCATTCGGTGGTGAACATACAGAAACGTTATCCGGGACAGGAAAAACTGAAACGGGTGTGGGCACCTCAGACTATTTTCGACAAAGAGGCAGGAAAATACATGGTCTATTTCTCCATGCAGTATGCCGGAGGACCGGACGTCATCTATTATGCGTATGCCAATGACGATTTCACGGACTTGGAAGGAGAACCGAAACCGCTTTTCATTCCGGAAGACAAGAACTCTTGCATCGACGGGGACATCGTATTCAAAGACGGGGTATATCATCTCTTCTATAAGACCGAAGGCCATGGCAACGGCATCAAGGTAGCAACTACCCGGGCGTTGACTTCCGGCAAGTGGGAAGAACAACCGGACTACAAGCAGCAGACCAAGGAAGCCGTGGAAGGTGCCGGTACGTTCAAGTTGATTGGACAGGACAAATACATTCTGATGTATGATGTGTATATGAAAGGTGCTTACCAGTTTACGGAAACCACCGACCTGAAGCATTTCAAGGTGATAGACCATGCGGTAAAGATGAACTTCCATCCGCGTCACGGTACCATCATTCCGATTACCCGTGCCGAACTGAAACGCATCACGGACAAGTGGGGTAAGCCTGCCGAGCTGGGCGAATTGCCGGTGAATCCTGCATTGCCGGGATTCCATGCCGACCCCGAAGTGCTGTATTCTCATCAGACGCAGCGTTATTACATCTATTCTACCACCGACGGACAGCCCGGATGGGGAGGATGGTATTTCACCGTATTCTCTTCTGCCGACCTGAAGGACTGGCAGTATGAAGGGGTGATGTTGGACTTGCGTTCACCGCAGGTACCATGGGCCAACGGAAATGCCTGGGCACCGGCCATTGAGGAAAAACTGATTGACGGAAAATACAAATATTTCTTCTATTACAGCGGTAACCCGAACGACGATTCCGGTAAGAAAATCGGCGTGGCCGTAGCCGATTCTCCGGTAGGTCCTTTCAAGGATATGGGCAAACCCATTGTGACGGATTCTCCGGTAGGACATGGACAGCAAATTGATGTGGATGTGTTCACTGATCCGGTATCAGGTAAGTCTTATCTGTACTGGGGCAACGGATACATGGCCGGTGCGGAACTGAACGACGACATGGTATCCATCAAGAAGGAAACCCTGAAAGTGCTGACTCCGAAGGGAGGGACACTGAAAGATTATGCGTACCGTGAAGCTCCCTATGTGTTCTATCGTCAGGGTACTTACTACTTCATGTGGTCGGTAGATGATACGGGTTCAGCCAACTATCATGTGGCTTACGGTACGTCGGATTCTCCGCTGGGACCGGTTAAAGTGGCCAAAGACCCGGTGGTACTGATACAGGACCCGTCACAGGAAATCTATGGGACCGCACATAATTCAGTGGTACGTAAACCGGGAACCGATGAATGGTATATCGTCTATCACCGCATCAACAAGAATTACTTGGACAAGGATAAAGGTCCGGGCGTACACCGCGAGGTATGCATCGACCGGATGGAGTTCAACGCCGACGGTACCATCCAGCGTGTGAAAGTATCCAAATAATTATTCTCATTAAATCTTTTACTCTATGAAACACCTGACACACTTGGCAGCTTTGTGCGTCTGCCTTACCAGTCTTCCTGTATCGGCACACGTGCAGGAAGTGATGAACGAACCGGATTCGGTCTACTTGTTCTCGTATGCCACTGTAAAGGATGCGGGACGCAGCGGGTTGAAACTGGCGTGGAGTCCGGATGCCGACCGTTGGTTCAGTATCGGCAACGGGTATGGCTATGTGAAATGCGATTACGGGACCTGGGGGGCCGAGAAGCGCATGCTGAATCCTCATCTGACGCGGGATGCAAAAGGCGTATGGCATTGTGTCTGGCAGTTGAACGAAAGCGGAAAGGAGTGGGGACAGGCCACTTCGCCAGACTTGATGAAATGGAATCCGCAGACGTATTACCTGCAGACGCCGGGAGAAGGAACTGGAATCCGGGGTAGTGAAACCCGCAAGAAAGCGGTTGTGGACGGTGTAGTAGAACAAGGATATATGCAGAAAGTGGCCTGGGAGGAAGTGGACCGACTGTTGAAGTTTGTCGACTACCGGGCCTATAGAGACCAATTGCACAATGAACGGACGGAACAGGATGGCCAACGCTTTGCAGGGTTGGCTCCTGTATCCTTGCAGCTGAAGGTCCGTGCGGAAGAAGCCAAGCCTATCAGTGACAAACTGATGGGGATTTTCTTTGAAGACATCAACTACGGAGCCGATGGCGGGCTCTATGCCGAACTGGTTCAGAACCGTGATTTTGAATATTCTTCGAAAGATGGGGCCCCTCAAGGATTTGACAGTGGTTATGCCTGGAGTATATGGGAGAACGGGCAGTCGTCGGCTGTACAGGTGGGCACGGAGCATCCCTTGCATGCCAATAATCCGCATTATGTGGTGTGGCAGGCCAAACCGGGAATGTCTCTCCGCAATACTGGCTTCGACGGGATTACGCTGAAAAAAGGTGAGAAATATGATTTCTCTCTCTTTGCCTCTATGCCCGAGGGCAGCAAGGGTGGAAAGATAGTGGTGCGTTTGCTGGATGCCCAAGGCAAGGAAGTGGCACAGTCTTCCGTAAAGGTAAAGGCGGGCGACTGGAAGAAGCAGACTGCGGTATTGACGGCACAGGCAGATGTGGACGCGGCTGTACTTTCACTGGAACCGGAGTTGACTGGGGAGTTACATCTGGATATGATTTCACTCTTCCCGCAAAAGACCTTCAAAGGACGCAAGAACGGGTTGAGAGCCGATTTGGCCCAGACTTTGGCCGACTTGCATCCTCGTTTTATGCGTTTCCCGGGCGGTTGTGTGGCCCATGGAAACGGAATTGACAATATTTACCGTTGGAAAAATTCCGTCGGTCCGCTGGAAGCCCGCAAGCCGATGCGGAACCTGTGGGGTTATCATCAGACGCTGGGGCTGGGATATTTCGAATATTTCCAGTTCTGCGAAGATATAGGGGCAGAACCGTTGCCAGTCCTGGCCGCTGGAGTGCCATGCCAGAATTCAGCCTGTATCCCGGGCAAGCCTTTGAGCGGCGGACAGCAGGGAGGTATCCCCATGGAGGAAATGGATGCCTACGTGCAGGACATCCTGGACTTGATTGAATATGCCAACGGCGACCCGAAGACCAACAAATGGGCCAGGATGCGGGCCGAAGCCGGACATCCGAAACCGTTCAACCTGAAATACATCGGCATCGGCAACGAAGATTTGATTACTCCGATTTTTGAAGAACGCTTTGAGATGATTTTCAAGGCCATCAAGGAAAAATATCCGGAGATTACTGTGATTGGTACGGTAGGTCCTTTCTATGAAGGTTCAGACTACGAAGCGGGATGGAAATTTGCCTCTCGTCTGCAGGTACCGATGGTGGACGAACACTATTATAATACACCGGGTTGGTTTATCAACAACCAGGATTATTATGACCGTTACGACCGTTCCAAACCCAAAGTATACCTGGGAGAATATGCCGCTCACTTGCCCGGTCGTCCGAATAACATTGAAACGGCCTTGGCAGAGGCCTTGTACCTGACGTCCGTCGAACGGAACGGCGATGTGGTATCCATGACTTCGTATGCGCCGTTGCTGGCCAAGGAAGGACATACCCAGTGGAATCCCGACTTGATTTATTTCAACAATAAGGAAGTGAAACCGACCGTGGGTTATTACGTCCAGCAGCTTTACGGGCAGAATGCCGGTGACATGTATTTGCCGGCCGACCGGCGGATAGACAACTCCCGTCAGGATGTACAGCGCCGGATCGGTACGTCGGTGGTACGCGACAGCAAGACGGGCGATGTGATTGTGAAGCTGGTCAACCTGCTGCCGGTTCCAGTCAAGACTCAGTTGAATGGGTTGACATTGCAGGAAGGACAGGCTACCCTGCACGTACTTTCCGGAAGTCCGACCGACCGGCAGGCCCGTCCTGTGAAGAAGGAGATCCCGGTGGCGGATTTGTCTCAATATGAGATGCCTGCCTATTCTTTGAGCGTAATCCGCATTCATTCGGAAAAAGAAAGGAACTGATTGATTCTTATCTCGTTTTTGACAGATTTTTGATAGATTAAAATAGAAGGAAAGGTCTATATTTGCCTCAAACATTAATGAAGTATATCATGAAATACAAACACACATTATGGGGCGTAGGCCTTTCTTTATTGTTCTCTTGGGGAATGCTTTCTGCTTCGGCGGCTGCGCCGGCAGGAGAAGAAACTACCGTAAAGGAAACTTTTGAGGTGGGGAAGGGAACATTTCTGTTGAACGGGAAGCCTTTTGTGGTAAAGGCTGCCGAGGTGCATTATCCGCGTATTCCGGAACCTTACTGGGAACAGCGTATCCTTTCGTGCAAGGCATTGGGCATGAATACGCTTTGTCTATATGTCTTTTGGAACTTGCATGAACAGCATCCGGGAGAGTTTGATTTTTCAGGAAATAAGGACATTGCCAAGTTCTGCCGTCTGGCACAAAAACACGGAATGTATGTCATTGTACGTCCGGGACCGTACGTTTGTGCAGAATGGGAAATGGGCGGACTGCCTTGGTGGTTGCTGAAGAAAAAAGATGTGCAGCTGCGTACACTCGACCCTTACTACATGGAACGGGTAGGTATCTTTATGAACGAGGTAGGCAAACAGCTGGCCGACTTGCAGCTTTCCCATGGGGGAAACATCATCATGGTACAGGTGGAAAATGAATACGGTTCGTATGGCATCAACAAGCCTTACGTATCGGCCATCCGCGACATCGTGAAGAAGGCGGGCTTCACCGACGTGCCACTCTTCCAGTGTGACTGGAGTTCCAACTTCACCAACAATGCGCTGGATGATTTGTTATGGACGGTCAACTTCGGTACGGGTGCCAATATTGACGAGCAGTTCAAGAAGCTGAAATCGTTGCGTCCGGAAACACCGATGATGTGCAGCGAGTTCTGGAGCGGCTGGTTTGACCACTGGGGACGGAAGCATGAGACCCGTGATGCGGCTACCATGGTGAGCGGTATCAAGGACATGCTGGACCGGAACATTTCGTTCAGCTTGTATATGACCCACGGAGGTACGACCTTCGGCTGGTGGGGCGGTGCCAACAATCCGGCTTATTCGGCCATGTGCAGTTCATACGATTATGATGCGCCTATCAGTGAGGCCGGATGGACTACTCCGAAATATTTCCAGTTGCGCGACCTGTTGAAGCAATATCTTCCGGAAGGAGAAACCCTGCCTGAACCTCCGGCACAGTATCCGGTGATTTCCGTGCCGGCCATTACAGACTGGAAGGTGGCTCCGTTGTTCAACAATCTGCCGCAGCCTAAGCAGTCGGAAGATATCCAGCCGATGGAAATGTTCGACCAGGGCTGGGGAACGATTCTGTATCGCACGACTTTGAAAGAAGATGTGAAAGGTACCCTGCACATCGACGAAGTACACGACTGGGCACAGGTGTTTGCCAACGGTAAACTGTTGGGACGTCTGGACCGTCGTCACGGTGAATTTACCTTGCCGTTAAAGGAAACCTTGAAGAAAGGTACCCAGCTGGACATTCTGGTAGAAGCCATGGGACGTGTGAATTTTGACAAATCTATCCACGACCGGAAAGGAATCTCAAAGAAGGTAGAGGTGGTCAATGGCGACCAGGCACAGGAACTGAAGGGCTGGACCGTGTATAACTTACCTCCGTTCTATGAATTTGTGAGTCAGAAAAACTATCAGGCAGGTAAACCGGTGGAGGGTCCTGCCTATTATAAAGCCACTTTCCATCTGGACAAGACCGGTGATACTTTCCTGGACATGCAGACCTGGGGGAAAGGAATGGTCTGGGTAAACGGACATGCCATGGGACGTTTCTGGGAAATCGGTCCACAGCAGACCCTGTACATGCCGGGGTGTTGGCTGAAGGAAGGCGAGAATGAAATCATTGTGCTCGATTTGAAGGGCCCGGCCGAAGCCAAAGTGGTCGGCGTGGAAAAACCGATATTGGACATGTTGCGTGAAAAGGCTCCGGAAACCCATCGTAAAGACGGTCAGAACCTGAACCTGAAAGCTGAGAAGCCGGTGATGACAGGTACGTTCAAGGCAGGCAACGGCTGGCAGGAAGTACGCTTTGCACAGCCGGTAGCCGGACGTTACTTCTGTCTGGAAGGTGTTTCCAACTACGACGGTACCAACATTGCCGCTGTGGCAGAGATGGATGTGTTGGGTGCAGACGGAAAACCGGTTTCCCGCGAAAGCTGGAAGATTGTCTATGCCGACAGTGAAGAAACCCGCAGTGGTAACCGTACAGCCGACAAGGTGTTCGATTTACAGGAAAGCACCTTCTGGCAGACGGTGGACAATACCGCTTATCCGCATCAGATTGTCATAGATTTAGGAAAAGAATATCAGGTGACAGGTTTCCGTATGCTGCCTCGCGCGGAAGCCGGTGCGCCAGGTTTGATAAAGGATTACAAAGTATATGTAAAGAAAGCAGATTTTACATATTGATTTTCAGTTCGTATAGAACTTAAGGTAATTCAGGAGGGATATCCCGCGGACAGCAAGTCTGCGGGATATTTTTTTGTCTGATGGAAGAAAAATCCCTTTATTCCATGTCTTTATGACATTTTTTTTACGAACTTTGCCGCCCAATGTGAAATTAGGTATGCAAGGAAAGTTTGCATCGGATAACAGATGAAAGAATGAACGATTCAAAACCGACATTTAAGGAAATAAACGAAAGTTATACATTAAAAGAGGCCATTGCGGAAGCCAAGCGTTGCCTGAATTGCAAGCATCCTTCCTGTAAGAAGGGATGCCCGATTGAGAATGACATTCCGGAATTCATCCATGAACTGTCGAAGGGAAACATGGGAAACGCCATGGCGATTATCAATGAAAAAAGCAATCTGCCGGCTATCTGCGGCCGTGTCTGTCCGCATGAAAAACAGTGTCAGGGACATTGTGTGCTCTATCCGAAAGGGAAAGGTATTGAAATCGGAAAGCTGGAACGCTTCATCGCTGATTTTGATACGGAGATGAATTTGATTCGTGAGAAACTGCCGCAGAAAACCCGTGGAAAGGTGGCCGTCATCGGTTCGGGCCCTGCCGGACTGACTGTGGCGGGCGACTTGGCCCGCCAGGGTTTCAATGTAACCATTTTTGAAAGTCAGGCGGAAGCCGGCGGAGTCTTGATGTACGGTATTCCGGAATACCGCTTGCCCAAACAGGTGGTACGTCAGGAAATCCAGAAGATTGAAGCGCTGGGAGTGACTTTTATACTGAATTGTGTGGTGGGGAAACAATTGAACATTGATGACATTTTTGCACAAGGCTATGATGCCATTTTTATCGGTTCGGGTACGGCGTTGCCGAAGTCACTGGATATTCCGGGGGCCGGACTGCGTGGTGTCATTCAAGCCACGTACCTGTTGCACATGGCCAATATTTATAACGAAGGTACGGTGGGACGTGACAAGGTGCCGGTCATTGAAGGCGAGCATGTGGCCGTGATGGGATGCGGCAACGTAGCCATGGATGCAGCCCGTACGGCTGTACGTATGGGAGCTGCTAGTGTGACCATTGTGTACCGTCGCACGGAAGCCGACATGCCGGCCATCCAGGCAGAGTATCAGGCGGCCTTGCAGGAGGGAGTGAAATTCCTGTGGCAGACCTCTACTACAGAATTTATGGGCGATGCGGAAGGAAAGGTTGTCGGCTTGCGGGCCAACACCCCGGAGGGTGTCAAGGAATATGCCTTTGACCGCATCTGCCTGGCGGTAGGTTCTCGTCCGGCCAGCCGGATTGTATCTACGACCGAAGGCATTGACACCGACGATAACGGCTATGTACTGGTGAAGGAACGTCCGTTTGGCATGACCAGTCGCAAGGGAGTCTTTGCTGGAGGTGATGTGGTCCATCGGCCGCAGACTGTGGTGATGGCCATGAAGGCGGCCAAGAGTGTGGCGGTGGGTATCGCGCAGTATGTGGATGCCATAAAATTATTGAGTGAATGACCTAATTATAAAATAAATACTAAAGTTTAAGCGGTATCTCCTGATAACTCAGGAAAAAGCATTAATTTCGCGAATTCAAAGGAAAGTGTAGAAATTAGATACCAAAAATAATTTACGACAATGATGGAGCTTGATTTACTCACAGCTGTATCGCCGATTGACGGCCGATATAGAAGCAAAGCGGGAGCTTTGGCTGCTTATTTTTCTGAATATGCACTCATGAAATATCGTGTGCGGGTGGAAATTGAATATTTCATTACCTTGTGTGAGCTGCCGTTGCCGCAGTTGAGTTCATTCGACGCGGCTCGTTTTGAGTCTCTCCGTGATATTTACCGCAACTTTTCGGAAGCTGATGCGGCACGTATCAAGGAAATCGAAAGTGTGACCAACCACGATGTGAAGGCTGTAGAGTATTTCATCAAGGAGCAGTTTGATAAACTGGGCGGACTGGAACCTTACAAGGAATTCATCCATTTCGGACTGACTTCCCAGGATATCAACAATACTTCTGTCCCCTTGTCGATTAAAGATGCGCTGGAAGAAGTTTATTATCCGCAGATTCAGAAGCTGATTGACCAGCTGACAACGTATGCGGAAGAATGGAAGGACATTCCGATGCTGGCAAAAACACACGGACAGCCGGCTTCACCTACACGTTTGGGGAAAGAAATCATGGTCTTTGTGTATCGTCTGAACCGTCAGCTGGCCGTATTGAAAACTTGTCCGCTGACCGCGAAGTTCGGTGGGGCTACCGGCAACTACAACGCCCATCACGTGGCTTATCCGGAGTATGACTGGAAGGCATTCGGCAACAAGTTTGTATCGGAAAAACTGGGGCTGGAACGGGAAGAATATACCACACAGATTTCTAACTATGACGGACTGGGAGCTATCTTTGATGCCATGAAGCGGATCAATACCATCATGATTGACATGAACCGCGACTTCTGGCAATATATCTCCATGGAGTACTTCAAGCAGAAAATCAAAGCGGGCGAAGTGGGCTCCAGTGCCATGCCGCATAAGGTGAACCCGATTGACTTTGAAAATGCGGAAGGTAATCTGGGAATGGCCAACGCCATTTTTGCACATCTGTCTTCCAAGCTGCCGATATCTCGTCTGCAGCGTGACTTGACCGACTCTACGGTATTGCGTAACATCGGTGTACCGTTCGGACATACTATCATTGCCATCCAGAGTTCCTTGAAGGGCCTCGGTAAATTGCTGCTGAACGAGCATAAGATTTATGAAGACCTGGATAACTGCTGGAGCGTAGTGGCTGAAGCTATTCAGACGATTCTGCGTCGCGAAGCTTATCCGCATCCGTATGAAGCCCTGAAGGCTTTGACTCGTACGAACCAGGCTATTACGGAAGCATCCATCAAGGACTTTATCGAGACACTGAACGTGAGTGAAGACATCAAAAAAGAATTGCGTGCGATTACTCCGCACAACTATACTGGAGTATAACTTAAAACAATAAATATCGCCCGAGAGGGTGTCAGAGTATTAATTAGCATTAAACAGAAAAATTATGGCAGAAAAAGAATTCAGACAGGAAGGCGAAAACAGCCAGTCTGGCCGCGATGGTTACAAGTCTTATAACAGAGAAGGGTATAATAAGTACGGTAGAGGCGAGAAAAGCAACAGCTACGGTCGCCGTCCGTATAACAACAATAGAGAGGGGGGAGAGGGTTATCGCTCTTCCTATAATCCTCGTTTCAATAACAACAACGGGGAGGACCGTCCGCAGAGAGGTGGCTACGGCAATCGTCCGCAGCGTCCTTATGGCAACCGTCCGTATAACAATGAAGGAGGCGAACAGCGTTCTTCTTACAACCCCCGTTTCAATAACAACGGTGGACGTCCGCAGCGTCCGTATGGAAACCGCCCGTATAATAACAACAACGAGGGTGGTGAACAGCGTCCGTATCGTCCGCGTTTCAACAACGGCGGGCAGCAGGGTGG
>OHTZ01001234.1_pt1 | contig 12765 bp, 9 predicted proteins | sample 1579011 | NCBI WGS metagenome assembly OHTZ01 (sample SAMEA3879603, study PRJEB24766) | human gut metagenome | biome: human-associated habitat; feature: feces | place: USA | collected 1985/1987
GAAGTTCACCAAGAGCGTGGAAAAGGTGTGCACGGACAAGGAGATCCTGCTGTTCGCGGTGCCGTCGGTGTTCGTGCGCTCCACCGCCGCCAAGGCCCGGCCCTTTGTGCCGGACGGTCAGATCATTGTGGACGTTGCCAAGGGCATTGAAAAGGATACCCTGTTCACCATGACGGAGATCCTGGCCGATGAGCTGGGCAAAGAGGGCGGCCCCAAGGGGGTGCGTCTGGTGGCCCTGAGCGGCCCCACCCACGCCGAGGAGGTGGCGATCGACCTGCCCACCACCATCGTTTCGGCCAGCAAGGATATGGAAGCGGCCAGATTCGTGCAGACGGTGTTCACCAACAACGTCATGCGTGTGTACACCAATGAGGACATCAAGGGCGTGGAACTCAGCGGTGCCATGAAGAATGTCATCGCGTTGGGCGTGGGCATCTCCACCGGCCTGGGCTATGGCGACAACGCCCGTGCCGCCCTCATCACCCGCGGCATTGCCGAGCTTGCCCGGCTGGGTGTGGCCATGGGCTGCAATGTCCACACCTTTGCCGGTCTGGCCGGCATCGGTGACCTGATCGTGACCGCCACCAGTATGCACAGCCGCAACAACCGGGCCGGCATCCTCATCGGCAAGGGTGAGACCCCGGAGCAGGCCGTGAAGGAGGTGGGCATGGTGGTTGAGGGCATGAACGCCCTGCCCGCCGCGCTGGAGCTTGCCGCCAAGTATCAGGTGGAAATGCCTATTGTCCAGACCGTGAACGCTGTTGTGAACAAGGGCATGAGCGCCGCCGAGGCGGTGCGTTCCCTGATGGACCGTGACCCCAAGAACGAGCTGCCCCAGAGTTACGAAAAGTAATATTTTTTTCATCGAGAGGAACGACCCTCTCCGTCATTGCTTCGCAATGCCACCTCTCCCGAGGGGAGAGGTTTGGTGCTGTACTTTACGGCATCAAAAAAGCTCCCCCTTTCGGGGGAGCTGGCAAAGACGCAGGCTTTGACTGAGAGGGTTGTTCCTCTTTCATTTTACTGCTGAGCCTCGATGGCCTTGACGATCTTGTCGGCGATGTACTTGTGGCCGGAGACGGTGGGGTGGCCATCCAGCTCAGTCTGAGCAAAGGGGATGGAAACGTAGGTGGCACCGTAAACATCGGCCAGCTGCTTTTCGTAGTTGTTCAGCTTGCTGAAGTAGTTGCTCCAGCTGGGCAGCAGGGGCACAGGGTTGGTGGCACCGATGATCAGGATCTGGGCATCAGGGTTCAGCTCCTTGACGGTCGCCACGATCTGGCGCAGGTTGCTGCTGCTTTCGGGATAAGCGTTCTCGCAGATCTTGTTCATGCCGGAGAAGAACAGGTTCCAGACGGCATCTTTCTCGCTGCGGGTCAGGCTGAGCTTTTTCAGGCTCTCGTTCAGTGCGTCCTCGGTTTCCTTGCTGCTGCCGCGCAGGTTGCCGCTGAGCACGATGGAAGCCAGGTCCTCACTTTTCCAGTTAGTGGCCTCACCAAAAGAGACCACGGTGGGCACAAAAGCATCATTGGAGCCCAGCTGGATGGAGATAACATCGGCACTTTTGATGTAATCTACAAACTCGGGGTAATTGTACTGGCAGCCGGAGAGGGTGTTCATCTCGGCCATGGTGCCGGTCTTGACCAGCTCCAGCATATCCTTGCTCATCACGCCGGGCAGGCCCAGATTGATGGCATGATCCCGGTCGAGATTCAGGCTTTTGCCCACCTGACCCACATAGCAGGCCTCGGGGTAACCCTTGAAGTTGAAGGAAACGTCCACGCCCATCAAGTTATGTGCATATTGAACGGTAGTCAGGCCGATACCGGCGCAGATGCTGTCGCCCAGGGCAACATAGGTGATGGAGTTGGGCTCCTTCTCTTCTTCGGTGCTGCTGGAGGTGAAGAAACAGTTCTCCTCCTCTGCAGCGGTCTGTTCAGTGGTCAGAGCGGGGTCTGCGCTCTCTTCCGGGGCGGCTGCAAAGGCCGGAACGCTCAGGGCAGAGAACAGCATGGCGGCCGAGAGGGCCAGGCCAATCAGTTTCTTTTTCATGGTGTCGTCACGAATCCTTTCCAATGTGTATTATTCTGCTTAATAATCGCGGGGAGTGATCTCTTCTTCCAGCTTGCGATAATCAAATTTAGCAGCCAGTGTCAGGGGCATTTCGGGGATGATCTTGTACCCCACGGGCTGGACATATTCGGGCAGCTCCTCCATGCAGAGCTGGCGCAGTTCCTTGATGATCTGCTTGCGCTTGGCGGCGGGAACCGCAGGGTCAAGCACCAGATAGACAAAAGGAAGGCGGCCCTGCACATGCTCCTTGTCAACGCAGCCCACCACAGAGCACTGATGCACGGCGGGATGCTGGCTGACCACATTTTCGATCATGGAGGGGAACACCTTGAAGCCATCGTGACGGATGATGAGCCGCTTGATCCGGCTGTCCAGATAGACGAAGCCGTCCTCGTCCAGATAGCCGATGTCACCGGTATGCACCCAGACCCGGCCATCTGCATGGGTGCGCAGGATGGCGGCGGTCTCGGCAGGCTTGTTGTAATAGCCCTTCATAACGCCGGGGCCGGAGATGCACAGCTCGCCCCGCTGGCCGATGGGCAGCTCCGTGTCGGTGCCCGGCTCAAAGGCGGACACCAGTGTGTTGACCAGTGGCAGGCCCACGCTGCCGGGTTTGTTGTTCCGTCCGGCAGCAGCAGTGGCGGCAGAGGATGCCTCGGTCATGCCGTAGCCCTTGGCGATGGGGAATTCCACGTTGTGGGCGGCCAGGAAGTCGTTGACCGTCTGCTCGGCACCCCGGGCGATGGCATCGCCGCCCGCGGCATAGTTGCGGATGAAGGAGAGATCCTTGTTCTGCAGCTTGGGGTCAACAGCCAGCTGCTGGTAGTGGGAGGGCACGCCGAACATGTGTTCGGGCTTGTACTTCCAGATCAGGCTGCCCAGCTTATTGGAGTCGAGGTTGGGGATGATGACCACCTTGATGCCCAGCGTCAGCGGCAGATGTACGCCGCAGGCAAAGCCGTAGGCAATGAAGGGGGGCATGATGTTCAGCAGGGACTGGCCCTTGGAGAACAGCGTGTCGCAGGCAGAGAACTGCATGGCGATGCCGTTGAAGTTGTTATCGGTCAGCATCACGCCCTTGGGGGAGCCAGTGGTGCCGCCGGTGTGCACCACCACGCAGGCGTGCTCCGGGTCATAGGGCTCCGCGGCAATGCTCTCGTCCTTCCCGGCAGCAAGGAACTGCTTCCAGTGGATGACATTGGAGTGATACTTGTTCTTGTCAAGATTCTTGATTTTGTAACCCAGCGCCAGAGGCAGCGGCAGGGAGTCGGCCGGGGAGAGCACCACCACATGCTCCACATGGGTGCGCTTGGCAGCCTGATGGCAGCGCTCATACACCACATTCAGGCAGATCAGCAGGTGGGAATCCACCTCTTCAATGTACTCACGGATGCCCTCCACACTGTAACGGGGATCCACCAGGTTCAGAGTCGCGCCAATCATGTCAGCGGCATAGAACGCAAAGATGATCTCCGGGGTCATCACGCTGACCACCGTGGCGATATCGCCCTTTTTCAGGCCCGCGGCCCGCAGGGCTGCTGCCGTCTTTTTGACGTTGACGATAAAATCAGCGTAGGTGAACTTGCGGCCATAGTATTCCAGTGCGGTCTCGCCCAGCCGGTTCTTGTTCTGCCGGCAGACGAGCTCAAACGCCGTGCAGGCGGGCATGGTCTGGTCAATGTACTTCTGATCGTAGAATTTTAGCCAGGGACGTGCCTGGGAAGCATAGATCGGGGTGTTGGATGTTGTCATAAATTGTCCTTTGTCCTTTGAGCAGTCACTGCACCCGCAGCCGGGGCAGCTGGATTCAACAGGGTCTTAAATTTCGTCCGTTTGTCAAAAACAACACAATACGTACAAGAGCTATTGTAGTAGAGCAGGGTGGAAATGTCAAGAAACAAAGGGCGAACTTTGCCAAAAAACGCAAGAGAAAGTTTACATTTCAGCCAGCCAGTCTTTGGCCTCCTGCTCGCTGCAGAGCACCCAGTGGCTGGGGCGCAGCTCCCGCCACTGGGGGGCCTCCTGCGTGTAATCGTGCATGGCAGGGTCGTAGACCAGCAGCTTTTTCTTCCGCTCCAGCCTGGGGTTGGGCATGGGGATGGCGGAGAGCAGGCTGCGGGTGTAGGGGTGGATGGCATGGGTCACCAGCTCTTCCGCATCGGCCAGCTCAACGATATCGCCCTTGTGGATGACGGCGATGCGGTCCGAAATGTACCGCATGACCGAGAGGTCGTGGGCGATGAACAGGTAGGTGATGCCGCGCTCCTTCTGCAGATGGCGCAGCAGGTTGAGCACCTGGGCGCGGATGGACATATCCAGAGCGGAGATGGGCTCGTCGGCAATGATGAACTCAGGCTCCACGATCAGGGCGCGGGCAATGCCGATGCGCTGGCGCTGGCCGCCGGAGAACTCATGCGGGAAACGGGAAGCGAATTCAGGCAGCAGGCCCACATCCAGCAGTGCCTGCCGGACCTTCTCCTCCCGCTGGGCGGCGGTCAGGTCGGGCCGGACATTCTGCAGGCCCTCGCCCACGATGTAGCTGACCTTGGCACGCTCGTTCAGGGAGGACTGCGGGTCCTGGAAGATCATCTGGATCTCCTTGATGACCTGCTGGTCCAGCTGGCGGGAGATCTTGCCGTTGATCTTCTGGCCCTTGTACAGGATCTCGCCGCCCGAGGTGGGCAGGATGCGCATGATGGCGCGGCCGATGGTGGTCTTGCCGGAGCCGGATTCGCCCACCAGACCAAAGGTCTCACCCTTGTAAATTTCAAAGTTGGCACGGTTCACGGCTTTGAAGGCCTTGCGGCCGGAGCCGTAGGTCACCTCGAGGTCCTTGACCTCAAGCAGGACCTGCCGGGGCGAAGCCTCTCCATCTTGCTGGCGCAAGACCGTTTTTTCGCTCGAACACTCCACTGGGGTGTTCGCTGCTTCGCAAACGCGAACGTCACGATTTTCAGGCATCCTGCATCCCCTCCTCTTTCAACAGTTTGACGGCGGCAGGCGGCTCCACCTTGGGGGCCCGGGGGTCCAGCAGCCAGGTCTTGGCCTTGTGGGTGGGGCTGACCGCAAAGTAGGGCGGGCGCTTGACAAAGTCGATCTTCAGCGCCTGGGGGTTGCGGGGCGCAAAGGCATCGCCGTGGATCTCGGTGAACAGGTTCGGGGGTGTACCCTGAATGTTGAACAGATCCTCGCCTTTGATGCCCATCTGGGGCATACTGGACAGCAGCGCCCAGGTGTAGGGGTGGCGGGGGTCGTAGTAGATCTCATCGGAGGTGCCAATCTCCACGATGTCACCTGCGTACATGACGGCCACCCGGTCGGCAATGTTGGCCACCACGCCCAGATCGTGGGTGATGAGGACGATGGTCAGGTTGTACTTGACCTGCATCTCCTTGAGCAGCTGCAGGATCTGGGCCTGAATGGTCACATCCAGTGCGGTGGTGGGCTCGTCGGCGATCAGCAGCTTGGGCTCACAGGCCAGTGCAATGGCGATCATCACGCGCTGGCGCATACCGCCGGACAGCTCGTGGGGGTACTGCTTCAGGCGCTTTTCAGGCTCATTGATGCCGACCAGCTCCAGCAGTTCCTTGGCGCGTGCCCATGCATCGGCCTTATTCTTATCGGTGTGCAGGCGGATGACCTCCACGATCTGGTTGCCGATGGTGTACACCGGGTTCAGGCTGGTCATGGGGTCCTGGAAGATGATGGAGACCTCGTTGCCGCGGATCTTGCGGAAGTCCTTCTCCTTCATGTTCTCGATCTCGTGGCCGTTGAACCACACCTTGCCGCCCACCAGCTTGCCGGGGTAAGCGGTCAGACCCATAACGGAGTAAGCAGTGACCGACTTACCGGAGCCGGACTCGCCCACAACGCCCAGAACATCGCCCTGATTCATGGTAAAGGAAACGCCGTTCAGTGCCTTTACTTCGCCCGCAGGGGTGAAGAAAGAAAGGCGTTCATCTTTGATATCAAGAATTCTCTCGCTCATTTCTGTTCACCTCATCAATTCTTCAGCTTCGGGTCAAAGGCATCGCGCAGGCCATCGCCGAACAGGTTGAACACAAGGATCATCACGCTGATCATCAGTGCGGGGGCGATCAGCAGATGGGGATAGGTGTTCATGCCCTTAACAGCATCGGTAGCCAGAGAACCCAGAGAGGGCAGCGGGGCTGCAACACCCAGACCGATGAAGCTCAGGTAGCTCTCGGTGAAGATGGAGGCCGGGATCTGCAGGGTGGTGGTAACAATCAGAGTACCAATGCAGTTGGTAAGCAGATGCTTTTTGATGATACGGCCGCTGGATGCGCCCAGTGCGCGGGCAGCGGTAACATACTCGCTCTCCTTCAGGATCAGGATCTGGCTGCGGACGATACGCGCCATGCCGACCCAGTACAGCAGAGCAAAGATGATGAAGATGGAGATCATGTTGGGGCCCAGCGTCTGCATCCACTTAAAGCCAGGCTGTGTGGACAGCTTGTCCAGCGGGTCCTTCAGGGCCATGCCCAGCAGGATGATCAGCAGAATATCGGGGATGGTGTACAGAATATCTGTAATACGCATCATGATATTATCCACCCAGCCGCCGGCAAAGGCGGAAACTGCGCCGTAGGTAGCGCCGATGATCAGCACCAGCACAGAGGCGATCAGACCGACAGACAGGCTGACGCGGGTGCCCATCATGATACGCACCGCAAAGTCACGGCCCATACGGTCGGTGCCCAGAATGTGCGGGAACACCTTTTCGCCGGCATCGATGCGGGCCTGCTCAGCGGCAGAGTACTCGAACGGTGCCAGATTGTTGCTGCCCTTCACCTGCTCGGAGTAGCTGTAGGGCCAGACGGCGGGCAGAATGTAGGCAAAGATAGCAATGGCAATGATGAACACAAAGCTGACCATGGCGATCTTGTTTTTCTTCAGGCGGCGGATACCGTCCTTCCAGAAGTTGACGCTCTCGCGCATGACCACCAGACTCTGCTTTTCCTCATTGCTGGCGGGCAGAAAATCCTCCGCATTGAGCTGCAGGCTGAGCGGATTCTTTTTAATGTTTTCCATGAAAATCGCTCCTCTCTTACTTCAGCTTGATACGCGGGTCGATGATCTTGTACAGGATATCCACGATCACGTTTGCAATAATGACCATGCTGGACAGCAGAATGGTGGTGCCCATGATCATGGTGTAGTCACGGTTGGTGATGGCAGACACGAAGTCGCGGCCCAGACCGGGCACGGAGAAGATTTTTTCCACCACGAAAGAACCGGTCATCAGGCTGGCCAGCATGGGGCCGACGTAGGTGATGACAGGCAGGATGGCGTTGCGCAGTGCGTGCTTGAACAGGATCATGAACTGGGACACGCCCTTTGCGCGGGCAGTGCGCATATAGTCCTGACCCATAACGTCCAGCAGGCTGGAGCGCATCAAACGGGTGATATAAGCCGAGGGATAGATGGCCAGTGCAGTGACCGGCATGATATAGGCGGCTGCGCTGTTCAGACCAACGGTGGGCAGCACCTTCATTTTCATACCAAACTGGTACAATAGCAGCACGCTGGAAATAAAGCTGGGGATCGCGATGCCACAGGTAGCAAACACGATAATAACGTTATCCAGCCACTTGCCGCGGTTGTAAGCGGAAATGCAGCCCAGCGGGATGCCCACGCACAGAGCCACAACCACGGCAATGCCTGCCAGACGGCAGGACACCGGCAGCTTGCTGGCGATAATCTGGTTCACGGTACGTCCGCGCTGACGCAGGCTCAGACCCAGATCGCCGTGCAGAAGGCTCTCCATGTAGTTGACGTACTGCACACTCAGCGGCTTATCAAGGCCATACTTTTCGGCCAGAGCCTGCTGAGCAGCGGCACTGATGGACTTTTCTGCCACGAACGGGCCACCGGGGACCAAGTTCATGACAAAAAAGGTAACCGTAGCCACAATGAAGATACTGAAGATACCCATTGCGACACGCTTGATGATGTACTTTGCCATCGTTTGATGCCACTCCAATCCTATCAATGAATTACTGTTTTTGCTCTCAGGCCGAGCCACACTTTCCCGCAGTCCGCCAGCCTCACACATAGCGGACGTCTGTCCTTGGCACGCGGACAGAAAAGCGAATAATAAAACGATGGCATCTTGCGGTTGCACAAACACCATCGTCCATACCCGAGAAACACTCTATCTATTATAAGGATAACCACGATTTTTGTCAATTTACATGAAAAGAATTCACTTCATTATAGCAAAGCATGAGTGAAATCTTATACTTTATACAAATTTCCTGTATATTCGTAGGTAAAAGTGCTACTTTTCCGGCCTTTGGGGGGATTGTTCCGTTGGCGCGTACAATCCGCCCTTCCCTGTCGGCGTAAAAGGCAGCGTCTCTGCCGCAGAGTCATCCCTCCATGTCCTTGGCATTTTTCTCCATATTACAGCAAAAAGGCAAAACAAAACCATCCGCAGCCCCTTTCCGGCACAGTCAGTGCCCGGGAGATGTGCTGCGGATGGTCCGTTGTCGTTTTGCGGGTCAGGAGTACAGCTTTGAAGTCAGCTGTGCGTACATGGCGCTTTTTTGTGCTTTATAGGAGGCCATCGCCTGATCTGCCAATGCGGTGCTCTGGCCGTTGGCGGTCAGAATGGCGCGCATCTGGCTGACGATGCTCTCCACTTCCTTATCATAGGAGGCCTGCATCGCGTACAGTCTGCCGCTTCTGGCCAGCACGATGGAGATCTTTCGCGCCTGTGTCTGCTGAGACTCCGGCAGCGATTTGAACTCTGCCTTTGCTCCGGCAATGCAGCTGTTCAGCTCTGCCTCGGCGCGTGCCTTGACGCTGTACAGCTGCCGCAGCAGTGCCTTGACCTCGGCCTCGTAGCCGGCCTCCTGTTTGCCGGAGGAGGACGCCGGTTTTTCTGTACCGGAATTGGCTGTACCGGCAGTCTCCTGCTTGCTGGAGGACGCTGTACTGCTGCTCTCCGTCCGGGAGGCAGCGCTCCCCGAAGAAGCAGAAGAACCTGCCGGGGAGGAAACCGCACCTGTCTCCTGCTGCGGAGCGCTGGCGGATGCCTCCTGTTCCCCGCTGCCGGACGCTGCGGCTTCATCTGCCAGTTCCTCCAGCGTGATCTCACCGCTGAGCAGCTTATCCAGATCATCATCCGTCAGGGTGACCTGTGTGCTGTCCGCCGGAGCATCCGGCAGGGTTTCAGGAATACCAGCTGCCATACTGTGGAGGTAGAACAGCACGCCAAGAACAGCTGCTGCCAGCAGAGCCACCAGCGCGCCCAGCACGATCAACACGATTTTCAGGACCTTATTTTTCTTCATACCAAAATCCGCTGCCCGGGCAGAATAATTCTCTGCCCGGGCAGTTTTCTCCTTACTTTAGGATCAGACCCACATGCCCAAAAACTTTTTGGGCTGATGCAGGGTCGCAGCGTCCAGTTCCTGATCGTGGAACAGTTCATCGCCGTTGCGCACGATGCGGGCAGCAGTTTCCCTGCCCAGCAGCTTTTCCAGCTGCTGCACTCCCTGTGCCATGCGGGGCGGGCGCTTGTCCGGGGAATGGGTGTCGGTGGAGATGACATGAACCAATCCCCACTGGATGAACTTACACAACTTTTTGCAGAGCTTAGGCTCCAGCAGTGCTCCTGCGTTGATCTGCGCATAGGCACCAGCGGCTACCCAGTCGTACAGCAGGGTGGGATCCTCCAGCACATAGGGGTAGCGCTCGATATGCGCGATCAGCGGCACGATGCCCTGCTGCTGCAGATTGTACAGGGTCTGCCGGATAAAATGCGGCTTGTGGGTGGTGGGGAATTCCAGCAGCAGATAAGCGGTGTTCCCCATGCACAGCGCCCGGGTGTCCAGCTCGCACAGGCCGGGCGAGAAGAACACCTCCGCCCCCAGCTTGAAGTCAAACTGCATGGGCTGTCCTTCCAGCGCGGCGGTCAGCTGTTCAAAGGCAGCCTGCCGCTTTGCCGTAAAGGCATCCACCGTGGTGCGTTCGCTGTTGAAGTGGCTGGTGAACGCAATATTGCGCACACCGTCCTCATATTCCCTGCGCAGCAGCTCCAGCGAGACTGCTGTATCCTTTGCGCCGTCATCCATGCCGGGCAGAATGTGACAATGCAGATCCGTCATAGCAGTGCTTCCTTATTCAGTAACATCAGCCTTCTGTTTTTCGTAGGCATAGTTGTAATTGTAGGCATAGCTGTATGCGTAGCTGGAGCCCTTGAGTGCCTTCTTCATGTCGTAGCGGGTCAGCACGCTGCCCAGCACCCGGACACCGGCATCCTGCAGCTTTTTCACTGCGCCGCGCACCGCATCGGCGGGGGCGTAGTCCGAGCGCACAACGAAAACCGCGCCGTCCACATAGCGGCCGATGACGGCTGCATCGGTGACCACGGACACCGGGGGTGCATCAAAGATGACCACATCGAACTTTTCCCGCAGGGTGTTGACCATGGCCTGCATCTGCGGCTGGCTCAGCATCTCGGAGGGGTTCGGCGGCGGGGTACCGGCGGGCAGGAAGGTCAGATTCATTTCCTTCAGTTCATGCAGCGCCTCGTCCAGCGTGCACTGGTTGGACAGCACGTTGGAAACGCCCTTTACGTTGTGACCGGCCTTCAGATAGCGGTGCAGCACCGGCTTGCGCAGGTCGCAATCCACCAGAGCCACCTTTTTGCCGCTTTCGGCCATCGTCATCGCCAGATTGACCGCCACATTGCTCTTGGACTCTTCCGGCACGGTACTGGTGATGACCAGCGTGTGCACGTCCATGGAGCCCGCCATAAAGTCCAGATTGGTGCGCAGAGACTTATAGGCCTCCACATAGCCAAAGGGCATCCCCTTATCGGTGATCAGCTGCAGGGTACGGTGCTCGCCGTCAGTTTTGTTCTTTTTGTTAAACAGATTCCACATCGTCTTACACCTCCGGGATCAGGCCCAGCACGGGCAGGCCGAGCTTCTTCTGAACATCTTCGTCATCCACAATGGTATCGTGCAGCAGGTGTGCCAGCACCAGCACGCCGCACACCACCACAGCGCCCAGCAGACCGGCCAGCACAACGTACTTCTTGGTCTGGGGGAACACCTTGTTGGGATCGATGATCACATCGCTCACCGCCTTGCAGGAACCGGCTTCCACCTTTTCCACCAGCACATCGGGCACGATGTCGGCAATGGTCTGTGCGATCTCGCCTGCGCGCTCTGCATCGGTATCGGTGACCGTGATCTGCATGATCTGGGTAGAGTCCACATCGGCAACATCCACCATCTTATACAACTCGGTGTAGGTCATATCCAGATCCAGTTTGTCGATCACCTCGTTCAGCACGGTGTTGCCCTTGATGATGACCGCATAGGTGCTGATCAGGTTCTTGGCAGAATTGAAGTTATCACTGGTAAAGGTGGAGGAGTTATCCTGCCGGGTATTCACGATCATGTTGATAGAGGCCTGGTACTTGGGTGTAAGCGCAAACACGCACACCAGCAGGCAGATCAGCGCTGCCGCAACAGCTGCTGCCACGATCTGCACGGCATGCGCCCACAGCAGGCGGGCCAGTTCCATCAGATCAATGGTCTCCTCGTCCTCCGTGCTCCGGAGCGACTGTCCCATAGTTGCTTTTTCGTCCATAATAGCGAAACTCACCTTTCTTGTTTTCCGCAGTGCAAGAAATGTACACCGGGTTCCTATAGATACACATTCATTTTATAATGATAGCACATCTTGTTGTATTTTACAAGTAAAAATGCCATTTTCTGCCGGCAAATATATGGACAAAATATGCCCTGCCCCGTACAAAAAAGGCATCCGTAGCACATGGATGGCTGCGGATGCCTTCGTTTTACAGATTTTTAGCGAATACGCTTAGCGGGAGCCCTTATCGTAGGGGATACCCTCGGCCTTGGGTGCCATGCTGTTCTTGGAGGTGAAGGCCAGAATGACCATGGAGGCCACAAAGGGCATCATATTATAGATGTTGCTGGACCAGTGCAGCTGTGCGAGGAAGGTGGAGTCTGCAATATTGGCAAGGCTCTTGAACACGGCAAAGAACATGGCCGCGCCAAAGATGTGGAAAGGCTTCCACTGGCCAAAAATCATAACTGCCAGTGCCAGAAAGCCTGCACCGGCCACGCCGACTTCAAAGTTCCAGGTCTGCACCGGGGGCACGATATACGCCAGACCGCCGACGGCGCCCAGCGCACCGGAAAGGATGACACCGGCGTAACGCATCTTGTAAACGTTGATGCCCACCGAGTCCGCAGCCTGCGGGTGCTCGCCGCAGGCACGCAGGCGCAGGCCAAAGCGGGTCTTGTACAGCACGATGTAGCTGACCACCAGCAAAATCAGCCCCAACGGCACGAACACGCTGAGTTCCAGCCCGCCGATGCTGAACAGGAAGGGCTTGTTGGAGTAGTTCAGCTTGGCGCTGCCGCTCTCGCTGAAGTACTTGGAGATGACCACGGCAATGGCGGTAGCCAGCAGGTTCAGTGCCGTGCCGCCGATGGTCTGGTCCGCCTTCAGGTTGATGGAGGCAAAGGCCAGCAGCAGGCTGTAGATCACGCCCGCCAGCGCTGCCACCAGAATGGAGATCAGCACCACAAGGAAGGGCGACAGGCTTGCAGGCAGCATGGTCAGGGTAAGCACACCGGCCACACCGCCGATGACCATGATGCCCTCCAGTGCAATGTTGAT
>OHTZ01001241.1_pt1 | contig 12695 bp, 10 predicted proteins | sample 1579011 | NCBI WGS metagenome assembly OHTZ01 (sample SAMEA3879603, study PRJEB24766) | human gut metagenome | biome: human-associated habitat; feature: feces | place: USA | collected 1985/1987
CTCCTTCGGGAGCCGAGCTGGAACTCTAAGTAAATATGTTATATTAAATTGTTGGGATAGATTACCACAAAAATCGAGCCGTGTCAACAAAAAGTTTCGAGAGCACGCCACTTTCGGCAGGGTGCAAGAAAACGCAATGAAAACTTTGGCGAAAAGAGAGAGCCGGATGACTCGTTTTACTTATTTGTTTTTTACCAGCAGCGCCTGATAGGGTTTCAGCTCCACATCTGCCAGCCAGATGGAAGTGCCCTCCGGGGTGTGATACTCGCCACCCAGAGCGTCCAGACTTGCCCCTGCCGGGTACTCGGTAAAGTTGAACAATCCCACCAGCGTTTCCTCACCGCGCTTGCGTACCAGTGCCAACACGCCGGGGTTGTGGCTGTCCCAAGTTGTTACCCACGCATCCGGGGCAAAGCAGAGGTCTGCCCGCATTTGGCGCAGCTGTTCCATGCCCTGCCACAAGGCGTTTTGCAGCGTACCCTTCCGGGTGCGCTGCTTGGCATCCTCCCAGTTGAATTTGCTGCGGTGCAGGTTACGGCTGTCCTCCACACGGTCGGGGTCGTTTTTGTAATCCCAGCCGTTGAGTTGTGCGATCTCATCTCCGCAGTTCAGCATGGGGAAGCCCTGCAAAAATGCCATAGCAGTGTGCAGCAGCAGGTCGCGCTTCACCGCATAGTCCAGTGCGATTTTGTCGTCCTTTTCCAGTGCCTGCTCCACGCCGCACAGGCTGGCAGCGGTGCCGCAGCTGCGGGCATCGCCGGTGGCAGGGTCGTAATTGTACAGCTCGCCCTTTGCCCAGCTTCCGGGGAAATTGCCCTCATAGAAGTGGTACAGATATTCTTTGTGTTTCTGCGGGTCAATGCCCAGCCGGTTTTCCACCGCCTCATCCAGACCCCAGCCGATGTCATCGTGGCAGCGCAGATAGTTCACGAACCAGCAGTTGTCCGGCAGGGCGTGGAGGGCATCCAGCTGCGCCTTCAGCAGCCGGGTGTCCCGGCTGGCAAGGGCACCCCACAGGTTGACCATGGTGGACACGTTGTAGAGCATATGGCATTCCGGCTTTTCCGGGGTGCCGAAGTATGCCGCCAGCTCCTTGGGAGCCATGACCACCTCGCCCTTGAGGATGACCGCCGGGCAGACGCATTCCAGCACCATGCGGAGCATCCGCACAATGGTATGCACCTGCGGCAGATTGCGGCAGGTGGTGCCCAGCTGTTTCCAGATGTAGGGCACGGCATCAATGCGGAACACCTCCACGCCAAGGTTGGCAAGGTGCAGGATGCTCTTGGTCATGTCCACGAACACCGCCGGGTTTGCGTAGTTCAGGTCCCACTGGTAGTCGTGGAAGGTGGTCAGCACCCACTTGTGCATTTCCTCACACCATGTAAAGTTGCCGGGTGCGGTGTTGGGGAACACCTGCGGCACGGTCTGCTCGTACTGGTCGGGGATGGTGCGGTCCTCGTAGAGGTGGTAATAGGCCTGAAACCACGGGTCTCCTGCCTTTGCCGCCATGGCCCAGCGGTGGGTGCTGGCGGTGTGGTTCATGACAAAATCCAGACACAGGCTGATGCCGGCCTTGCGCAGCTCCCGGGTCAGGTTTTCCAGATCTTTGTTGGTGCCAAGGGCCGGGTCTACGGTATCGAAGTCCTCCACCGCATAGCCGCCATCGTTGTGAGGGTGGGGCATCTGCAGCAGGGGCATCAGGTGCAGATAGGTCAGCTTCTGCTCCTTGAGGTAAGGCAGTTTCTTTGCCAGTTCTTTCAGATTTCCGGCAAAGAGGTCGGTGTACATGGTCATGCCGAACATATTGCCGCGCTTGTACCACTCCGGGTCGGCAGAGCGTGCCTTGTCCAGTGCTTTCAGCTCGGCGCTGCGGGCGTTGTAGGCTTCTGCCATCTCCCGCTCCAGAACTTCCAGCCCTTCCCGGTTGTGGTACAGCTCCATGAACAACCATTCCAGCTCGTCCTTGTGCTTGGCAAACCGGGACGCAAATTCCTGTTTCGCTGCCATGGTTCAGCCCTCCACTTCTGCAAGGGTGGGCATGGCGGGGATAGCGCCGTGGCGGCTGGTGGTAATGCTTGCCGCCTTGTTGGCAAAGGCAAGAATGCCTTCCAGCTTGTCCACCGTCAGGGTGTCCAGCTCCTCCTTGCAGAGCTTGGAAAGTGCCGCACCAAAGAAGGTATCCCCTGCGCCGTTGGTGTCGCCCACCTTGCAGGGCACGCCTGCCACATGGCCAGTTTTCTCCCCAAAGCGGTAGAATACGCCGTTTGCACCCAAGGTGACAAAAATCAGCCGGATTCCGTTCTGTGCCAGTTGTGCCGTGCCGCTTTCGCAGTCGGTGGTGCCGGTGAGCAGGGGCAGCTCCTCATCGGAAACTTTCAGAATATCCACCAGCGGCAGGGGCGCTTTCATCTGGGCAATGGCATCCTCTTTGTTCTTCCAGAGGTTTGCACGGTAATTGGGGTCGTAGGTGATGGTAGCACCCATCTTTTTGGCACGGGCAGCAGCGTCCAGCGTGGCGGTGCGGGAAGGGTCAGCGGTCAGGCTGACAGAGCCGAAGTGGACGATTTTGGCAGCTTTCAGAGCCTCGTCCGAAATGTCCTCTTTGCACAGCATCACGTCAGCGTTGGCGCTGCGGTAGAAACTGAAATCCCGTTCACCGGTGGCATCCACTGACACGACTGCCATGGTGGTGGGGTGGTCTGCATCCACCGCCATGCCGGAAACGTCCACTTTGTTCTCTGCCAGAACCTCTTTCAGGTAGCGGCCAAAGGCATCTGCACCCACCTTGCCGATAAAGGCGGTCTGTGCGCCCAGCCGGGCGGCTGCCACAGCCAGATTTGCCGGGGCACCGCCGGGGTTTGCGGCAAATTGAGGGATGCCGCGCGCATCCTTGCCGGTCTGGGTCAGGTCGATCAAAACTTCACCAATCGTTAAAATGTCCATACGTTTTCTCCTTATTTTTATCCTATAAGCTAAAACCCAACGATCACCGCTGGAACAGATAATGAATGTAAGCGGCTGCACGCTCCGGGTGCGGTGCATTCTGCACTACCCCAAGATAGACCTTGCCAGAAAAACCTGCCTGCCTGACAAACGGCGTGTCCGAAATATCCAGCACGGATCCACCGGCGTTCAGACCCGGCAGTGCATGGAAAGACGCATCCAGTGTCCGCAGATCGAGAAAATAATCATCTGCCAACAGTCGATCCCGTGCATATTCGTCCATCAGAACAACATCCAACCGCTGGGCACTGACTGCACCCAGCAGCTTCATCTCCGAAGCATATACATACTGCTCCTCTGCGCGTTCGCTTTCGCTGAGCAGCAAGCCGGACAGCAGATCGACCTGTTGCTTTTTGGTCAGACCCTGCGCCTCGGCAAAGCCGGTGGTAAGCTGTTCCGTCAGATCAGACCCGGCAGTGATATTTACCAGGCCAAGGTAAAGCACATCCTCTTTTTTCGTCACATGACGGTAGGCTGCATAGCCAAGGATATAGACGACGATGAGCACGATCGCAATGGGCAGCTTGTAATATGCCCAGATGTGCTCCCACTTTTTGCGCCCATGGAGGGAGCGGAGCGTATCCCGGTCAGTTTTCGTCATGGTCGTATTCCTCGTGTACTGCATCAGGGTCTCCACCGATCAGATAGAGGATCCGAAGCATCAGAAAGGAGCAGAGCATGGCGCAGAAGCCCATGCCTAGCAGGAATGCAGGCGTGAACACAAACACTATGACGTACCCCATGATGCCATAGATCGCCGCCATCAGCAGGGTGCAGAACAGATACCGGACACCCACGAGAAACGCTGTTTTCAGGATGCCGAAGGTGGTGTTTTCAAACCGTGCCAGCAGAGGAAAGGTATACAGCAGAACGATGCCGTACAGAACTGCCGCACCAATAAGCACTGCAGTGAGCAGCGTCCAGAAAATGTTTTCGCTCCACATTCGGCACAGCACAAAGCCATCTGCAGCCAGGAAACTGCCGACTGCCAGCAGGATAAGCCAGAGTTTTGTGGCAGGCTTAAAATTTTCCCGGAACGCCTTAAAAAACATCCGGGTCAGACCATCGTCCCGATCTTCCGCCATTTTGAGCGTGACGTAGAACAATGCGGTCGTAGAAGCCCCTATGGTAACGATGGGCAGGCTGCACACGAGCCATAAGATGTTCAGGTAAGCACTGTAAGTCAATTTCGTCAGCACAGCAAACAGCGGCTTGTCCGTATTGCACAGGTCACGCATGGGGGTTCTCCTTTCGCTCAATCTCCTGTGGATTCGCGCAGGATCAGGTTGGTTTCCGTATAGACGGTGCGATAGTTCAGCGATGGTTCTTCGATGCGGGTCATAAGCAGATTGGCAGCGGTGTAGCCCATGATCTGTCCATGGATATGGATCGAAGTCAGACGGGGGGCAAAGTAGGAAGCCTCCTGACTGTCATCGAAGCCGCAGACCCAGATATCATCGGGAACCGAATACCCCAGCTCATCCAATGCCTTGACCAGATCCATGGCAACAAAGTCATTGGCGCAGACAAAGGCATCCGGCATCGTTTTGAACCGACGGATGGTTTCGTACAGGGATACCGGATAGTTCTGCTGTCCAGATGGCATCGCACAGGTGCTCAGGCCCTCTGTCAGACCAAAGTGCTCCACTGCATCCCTATAAGCCATATAACGCTCAAAGAAGGACTGACAGTGGTTTTTATCCCCCGCAAAGCTGATGCGTTTTTTGCCGCGCTGGACCATGTGGGTCACCGCATTCTGGATCTCAATGCGGTTTTCCATATAAAGGCGGTCAGCTTTAAGAGGAGGACGCATATTCATCACAGGGCTGTCTACAAACAGCAGCGGAACATCCAGATCGCACAGCATCTGTGCGTAGTCATAGTCGAATACTTCAAAGCAGATGATGCCGGCTGTGCGCTGGATGTTGAGAGAAGATGGAAGTTTTTTCTCTTTCAGCTCTATGAGAGAAATGCGATGAATGGTCATGCAGCTATGCAGATGGTCGATTTCCGACTGGAAACGATCCAGCATCGTGGAGGAAAAGTGAGAGCTGTTCAGAAAACGGGTCGTCAGCATGGCGATCTCCCGTTTGTCACTCGGCAGAATGGAATGCTCTGCTGCTTTTGCAGTGTCTTCCTGAAACAGCGGCAGATAGGCAAACTGCTTATAGCCCATTTCGGCGGCTTTGCGCAGGATCTTCTCCCGTGTGGCATCTGCCAGCACACCGGTGTTGTTGATGGCCTTTGAAACTGTGTTGCGGGAAAGCTGCAGTTCGTTTGCAATATCCTGAATGGTGACCTTGGTTGTCATAAGTCATCCTCTTTCTTTACAGTATAGAGGCGGATGTTCCCTCTTTTATAGATAAAGTCTGGTGACGGATCTTGTTCTTTACGACTCCAGTATAGTGCAAATGCACAAATTAGTCAAACGTAAAAATGCAAATCATCATTTTGCATATTTGCGCACTTTCGAATTTGTGCATCTGTACAAATCCACAGTATTTCTTGATATATACTATGAATTATCGTTGACATTCGCTTGCTTGCGTGGTATAAATGAATTACAGAGTTTTACATTTGCACAATCAAAGTAAAAAGTGCAAAATTCAAAGGTGCAAATGTAAAATGCAAATCAAGCGGCAAACAAATCAAAAAGGAGGAGAATGATTCATGAAAGCAAAGACAGCCTCGTCGGAAACGGCTGTGCTGGCAGCAGAACGCAAGCTGCACAACACATGGGTCTACATCAAACGGCATTGGCAGCTTTACCTGTTGTTCCTGCTGCCTGCCGTGGTGCTGACGCTGGTGTTCAAGTACGCTCCCATGGGCGGTGTGCTGATCGCGTTCCAGAAGTACAATCCCTTCAAAGGTATCTGGGGCAGCGAGTGGGTAGGCTTCAAAAACTTTACCCGCTTCATGTCCTCGCCGGATTTCCAGCGCTATCTGATCAACACCCTGAAGCTGAGCGTCTACGGTCTGCTGTGGGGCTTCCCGATCCCCATTCTGCTGGCATTCCTGCTCAACCGTATTGAGAGCAAGAAGATCAAGCAGAAGGTGCAGCTGGTGCTGTATATGCCCAACTTCATCTCGGTCATCGTGCTGTGCGGTATCGTCCGGGTGCTGCTGAGTGTCACCGGTCCGGTGAACGGCCTGCTTCACACCAGCATCAACTTCATGACGCTGCCGGAAGCGTTCCGCCCCATCTACATCATCAGCGGCATCTGGCAGGGTGCCGGCTGGGCATCCATCATGTACACCGCATCCCTTTCTAACGCCAGCAAAGATCTGAAGGAAGCTGCTATGATCGACGGCGCAAACCTGATCCAGCAGATCATGACAGTGGAGTGGCCCGCCATTAAGGATATGGTCGTTATTCAGTTCATCCTGCAGGCAGGCAACATCATGAGCATCGGTTTTGAAAAGGCCTATGCCCTGCAAACTGACCTGAACCTGAACACGGCCGAGATCATTGCAACGTACGTTTATAAAAAGGGCCTGTTGGACGGCGATTACAGCTTCTCCACGGCAGTCGGTCTGTTCAACACCGTTGTCAACGTCATCCTGCTGATCGCAGTGAACAAGGTCGTTGCCAAAATGAACGATGGCAAGGGCTTGTAAGGAGGGGTTTACCATGGCAAAACAGAAAAAATCAAAAATGGCCCTCTACACCAGACAAGATAAGATCATCCTGTACTGCGGCTACGCACTTCTGGGCTTGTTCCTGCTGGCGATCATCGTTCCGATGATCTACATCGTCATCGCGTCCTTTATGGACCCGGTCACTCTGCAAAACAAGGGCATCTCCTTTGATTTCAGCAAGTGGAGTCTGGATGCTTACCAGCGTGTCGTTTCGGACAAGCAGATCTGGGTCGGCTTCAGGAACGCAGTACTTTACTCGATCATCTTCACCATCATCTCGGTCGCTGTGACGATGCTTGCCGCTTATCCCATGTCGCTGCCGGACTTCAAAGGCAAAAAGCTCTTCAACACCTTGTTTGTGATCACGATGTTTTTCAGCGGCGGTCTGATCCCCACCTACCTGCTCATCAACAATCTGGGTCTGCTGGATTCCATGTGGGCGGTCATTCTGCCGGGAGCATTCAGCGTGTGGAACATGATCATTGCCCGTACCTATTATCAAGGCATCCCGCGTGAGCTGCGCGAAGCTGCGGATGTGGATGGAGCCAGCGAGATGCTTTACTTCTTCAAGATCCTGCTGCCCGTCTGTATGCCGGTGGTGGCAGTTCTGGCCCTGTGGCAGTTCGTGGCAATGTGGAACAGCTACTTTGACGCCATGATCTACCTGAACAGCGCATCGAAGCAGCCGCTGCAGCTGGTGCTGCGTTCCATCCTGATCCAGAGCCAGCCGGAATCCGGCATGATCGCAGATATCCAGAGCACTGCCGAACGTGCGAAGATGGCAGAGCTGCTCAAATATGCAACCATTATTATTTCCAGTCTGCCGCTGCTGGTGATGTATCCCTTCTTCCAGAAGTATTTTGATGCCGGCATCATGGCTGGTTCCATTAAGGGCTGAGGATATTCCAGAATTTTATGAGCCGGTACGCTCATCTGCTACACGAAAAAAGAAACATGAAAAAGGAGAAAATACCATGAAAAAGCTGATCTCTCGCCGCAACTTCCTCAAGGTCTGCGCTCTGGCGGGTTCTGCCGCTGCTCTGTCTGCCTGTGGCGGCGGCAAATCCACCGGCGGCAGCAATTCTGCTGCCGCAGCTGTGGACACGACCGGTGCCGTTACATTTCCGCTGTCCGAAAAGGTCACCTTTACCGGTATGACCAGCTTCCCTGTGGGCAGCGAATCCGAGCCGAACAACCGCACCATCTTCAAGCGTCTGGAAGAGCAGACCAATGTGCACATCGACTGGACCGCCATCCAGTCCGACCAGTGGAGCGATAAGATCACCCTGAATATGTCCAACCCCAACACCCTGACGGATTTTGTTTTTACTGCTGATTTTACCGACAGCAATCTGCTGCGCTACGCAGATCAGGGTGTCATCCTCAATCTGGAAGACTACATTGACAACAATATGCCGAATCTCCAGAAGGTCTTTGAGCAGTACCCGGAGTACCGCACCATGTGCACCGACAGCGATGGCCACATCTGGGCACTGCCTTGGATCGAGCAGCTCGGCGCAGAAAAGACCGCCATCCAGACCATTGGCAACATGAGCTTCATCAATACCAAGTGGCTGAACTTCCTCGGTCTGTCGATGCCCACCACAGTGGACGAGTTTGAACAGGTGCTGATGGCATTCCGTGATAATGCCGCTTCTATCAAGGCAGAGTATGGCATTGACGGTGATATCATCCCCATGTCCTGCATCGTCAACAATGGCGATCAGGACCCCAGCATCCTCATCAATGGCTTTGGCGAAGGCTACGGCGATGCAGACAAAGACCGCCATATCGCCGTTACCAACGACCGGAAGGTCATCTGTGCCGCCACCCAGCAGGGCTACCGCGATGGTCTGGACTGGCTGCACAAGCTGTATGCCGAAAAGCTCATTGACCCGGAGTGCTTCACGCAGGAGTGGTCCACCTATGTTTCCAAGGGCAAGGCTGGCCGCTATGGTGTCTGCTTCAGCTGGGATGTTGCCAACATTGACAACCTGACCGACTGGGAGCCGCTGCCTGCCCTGACCGCCGATACCCGGAATATCACTCCGCAGAACGGCTCTTTCACCAGCGGCTTTGCCCGCGGCAAGTGCGTTGTTACCGCAAAGGCGACTAATCCTGCACTGGTTTGTGCATGGCTGGATCAGATGTACGCGCCCCTCCAGTCTCCGCAGAACAACTGGGGTACTTACGGCGATGCGGAAGGCTTTAACATTTTTGAAATGTCCACCAACGATAAGGGCGAGCCCATGCTGAAGCACGCTCCTCTGGGCGATGCTTCTCCCGTGGAAGTCCGTGAGGCGCAGTGTGTCGGCGGGCCTCTGGCGGTTCTGGATGATTACTATGGTGTATACGTTACCTGCCCGGACGATGCACAGTACCGTCTGGACTGGATCAAGGAGATCTACACCCCGGATATGAACAACGATTATGTCTATCCCAATGTCTTTATGAGCAACGAGGACACCGAGCAGGTCTCTAACCTGCAGGCAGATCTGCAGACCTACATGAATACGCAGAAGGCGAACTGGATCATGAACGGCACTAAGGATGCAGAGTGGGACGACTATCTGAGCAAGCTGGAAGCCTACGGCCTGTCCGACTATCTGGGCATTATGCAGAAATATCTGGATGCTTACTACGCATAAGAATTCTTTCCTTTGGAGGATTCCATGAACGATTTGACTTTACAAAAAGCCCGTGCCTACGAGGCCGAGCACGGCGCTGCCATTACCCCGGCGGAACGCCCTGCTTACCACATGACTCCTTATGTGGGCTGGCTCAACGACCCCAACGGCTTCTCTTATTACAAAGGGAAGTATCACCAGTTCTATCAGTATAACCCCTACGATGTGCGGTGGGCGCCCATGCACTGGGGTCACGCGGTCAGCTCCGACCTGCTGCACTGGGAGTATCTGCCCTGTGCACTTGCCCCGGATTCCCCGGTGGACAACGGCCCCGGCTGCTTCTCCGGCTCTGCCACCGAGATGGATGACGGCAAGCAGCTGCTGATGTACACCAGCGTGATTGCAGAAAAGCAGCCCAATGGGGAGATGCGGGACATCCAGACCCAGAGCATCGCCATCGGTGACGGCCTCGACTACGAAAAGCCTGCCTGCAACCCGGTGCTGACCCAGAAAGACCTGCCGGAAGGCTTCAGCAAGTTTGACTTCCGGGACCCCAAGATCTGGCGTGAGGCCGACGGCACCTACTCCGCCGTCACCGTCTGCCGGGCCGAGGACGGCAGCGGCGCAGCGGCACTGTTCCAGAGCAAGGACGGCTTCGACTGGCACTTTGTCACGGTGCTGGAACGCTGCAACAATCAGTACGGCAAAATGTGGGAGTGCCCGGACTTCTTCCCGCTGGACGGCAAGCAGGTCTTGATGCTCGGCCCCATGGAGATGCTGCCCAAGGGCGAGTTCCACAACGGTCACAACGTGATTGCCTTCATCGGCAGCTACGACGAAACCACCCACACCTTCACCAGGGAAAATGTGCAGCTGATGGACGGCGGCATCGACTTCTACGCCACCCAGACCACCCTTGCCCCGGATGGCCGCCGCATCATGACCGCATGGCTGCAGACCTGGTCGGACACCGAGGATAAGCCCCAGGGCTGCAAGTGGTTCGGGCAGACCATCTGCCCGCGCGAACTGCACATTAAGGACGGACGCATTATTCAGACCCCCGTGCGGGAGCTGGATGCCGTCCACGGCAAGCGCACTTTCCACGAAAATGTGACGGTGCAAAGCGAAACTTCTCTGGAAGGCATCAAGGGCCGTGTGGCCGACCTGACTGTCACGGTGCAGCCCGGCGAATACCGCTCCTTCACCCTGAAACTGGCCGCCGATGCAGACCATCACACCAGTCTGACTTATGCTCCCTACACCTCCGAGCTGACGCTGGATCGCAGCTATGCCGGTTCCCGTGCCGACATCGTGCACCGCCGCAGCTGCAAGGTGCGCAGCCAGAACGGTGCACTCAAGCTCCGCATCCTGCTGGACAAAAACAGCATCGAAGTTTTCGCCAACGATGGTGAGCAGACCATGACCGCTTGGATCTACACCCCCCAGTCTGCCGACGGCATCACCTTTGCTGCCGATGGCAAAGCAACAATCACGGCAGAACAGTTTGAGCTGGATCTGTAACCTGATATTCCCATCATTTCTCCTTCATTGAATACAGCCCCGCTTTGGCTTCTCCTTCGCCAAAGCGGGGCTGTGTTTTTGTATGGGTTCTATGCTTTCTGCCCCGTTCCGGGGGCTTTTTTGTGTCCGGGAGGCGGCGATTTCTGAAAACGCAGCCAAACTGCAAAAAAAGTTACAATTTTCTCATCAAAAAAGGTGGTTTCCCATTGACAGCCTTGTTATAATAGGAGTGTAAGATTTTTGAGCCAGCACTCTGCGGCTCTGATTGCTGAACGGCCCTTGCGGGCTTTTGGAAAAAGAAAGAGGCATACAGCATTATGACGAATATCGATATTTTCTCCGGCTTCCTTGGTGCCGGCAAGACGACTCTGATCAAGAAGCTCATCAAGGAATCCTTTGCGGGCCAGAAGGTGGTCCTGATCGAAAACGAGTTTGGTGAGATCGGCATCGATGGCGGCTTCCTGAAGGAGTCCGGCATCCAGATCAACGAGCTGAACGCAGGCTGCATCTGCTGCTCTCTGGTGGGCGATTTCCGTGCCGCTCTGCAGCAGGTGGTGGAGCAGTACCACCCCGACCGCATCGTCATCGAGCCGTCCGGCGTTGGCAAGCTGAGCGATGTGACCCGCGCCGTGGAGGGCGTGGCGGAGCATCTGGACGTGCAGCTGAACAGCTTTGTCACCGTGGCCGATGTGAACAAGGTCAAGATGTATATGAAGAACTTCGGTGAGTTCTATGATGATCAGATCAGCCACGCAAGCTGCATCATCCTGAGCCGCACCCAGACCGCCAGCGAGGAGAAGATCGCCGCTGCGGTCGCCATGCTGCGCGAGAAGAACCCCACCGCTACCATCGTGACCACCGCATGGGATTCCCTGACCGGTGAGCAGATCCTGAAGGCCATGTCCTCCAAGGACGATTTCAAGGCAGAGCTGATCGCCATGGCTGCCAAGGCCAATGAGAAGCACGCCGAGGAGGACGAGGAAGAAGAGCACGAGCATCATCACCATCATTACGATGAGAACGGTGTGTGCAGCTGCGGCCATCACCACCATGATCACGATGACGATGACGACGATGATGAGCACGAGCATCACCACGACCACGAGGATGATGACCACGAGGAGCACTGCTGCCACCACCATCACGACCACGACCATGAGGATGACCATGACCATGATGAGCATGAGCATCATCACCACGATGAGGACGGCCACTGCTGCTGCGGCCATCACCACCATCACCACGATCACGATGCCGATGAGGTGTTCACCAGCTGGGGTGTCGAGACGGCCAAGAAGTTCAGCAAGGCAGACATCGAGCATGCACTGACCGAGCTGGACGGCGGCAAGTACGGCATGATCCTGCGCTCCAAGGGCATCGTGGACGGCGGTGCCGACGGCTGGCTGGAGTTCGATTACGTTCCCGGCGAGTGGGAAGTGCGTCAGCGCGATGCTGACGTGGGCGGTAAGCTGGTCGTCATCGGCTCCAAGCTGGACGAAAAGGCCATTGCCGCACTGTTTGGCTGCTGAGCTGCAAGTTGTGTAAGGAGAAAAACCAATTATGGCAAACGAGATCCCGGTTTACCTGTTTGTGGGCTTCCTCGAAAGCGGCAAGACCAAGTTCATTCAGGAAACCTTTGAAGACCCCAATTTCGACTCCGGCGACAAGACCCTGCTGCTGGTCTGCGAAGAGGGCGAGGAAGAATATAACGAGAAGAAATTCGCCTTCCCCGGCGTGACCCTGAAGGTCCTCGAGGATAAGGCGGAGCTGAACCCCCAGAATCTGGCCAGGCTCGAAAAAGAATCCGGCGCAGGCCGTGTGGTCATTGAGTACAACGGCATGTGGCTGCTGCAGGATCTGGCCAACAACCTGCCCGAAAACTGGATCGTCTACCAGTGCATC
>OHTZ01001255.1_pt1 | contig 12631 bp, 16 predicted proteins | sample 1579011 | NCBI WGS metagenome assembly OHTZ01 (sample SAMEA3879603, study PRJEB24766) | human gut metagenome | biome: human-associated habitat; feature: feces | place: USA | collected 1985/1987
TTTTCGTTTAACAGAAAAACAGGAGAGATAAAAAGAGCTTCCATTACTCATAAGGTATCTATCGGGCTTGATATGAAACCTATAACTACCACTAAAACGGTTATTGAACCTGATTGCTATTATGAGCAGGCTCTAAATGAGAAAAATTTTAGAAAAAGATTGAAAAGAATTGGATTAATATAGATATTAAAACATAACTATGGCAAAAGTATTTATAACCAAATATGCCTTGACAGAAGGTATTAAAGAGGTAGAAACAGACGTTCGTAAAAATGAAGTTGGAAATTATGAATACGTACTTTACAGCAATTATTCTTTCTTTCGTATAGGGAGTGATGCGTTCACTGATAAATCCGAAGCCTTAAAGAAGGCGGAAGAAATGAGGCAGAATAAAATTGCTTCCCTTCGTAAACAGATTGAGAAACTTGAAAAGCTATCTTTTAAAAGTGAGGAGAATTGATAATGAAAGCAAACCTAATATTTTTTCTTGCGATATTCATCATATCAGCATTATTTATCGGACATTTCCGGTTGACATTTTCACCGTTCAGCATATCACTCCCTTATTGGCATAGGGCTGTAGGAGTTATTCTTATCGTTGCAGGATGCTTGGTATACAACATAGGTGAGCATATGTCCGGTTACAAGAAAGGACTGGATGAAGGCATGGAGATTATTTTGAAAGAGTTAAAAGAAAGATACAATGAAGAAGATAATGTTCAACGATGAATGCGGCTTAACCCAGGCTGTATTGGAAGGTCGGAAGACTATGACGAGAAGGGGCTGCAAGTATGACAGACCAAATGAAACTTATGATATTGTGTTCCCCGTTTTTGAACCAAATGATTATGATAATAACGGGAATATAACATCACCTTTAAACTATGCTTTCGGCTGGAAAAACAACGAAGGCGACTTTACAGGTTGGAATATTCCTCAGTACAAAGTCGGCGAAGTGGTTGCCATTGCGCAAAGCTACAAATCAATCAATGAATTTTATGAAATAGCCTACAAAAGACATAACTCTTTTCACGGTCAGATTGTAACAAATTATGATATTCCGTTTAAAGAAATAGTTAAATGGTTTGAGTTACGAGAAAGTTTAAAATACACTGCTGGATGGACAAACAAGATGTTTGTAAAAGCAGACTTGATGATTTCTCACATCCGCATCACCAACGTAAAGATTGAACGACTCCAAGACATTTCTGATGAAGATTGCTTGAAAGAAGGAGTTTACAAAGGACAATGCGGAAGTGCAGATACACATTTTATGGATGTTTATTATTATAAGGGAGACATTCAACCTTATTGCACCCCTCGTGGAGCCTTTGCCGCCCTCATAGATAAAGTATCCGGCAAAGAGACATGGAAATCCAACTCCTATGTATTTGTTTACGAATTTGAATTAGTTGATTAACCATGAATAGAAACGAATACCGTGAACGCTGCAAACATTACAGCCCGTACAGTGGGCAGTGCTATAAGAAGTCGTTCATATCGGGAATAGCAAACAATGTGCATGTGAACATGTAATGTGACGGGAAATGTCCCCGTATGAGGAATTATGATAAGAGAAACGGAGTATTAACAGATAAAGAAAGAACAGATGAATCTAAATGAACTGCGCGACCGCGCCTATAAAACCGCTTGCGACCACGGTTTCCATGATGAAGAATTGAGTAATGAACACTGCCTTTGCCTTGTCATTAGTGAACTGATGGAAGCGGTGGAAGCGGACAGAAAAGGGAAGCAACCCAACATAATGCAATTCGAGAGAGGTATTTCATATCCTATGAACGATTTTAAGCAGGTGTATGATTATTGCATTAAAGGCACTGTAGCAGAAGAACTTGCCGACGCCACTATACGCCTGCTTGATTTGTGTGGATTGCGTAAGATAGACATTGGTGATTTTTTAGATGAAATTATATCCGAAGAAGCAAAAAGATACAATGGTGAAACCTTCACAGAAAGCATATATGCTATCTCTACAATTCCAATACGGTGTGAATATGAATATGATTTTTTGTTTAATGAACAAGTGAACGGTATGTTGTTAGGCATTATTGGGCTTGCCAAGTATCTCAACATAGACTTGTTTTGGCATGTGGAGCAGAAGATGAGATACAATGAATTGAGAGAAAACAAACATGGAAAGAAGTATTAATCATGGAAATAGCAGAACTGATAATTAAAATATCCATCTCCCTATTCAATGCCATTGCATTGGGAATTGTCTTAATCATGGTTGGCAGATGGCACAGGCGAATGGAGAACAAACTGGATGAAATAAGAGAATACGCCCGTAGGGTTTCCGACCGTAACGATGTGGTATATATGAACCAGCTCCAATGGTTGAAGAGGCAAGCTGATTGATGGCGTTACCGTTACCCTGAATGGCTGACATCAGGTATTCACGACCCACATCACCGTTAAGCTCGGCAGGCAGACCGCCGCCATTGCCAAAGCGGTTACCGAAGCCGTTACCGCCCCAACAGAACCACAAAAGGATAATCCAGATGAACCACATTCCGCTTCCACCCCACATGTCTTGGTTGTTACGTCCTTGGTTCAGTAAAGCGAGAAGTCCGGGGTCTACACCCTTGCTTCCCATCAGGTTGGGTAGCATAGCCATAATGTCAAATTTGCTTCCGCCATTACCGCCGTTACCGTCCTGATTAAAAACGTACGTTCGTTCCATAGAGATTTATATTTATACTAATTACGGTCAATATCAACCGCATCACAAAAGTATAAATACGCAATCTGCCATGAAATCAATTGTTTCCCAACGACTTCTTTATATTTTCCCAATATATTCTCAACATTTTCCCACCTTCCATGCGCTCCTGGAAATTGGAAATCATGTAGTTTATCGCGCGTTTGGTCTCGTGGATTTTAGGAGCTATCTGCGAAGGATACATTCCCCTTTCGACAAGCAACTGTACAAGCAAATAGCGGGCGTCTACGGTTTCCGTATCCTTATCCGAAGATAGTATTCGGCTGGCGGGTATTTCGGTCTCCTGCGAGACGAGATTAAGTGTTTCGGCAAAGATTTCTGACTTACACATAGTTTTTCTGAATTTTATATTTATCTTTGCCCTGCCACATAAAATATTTGATTCTATACGAACAAAGCACAAGATACCGTGTTGAAGATATTTAAGCCTCCAACGTGCGGTATCTTATGCTTTTTCAAATTTTTATGTGGCAATAATTATTTGAACGTTGGGGGCTTTCTTTCTACTCTAAGCCCCGAAAGAGCGCCAGCGATAAGCCGACTTCTACATCGTTAATTTCCTTCTTATCTTTATGGTGAGCCAAGCTATCACGAACAAAATACAGGTTAGATTTATCGAAAGACTGGCGCCGCCGTAATTGATTTTAAACTTCTCCCACCATGACAACTCTTTTTCTACTGGATAAGGCTTTGGTACTTCAACTCTTCTTATCCTTTCGATGAAATACGGTATCTTGACTGTTACCGTTGCATGAGGGTAAATGCCCAATGAATGGTTCAATATACCATTGCTCCATGAAGCGTAGCTGTAGGCATACGGGTTATGAAGGAATGATGTTGTATCGGAAACCGATACGCTGTCCTTGTACGGTATCAGCTTCTCTTGAAATGTAGTGTCATGGTAGATTATGCTGTCGAGAACTTTTGTCTCAACGGGCATATAAACAGTCCTCGTTCTGCAAGAGCACACGACCAGCACAAGCAATATTACATACAATAATCTTTTCATATTTTTTTCCAATTATCCTTTAACCAAGTAATTTCATCTTCGGTAAAGCTGCGGTCGGCGATGATGATTTTGCCGTGGCAGCCAATATATATATCTTGCGGCTTATTATTAATATTTTGTTGAGCAGCTCCAATAATCAGAACATCAGTATCATCTAATAAACCTGATTTAATTCCGATACCGTTATACGAGTTCTTTGTTTGATATACAATGCCACTGTCTGCAAATATTATACTATTAGTTCTTCCAAAACTAAGAGCCTGATTGGCTCTAAATTCAAACTCAAATGCCCCTAAATTATCTCCGCTTCTGTTTCTTTTACCTATAAAACAAGAAACGGAACGAATATCAAACCACGTCCTATCCGCCATCACCGCGTAATCCGTTAATATAGGGAAACCGTAGCAGACGGCGTACATCATGCCGTCGTAGCAGAGCTGGTTAGGGTAGTCAGGGATTTGGGTAATAGTTATATCTACTGTTTCTTCATTCTTAATAATAGCAAAACCGTTCCACGTTTGACTACTATTACTCTCTGAAAATGGCAATACATACTCTCCGTCTTGTTTTATTTCAAGTATCTTCCGAACTGATTCTTCGTAGTAGGCATATTGAAGTATATTAGTAGATAGTCCTTCAATAATCACTTTCATAGATTTCGTTTCATTTGCGCCTTTCGTAAGAATAGTAGTATTAGTATCATTAGAGTATTTCCAATTAAAACTATTAGCGCCTAATTCGTAAATACCTTGAATTTTACTCCATGTAGTAAAGTCCTCTTGATAAACTCCCATTCCGCTATTCAGATTCCCCCTACCGCCGTACAGATAGGCGTGGTTGCCGTTGCCGCTAAGGTCTTTTAGGATTGATGTAGGGAGTTGGGTTATAATGATGTTACAATCACCTGTTTTATTAACAGCAAAAGCAATATATTTGTTATTAGAAGAAACTTTATATACACCATCAGTTTTAATAGTTTGTATTAAGCTATTGGCATTTCTAACTAAAAGATAAGTTTCATTAGAAACTCCAGTAACTTTAATAACTAAATCAGAAAAAGGTTCAACATTATCTTCTATAAGATTATTAGTACCTGTTTTCACATTAGTTATATTAAGAGTATTAGCAGTAATGACTAAAGTTGCCCTATCAGTATGATATTTCCACGTGGTAAAGTCCTCTGCATAACTCTCTATCACATCATAGTTAGTCATACCTTGCTTCGCAGGGTCATAGATAGCCTTGATAGATTCTTTTAAACCTTTCGGCCATACAAGACCACCGCCCGAAGCAGAGGGGAAACCGACAGACGGGATGCCGATAGTAGGCAAGCCGATTACGGGGATAGTGATGTTGGGGATCGTGATTGGGTTCATAGGCTATTCCTCTTTAATCATCTTAGCTTCTAATACTTCGGTAGCACTTCTTATTGTGATTTCCACGCCCGCTACTATTCCGGCGACACGGAATATAGAGTCGGGAGCGTCGTTGTTGTCACGCACGTTAGGATACAATATCACGGGCTTCATGCCTTCGATATTGGCAAATACAGTCACCATTCCGCCCTTATTCTTTATCTGTATGGTAACGGGATTGCCGTCGCTGACAAATGTTGCGTAATACGCGTTCTCGCTTTCGTTCTTTTCAAATGATAAAATTTCTGCTGCCATGATGTTTACTTTTTAGAGTTATTCAAATAGTTCATAATTCCCTGTACATGCAGGTTAACTATTGCCCGTTTGCCCTCTTCCGATAATAAGAAGTCAACATCTTCTCTATTGTCTTGGAACAGGTTCTCTGTAAGGACTGCTGGGCACTTTGTGTGCTTCAGGATATAAAACCCACTTTCCTTATCAGGGTCGCCGTCTGACATATCCTTGCGTATCTTCGTGCCCGGCAAAAGTCGTCCGGCTGCCGCATATAAGCTATCAGCTAATTTATCAGCTTTCGTCTGACCTATGGAAGTCCATGCTTCCCAGCCACGTGCCTGCATCCATTCCGAACCGTTACCCGCTGCATTGCAATGAATAGAAACAAGAAGTGTATCACTCGCTTTGTATTCGTTTGCCCGGCGGCAGCGTTCGGATAAAGGAACGTCTATTTCTTCTTTGACGATGCGTTCGGCATCAATGCCTTTCTTTCGCAGTTCCGCTTCCAATCGTACGGCAATCTCACGAGCATACGCATATTCTTTCAATCTTCCGTCCGGTGAACACTTGCCCGGAGTGTTGCTTCCGTGTCCGTTATCAATCAATACTTTCATCCTGTACGTCCCCCTTGAAGTATTTGTCATAAACCACACGAGCCACCCAACCGACAACAGCGCCGACACCGAATGACACAACAGTAGTCAAGTTTACCCAAAACGGAGTGTAGTGCATGTAAAGCATAACTCCCACGATGATAGCGATAACAATCGCTGCGATAATCAATTTCTTTTTCATTTTGTTACTCCTTATCTTTAGTTATTATTTCACTCATATCTTCTTTCTCAACATCGAGTACTTTTTTACCGAATAGTCCTAATGCTTTTAGTAAGTTGAAATTATATCCTTTGGGCTTTAGAATGTTACTTATAATAGAGCAGAACTCTATAAAGCAGACAAACAGGCATGAATACACATCAATATTCCACTTGCTTCCGGAAGCGATGTTTATCATCACCACCATACATACAAAAGCGAAGTAAGTCACCATCTTACCCATAGTCCTGCGGATAGCACTGGAAAAGCGCACTTCTTCGCCCATCAACAGGCTTTTCCTCACTCCAAATGCCAAGTCACACACTACGACTGAAAATGTCACTATCAGCCACGGTATCATGTGTTCCAATGACTGTGCAATAAAACTACTCGCTATTACCGAAAATCCCCCAGGTATGCTTTGGGTAATAATGTTATTCTTCATCTTATCGTTATTTGTCAATTATTCATATCTTTGTGTCTCTTATCAAATAAGCGAACTACTGTCATTCCGTTTTGCTCGTGAGAGTAGGACGGGATTTTCATATCTTACCGTAATAGCGGAACCACGCTCCCCATTTACGTTCTTTCAAGTAGTTCGAATTATCCTGGTTGAGTTTGGCTTCCATCTCAAATGCGCTCGCACGGTAAGCGTTTTTATTGACCTTACCGTCCCCAATCTTGCTGTCTGTAAACAGATGGTATATAAAGCTCACAAACCATTCTGTCAAATACAAAATGTAATAGAATAGCGGGATAAGGAGCAACCACCACGCACTGACATGGAACGCCAACAACACGGACGGGATAGCCGCTATCTCCATGCACTCGAAGAACTGTTTCTGATGTGTACGCTCATGGCGTTCTATCTCGGCGGTTATCTCTTTCAGAATGGATAAGATAAAGCCGAAGAACATTATCGTTGTGTAGTTACCAAACAAAATCATTTTGGCGAGCCAGTTGTCTAAGTAGATTGTTTTCATATCAAATAGCATTAAATATTAATAGCACTGTGAAATACTTTGTCCAGTTTATACAATTAAATCCATTTTCAACTGTTACATCTTCAAATACAATTTGGGGATTACCAGCCCCATTGTCAACATGAGCCGATAAACATCTAACGTCTATATCACCGTCATTATAAACATTATAGTCCATTACTTCTGCATTTAAACTATACCATTCTATGTGGCGTGCAGGAATGATAGTCGGAGAGCCTTCTCTTTCAAGAGTTATTCCATCATTATCACTAAAGTTGGCAATCAAAATCCTACCTGCATAGGCTTGATTTTCAAAATCAGATGCAATGGTAATCTCCTTTAGTAAATTTGCTACTCCACCACCCAAGATTTCAGTACTACCCACAAACAGCCCAGCTCCAGCCGAACCAACTCTAAGATTACTATTTTCGTTACTCATAATTGTTGTTTTAATCGGTTACACAATATGCTGTATTGGCATCCTTAGAGCCAAGAGCCTCGTATTCGGCGGCGGTTTTCTTGGTTATGGTGGTGAGGTTGTCGGAAGTGACAATATCCTGTATAATCAATTTATCATAATTGTGATTTAACGCTTCATTAACATTTATAATACAACATTTTAGAGCATTCTTATAGAAATAAGTAAAATTACAATTAAACTCTCCTTCCGCGGTATTATGTTTGGCGTATAGATTACTGGCAGTGCAACTACTTCCTACTCCATATCCATTTGCATCATCATACATCCAATCTGTAAATTTCAGTCCGATATATACGTTGTCATTAACTCCCTGTAATAAGGAGAGGAACTCAGAGTAAGAGCCAAATAGTTTATTAACTAAAGCTTGAACATCAGTACCATTTATACTCTTATTATTGCGTAATACTTCTTCCCAAGTACTGTTATTGACAACATATACCTTATCATCCACATACTTTTTCGTCGCCGGATGATAAGGCTGCGTAGGGGTGAACGATGAAGTGTTGGTCTTGGTGAGGACGTCACCAGTAAACACAAATTCTTTCCAACGCCTCTTGCAAACCATCTATTAGTTAGATAAGAGCCATAGATTTGATTAGAACGGCTATAATGGGCGTTTGCGAAAATCAATGCTCCATTCTCATTAATGGGATAATTATTTTCAGGTGTTGTGTAACCAGCAATGCTTTTCTGCGTAGCAAACCCCGCTCCATTTATGTCATTTAAATCCTCTGATGTAAGATTTAAATGCTCGGGAACTTCCACCCAATCTTTATTTTTACGACCGTAGACGTTACCGTCAGAGGGGGCTTCGTAAATATGATTTAAAACCTGATACGATTGGGTAGCAACTCCATCCGTGACTGTTATACCTAATTGGAAAGTAGTTTGTGTAATAATTGCAATCATAAGATTAGCATTATTAGCATCCGTATAGGTAGCCATCGCCATTGCCGGAATATATACAATTTTCATTCCTGATTCTTCGGGGATGTTTGCCACAACACATACAGTATCTTTATTGACGATGCTCTGACATATATCCATGAAAGCGTCTTTCCCACCAAAGGCATTAAATATCTCATCGGATGTTGCTTGGTCGCTTATGCTCATCGCAGCAGCAGGAATAACTACCACGTTCCCCGAACCGCCGCCCGTTATCTTCCCTTGATTAACCCAGTCGCCGTTTACCCATGCGTAGTAATCGTAAGGAGCTTCAGTACCTACGGCCATGAACCCGTCAACTGCCGAACCGTCGGGAACGGCGGATTTCAAGGCTTCAAGGGTGGCGTATTCTCCGGCAATACGGAAAGGAGCACCGGGATTACCACGAGGAATGGCAAAGTTTATTTTGTACTTCGGATTGCCGTCACTGTCCACTCCATCCTCTGATATGGTAGCCGTTGCCGTTGACCCGGCTTCAAGCGTGGATATTGTACCTATTGAAAACTGCGGTGTCTTGCCCGTAAAACCGATAGCACCTGACATATCGACAAGGAACTCAAAGTCACCATCAGCCTTGACATACAATTTTGCATTGTCGGGGTCTTCAACATCACCCGTATTCACCAATACAAAATCACCTTCTGTAATATCCGGATTGCTCTTATCAGCTTCCATGTTAGCAACTGAAGCATATACCTTCTTGATAGAGAAAGCATCGCCTTTGGTGTAGATGTCTGTCTTGTCGTATGCTTGGGCGGTCTTGTTCCATTTGTAGACATAGTGGTCTTGTCCGATATAGGTAGGATGTTCCGCGGTGTCGTTGGCATTGGCCGCTGCGGTATCAGCAAGTACCGCCTTTTCATTGGCATTAGATGCAGCGGTATTTGCGTTCTTGGTCGCTACCTCAGAGTTCTTGACCGCATTAACAACATCCTGATAGGCTGTCTGAATATCTTCTAAGCTAACCTTTACACTGGTCTTGATACCATCTATGATTTTGTAACCAATGGTATATAACCCTTTCAAACTCTCGACAAGAGGAAGTTCTGATATTTTTATCTTCTTACTTGGCATAGTTATATTCAATAAAAAAAGCCCTTGAGCACAACATATATGGGTGCGTCAGCTCAAAGGCTTGTATATATTTTTAAGTCCATTATCAAAATGCCGTACATCTTCACACGGTTTATGTAAACACACTGATAATTTTCTATTCAACATACCCATTTCTCTGTTTTTCACAAAATTAGTCCAGAAGAAACAGATTTACTTGTTTTTGCTTCATGGATAACAAACCTTTTGCCAATTGTTTGTTATTTACATTTTCTCCTATTAGATACTTCATAGTATTCTACCAACCGGATGAGAACCTATTGCCTGTCCATATATTATTTACTTTGTCATATATGAAAATAGCCAACCAGCCTGCTGTTATATGTACACTTCTTGTTCCTGATGTAGGGTAACCTAAGGGGCTAATTCTGCCATATACATGAACATCTCCATTTGAATGGTTTCTTATGAAATATATTTGCCCGTCCTCGGCATTGGTCGGAAGAGTTAATGTGACTCCTTGTGATATAGCTATTATAATGCTGTCCATAAGAGATAATGTTTGACTGCTGTTAATTCTTCTTGTTCTTAATCTGAATCCACAAATATCTCCTTTGGGTACAAACAGCACATGATTGCCTGTTTCTACATAATCATCATAATTCTTAGCTCCATCTACCGATAAATGAAAACACGTATTTATGCCGGCTGAATAGGAAGACATTCTACGATTTACATTTATTCTTATTGGAGATATAATAGCCCCGCCCGAAGTAGCCGGGACAGTATCGGCGCCGATGAATGTTGATACATATTGATTGGTAAAACGTATCAGTGAAGATGAAAGAAGCATTTTATTATTACCACTTTCAGCCGTCAGGCTTGATGAGATTTTAAATTCTCCTACAGCACCTTCTTTTGCGTTTACTTTACCTGATAAGTCCACATCAGTACCTATCATTTTTCCGTTATGAAGTACCCTAAAGGGCGCTCCCCCTCTATTTGCTTCATTGGCTCCGGCCCATATACGTACATCAGAGCCGGAATTTCCCTCTCCGGACATACCGGCATTGATACCATCATCATTACCGATACCGACCAAACCGGAAATAAGACCGTCCAAAAACCTGATACGCCCTGCTATCTCATTTGCTACCAAATCGAAATAGGTCTTACCATCAGAAGAAACTATCTTATCCGTAGTTACCCGCCCCGGTAGTATCTCTGTGAATCCGTATAACGTGGCAAAGCTTCTCTCCCCGTTATTCTCACTGTTCAGGATACCGACAAGCAGATGATAATAACCGTCTATCTGTTCCAACGCAATAGCTGTTTCGCTTAAGAGGAACATCCCCGACTGGTTATCCTTGCTACACTTGGCATATAGGTAGAATTTCTTTTCCGGGTTGGTGAGTGAGGGTGAATTGTATTCTGCCATATCCCAATACTTATAGTCGCTTGCCGCATGAGTATTGGATAAAGAAGTGATACCAAGTGTCATGTGTTGGATAATACCTGCCGGAGCGTTCAAGACCTTTGTGCTCGAATTGTAGCTAATATCATGGTTAACTACCACCGGATTTGTCTTGGAGTTGACAAATCTGTATTGTAAACTCTCGTCACCCACAAGCATCTGCATGGTAGCAACCGTTATCGGGTTGATTGCTCCGGAAAAGCTAAGTAAACTGTCGGCAAGCATTTCCATTGTCTCTTTTGCGTCACGATAGTAACGTTTGGTGAATTGAAGGGCTTGTTTATGATTCTCTTCAACTTGTACTTCGTTCGTTTCTATCTTATTAAGCTCGCTGGCAACGGATGTACCTACCGGAGTGTTGGACAGTTCTATTTCGGGACTGTACGGATTGTTCACATACCGTTTGATGCCGACTATACGAATGAGTGACCCTTCGGGATGGAACTGATTATCCGTGAAGCTCACGAAACCGCCCAATACGATTTTACCGCCAACAGTCAGCCAGCGTTTCTTTGCCCAAATGCCGTCAAGTGTACCAGTGAAGGTAAACTTCTTATCCTCGTGTTCGTAGAGATACTTAACAGCTTCCCGGAACACATCCCATGATGCACCTGTTCTTGTGGCGTTGTCACTTATATAGGCTTCGGGCAACTGAATGCCGAACACAGCGTATTTATCACCAACTTCCGGCATCCATACACCACCGTCCGGCATAGTGATACCATCTATCTCCTGCGGGACTATCTCGAATTTACGTCCTACATGAGTGTATTTAACCTCGAACTCCTTGCCAGAAAGCATACCGGATTGGAAGATAACGGTCATTTTCTCACCCTCAATAAGGCAATCCTCAAAATTGAGGTTATTCGGGATACCGGCATCGTAAAAGTCATAGAAGTGCTTTTCCGTATTTATCGTAGTCACTTTGCTGACTTCTCCTACACGTGACGGGTAAATCTCCGTACAGTCCAAACTGTCTTCTTTGCTCGTGGTCAGCTCACGATCGGCACGCATAACGCTCGTACCGTATTCGTCTGTCTTGTATGTGCGGGAAGCGGAAGCATTGAAACCCTCTTCACCCTCAAAGCGTGTACCGTCATAACGGATAGTCTGCGATTTGGGCATCAGCAATTCCTTTGCGCCGTATTTGGAATAATCTATGTTTCTATCAGTCGTTTCCACAAGGATGATTTCGGGCGGTATGTCGCCGCTTTCCCGGCCGACACCCGTCTTGAAACCGTGCCCCTTGCCATAGGATAAAGTCAGGGGATTGTCCTTGTTGTACTCGACTTTTTTCAAATGTACAGTCTTTGTATGTACCCCCTCTATTACGGTTTCTGTAATCTGATATTCGATTTCATAGGTTTCTGCCAGTTGGCTCAAAGCGTCCAGACAAACGGTATGGTTGTAGTTTATCAGCTTCTCCGTCCCATCTATGCAATCACCTATTACCCATCCCGAAGAACGTCTGTTCAGATTGT
>OHTZ01001266.1_pt1 | contig 12551 bp, 7 predicted proteins | sample 1579011 | NCBI WGS metagenome assembly OHTZ01 (sample SAMEA3879603, study PRJEB24766) | human gut metagenome | biome: human-associated habitat; feature: feces | place: USA | collected 1985/1987
GATTGAGGCGGCAAGAGCCGGTGAAGCCGGTAAGGGATTTGCAGTGGTTGCTTCTGAGATTGGATCGCTTGCAGAAGGAAGTTCCAAGGCTGCAAATAATACGAAAGACCTCATTGGAGTATCCATTCAGGAGATTGAGCGTGGAACAGAACTTGCAGCGAATGTGGTTGTCTCCATGCAGGAAGTATTGGATGCGATTGAAAATGTGAATGGTATGATAGGGAAGAGTGCAGAGAATAACCAGACGCAGAATCAAAACATTGAGCAGATCAAACTTGGTATCGAAGAAATCTCCAAGGCAGTGGAAGATAATTCTGCATCTGCAGAGGAGACTTCTGCAACATCAGAGGAGCTGGCTGCACAGGCTGCAACACTCGAAGCGCTTGTCAAACATTTTGACCTCGAAGATGATGGCAGCAACGATACAACAAGATAGAAAAATCCCACCGGCAGATATGATTTCCTTCGTGAGCGAAGCGAACAGGAACATCCTATCTGCCGGTGGGATTTTGCTGTCGCCCAATACCTTTTGGCGGGCTCATCAATCTTTTTGCATACGAAACCTAGACACTGCAAATGTGAATTGTTATAATAAGAGATACGGAAAAAAGAAGGTAGTGAAGAACACTGCCAAAATGCAGGATTCATAAAGATGGAGCAGACATGAACAGGATAGCAATTGTGGAAGACGATCAGGGTTATCGTGACACACTTTTTATTTATATAAAACAATATGAACAGGAACGTGATACAGCATTTGAGGCGACACCTTTTGAGAAAGCGGATGATTTTCTGGCAGTTTATAACGGAGATTATGATATTATCCTGATGGACATTGAGATGCCGGGCATGAACGGCCTGGATGCCGCCCGCGCGGTGCTGGAGCAGCGGCCGGAGTGCAAGGTGATCTTCATCACGGCGTACAGCCTGTTCCAGTACGCCCACGAGGCGGTGCATCTGGGTGCCTGCGACTATCTGCTGAAGCCGGTGGACCCGGACGAGACCGAGGCCGCCATCCGCCGCGCTATCCGGCAGATCGAAGCCGGGCGCCGTCTGGCCGAACTGGCTGCGGAAGCCCCGGAGCCGGAAACCGCCCCGGAGCAGGAGACCGAGCCCGCCGGGGAAGGGGAGAGCGACCGCAACGCACTGGTGATGGACCATGTGCGCAAGTATATGGAAGATAACTATATGGCCGACCTCTCGCTGGACAGCGTGAGCGAAATTTTGCACATCAGCCCGGCGTACCTTTCGGCGCAGTTCAAAAAATACCAGAAGATGAATTTTCTGGACTGTCTGACCGAGCTGCGCATCAACGCAGCTAAAGAACTGCTGGCCGACCCCTTCCGCTCCGCAGCGGAGGTGGCCTCCATGGTGGGCTACGAGGACGCCAGCTACTTTGCCCGCGCCTTTAAAAAGCGCACCGGCATGACCCCCACCCAGTACCGGAAGGAAGCGGCAAAGGCAGCCCGGGAGGTGCGGCTGTGACCCGCCGTCAGCTGCTGCGTCTGCTTGCGGCAGCCCCGGCGCTGGCAGTTACAGGCTGTACGGCGCAGTCTGCTTCTTCGCAACAGGAGAAGCCGCTCATCCTGCGCTATGCGGAGAACCAGCCGGAGGACTACCCTACCAGCAAGGCGGCAAAGGCCTTTGCCGAGCTTGTGGCGCAGCGCACGGGCGGCCGGGTGAAGGTGCTGGTTTACAGCGGGGCAGAGCTGGGCGCAGAGCAGAGCGTCATCCAGCAGATGCAGTTCGGCGGGGTGGATTTTTCCCGCGTGTCCCTGAGCCAGCTGGCAGAGTACGAGCCGGAACTCAGCGTATTGCAGTTGCCCTACCTGTACAGCGATGCCCAGCAGATGTGGCGGGTGCTGGACGGCGACATCGGCGATGAGTTTCTGGCCATGCTGGACGGGATGGACTTAGTGGGGCTTTCGTGGTTCGATGCCGGTGTGCGCAGCTTCTACACCCGGGAAAAGGTGACCGGGCTGGATGATTTGCAGGGGCTGACCATCCGGGTGCAGGAGTCGGACATGATGAGCGACATGATCACCGCGTTGGGCGCAAAGCCGGCGCAGGTGGTGTACAGCAAGGTGTATGCCGCCCTGCATAATGCCGAGATCGACGGGGCAGAGAACAACTGGCCCAGCTACGAAGTGATGGGACACTACGAGGTGGCACCCTTTTTCCTGAAGGACGAGCACACCCGGGTGCCGGAGGTGCAGCTGGCCAGCCCGGCGGTGATGGAAAAGCTTGCCGCGCTGGACGAGAGCTTCCCGGAGGTGATCCGTGCCTGCGCCCGGGAGAGCGCACAGACAGAGCGGGAGCTCTGGGCACGGCGGGAGGCGAACGCAGAGCAGAATATGCGCAAGCGGGGCATCTGCGTCACCGAACTGGACGAGGCCGAAAAAGCCCGCTTCCGCGCAGCGGTACAGCCCATGTACGATGGCTTCTCTGCCCAGCAGGAACTGATCGACCGGATACAGAAAAGCTGAAAAAGACACCCCGAGAAGTGCCCGGATGGACATTTTTCGGGGTGTTGTTTTTTGCTATGAATGCAGGAATGTATCCAACTGGTCAGTAGTGTTGCACAAACAAGACGGAAAGCGATTGTGCAATGTGCCAAAAACAATCTTGACATTCTTTCGAAAAATAGGACATTTTTCGAAAGCTCTTGTTTCATTTCGGAAAATTTGCTAAAGTGTGTACAGTCAATGAACGAAAGCTCCGGCACCTGTGCGCCCGGAGAATTTCACAATTATTTAAGGAGGACGATTCCTATGAAAATGATCTCTCGTCGTAGCTTTATGGCCGTTGCCGGTGCAGCTACCGCTGCTGTTGCTCTGACCGCCTGCGGTGGTTCCAAGAGCGGCTCCACTTCTACCGCTGCTTCCACCTCTACCGCAGCTTCTGCTTCTGCTGCTGCCGGTGATGCAGCAGCTGCTGCCAACGATCCCAAGGTGACTCTGGTCTACGCCGAGGTCAACCCGCTGGATACCATCGTTGGCCAGACCGGTTCTCACTTCAAGGAGAAGGTCGAGGAGCTGAGCGGCGGTTCTGTGGTCGTCGATGTGCAGGCTTCCGGTGTTCTGGGCTCTGAGAACGACGTTCTGGACGCTATTCTGGGCGGCTCTACCTCCATTGATATCAGCCGTATCTCTGCTTTCGCTCTGACCAGCTACGGCTGCAATAAGTCCAAGCTGCTGTCCATCCCCTTCACCTTCAACAACCGCGCTCACTTCTGGAACTTTGCCAACAGCGATCTGGCTCCTGAGTTCCTGAACGAGCCCCAGGAACTGGGCCTGCCCGTTCGCGGCCTGTTCTACGGCGAGGAGGGCTTCCGTCACTTCTTCACCGTCAAGCCCGTTGCAACCATCGATGATCTGAAGGGCATGAAGCTGCGTGTGTCCAACGACCCCGTTATGAACGGCATGGTCGAGGGTCTGGGCGCTAACCCCACCGTCGTTGCATTCGGCGAGCTGTACAGCGCACTGCAGACCGGCGTTGTGGATGGCGCTGAGCAGCCCATCGCAAACTACAAGTCCAATGCCTTCCCCGAGGTTGCTAACAACCTGATCCTGGACGGCCACACTCTGGGCGCTGTGCAGGCTGTTATCACCGACAACGCATGGGGCAAGCTGACCGCTAACCAGCAGGCTGCCGTTATGGCTGCTGCTGCCGACACCCAGAAGTTCAACGCTGATCTGTCTGAGACCGCTGAGAACAAGGTTCTGGAAGAGCTGCGCTCCTCCGGCTGCAACGTTGTGGATGTGGACGACAAGACTCCCTGGCAGGAAGCTTGCGCTAAGGTCATCAAGGACAACACCTCTGATCAGGCTGAGCTGTACCAGAAGCTGCTGGACATGAAGGCATAAGCTGGCTTTCCATCCAATCTAAGTAGTACATTGCCCGGCGGGAGCCCACGGGAATACGCCCGCAGGCTTCGCCGGGTTTTTATATGGAGGAATTTCTATGCCGAAAATCTTTACCACTCTGGATAAGATCAGACCGGCGTACGACTTTACCTACAAGGTGGTTCTGTTCATCTGCAAGATCCTGCTGATCGCAGATATCCTCATTACCACGATGTCGGTCATTGGCCGTTACGTCCCCTTTATTCCGGACCCCTCCTGGTCTGAGGAGGTCGTTTTGACCTGCATGAGCTACATGGCTGTGCTGAGCGCTGCGCTGGCCATCCGCCGCGGCGCACACATCCGCATGACTGCCTTTGATATGTACCTGCCCAAGAAAGTGGTCAAGGCGCTGGACATCCTGTCTGACGTGGCCGTGATGATCCTTGGTGTGGTGATGATGGCGGTCGGCTGGAACTACGCCACCACGCTGGGCGGCCGTGGCTTCTATGTTTCCATGCCTTGGCTGAGCCGCTTCTGGATGTACTTTCCGGTGCCGCTGGCCGGTGTTGCCATGATCATCTTCGAGATCGAGTCGCTGTATAACCATATCAAGAGCTTTTTTGTAAAGGAGGAAATGTAATATGACAGTTCAGACACTGGCAATCATTGTCCTTCTTGTCAGCTTCTTTGTTATGATCTTCCTGCGCTTCCCCATTGCATACGCCGTTGGTCTGTCCAGCGTGCTGTGCATGCTGGTGCAGGGTCAGGCACTGACCGACGTCTGCCGCCTGATGGTCAAGGGCATCTCCTCCTTTAGCCTGATGGCTGTGCCGTTCTTTATCACCATGGGCGTGCTCATGGGCTCCGGCGGCATCTCTGAAAAGCTGATCGCACTGGCTGACGCCTGCGTGGGCTGGATGCGCGGCGGCATGGCCATGGTCAACATCGTGGCTTCCTACTTCTTCGGCGGCATTTCCGGTTCTGCTTCCGCCGATACCGCTTCCATCGGTTCTATCATGATCCCCATGATGGTGGATCAGGGCTACGGCGCAGACTTCTCCACCGCTGTTACTATTACCTCTTCCTGCGAGGGTCTGCTGGTTCCTCCCAGCCATAACATGGTCATCTACGCTACCACCGCCGGTGGTATCTCCGTGGGCAGCCTGTTCCTAGCCGGTTACCTGCCCGGCGCTCTGCTGGCTATCGTGCTGATGATCGGCTCCTACATCATCTCGGTCAAGCGCAACTACCCCAAGGGTGATCCCTTCAGCATCAAGGCTTTTGTCAAGCAGCTGGGCACTTCCATCTGGGCACTGGCCGCTGTCATCATCGTGGTGTTCGGCGTTGTCGGCGGTGTGTTTACCGCTACCGAGTCCGCTGCTATCGCCGTTATCTACTCTCTGCTCGTTTCCGTGTTCGTCTATAAGGGTCTGGACTGGAAGGGCGTGTGGCACGCTCTGGACGAGTGCGTCAACACCCTGTCCATCGTGCTGATCCTGATCGCTACCTCTGCAGTGTTCGGCAACTGCCTGACCATGCTGCATGTGCCTGATCTGGCAGCAACCGCCATCACCGACCTCACCGATAACCCCTACATCATTGCATTGCTCATCGACCTGATCCTGCTGGTGCTGGGCATGATCATGGATATGGCTCCCATCATCCTGATCGCTACCCCCATCCTGCTGCCCATCGCCACCTCCATCGGCATCGATCCCATCCAGTTCGGTATCATCGTGGTTCTGAACTGCGGCATCGGTCTGCTGACTCCTCCCGTTGGCTCCGTTCTGTTCATCGGCTCTGCCGTTGCAAAGCGTCCCATGGAGAAGGTAGTCAAGGCAACCCTGCCGTTCTACCTGTGCATGTTCATTGCACTGCTGCTGCTGACCTACATCCCCGACATCAGCCTTGCTATCCCCAAGCTGCTGGGCGGCTATGTAAGTCCCATTGCAAACCCGCTGGGCCCTGTGTTCATCCACTAAGCGCAGCATAAGGGAAAACCCCTTGCATCTATAAGACCGGAGCCTGTCAGCCCTTTGGGCTGCGGGCCCCGGTCTTTTTTGCTTTTGCACCAAAATGCGGACAGCTTGCACGGCGGGGAACACTATGATACAATAAAGTGTATAGAAGCTTGGAAGGGGAGAGAACACTATGGAGCAAAAACGCCTGTGTCCGTTCTGCATGGGGGAACTGCCGCCTGCGGCGACCGTCTGTCCCCATTGCGGGAAGATCTTAGAGGGATGCAACCCGGCGGGCTGCCTGCCGGTGGGCACGGTGCTGGCCGGGCGCTACACCGTGGGCGAGATGCGCAGTCTGGACGGCGAGGGTGTGCTGTACAGCGGCGTGGAGAATCTGGGCGCTTTCCGGGTGACCATCAAGGAGTACCTGCCCGTCACCCTTTCTGCGGAGCGCGGGGCGGACTGCATCCTGCGCCCCAAGCAGGGCAGCGAAGTGCTGTTCAAGACCACCCGCATGGACTTTGCAGACCTGTACCGCGCCGTCCAGCGCATTACCCCCGCCAGCGGTCTGGAGGCTGTGCTGGATGTGGTGGAAGCCAACAACACCGTGTATGCGGTGCTGGAAAACTTAGGCGGCACCCCGCTGGAGCAATGGCTGGAAAATCGTCCCGCTCCGGTGCAGGCAGAGGATGCCTGCGCCATGCTGCGCCCGGTGTTTGAGGGCGTGGCGGCCATGCACAAGGCGGGGCTGGTGCACCGCGGCATCTGCCCGGAGAATATCCGGGTGATGTCGGATGGCCGCTGCCGTCTGGCCGGGTACGCCACCGTGGGTCTGCGCACCGCAGGCAGCGGTCTGCACGAGCAGCTGTACGAGGGTTACTCCGCGCCGGAGCAGTACACCACCGCCGAGTTTGAGGGGCGCTACACCGACGAATACAGCCTTGCCGCCGTCTTTTACCGCATGGTGTGCGGGCAGGCACCCATGCCCGCTGCCCAGCGTGTGGTGTCGGACTCTAACCCCCGGGCACGCACCGTAGAGCCTGCCGTACCGGCCTATGTCTCCGATGTATTGCAGCTGGGGCTGCGGCTCAAGGTCATGGAGCGCATCCAGACCGTGCCGCAGCTGTATCAGGCGCTTTCTTCCAAGGAATATACCGCCGAGCTGACCCGCACCATGAAGCCGGAGACCCCGATGCATCCGGTGCGGGCAGAGCAGAGCGGGCAGGGCAGGGAACACCTGCTCAGTTTGAAAGGGCTGCTGGCGGGCATTCTGATCCTGCTTTCCGTTTTGATCTTGCTCACCCTGTGGGGCATCGTGAGCAGCAAGGAGGAACAAACTCCCTCTTCGGAGCCGAGCTCGGAAGCTGCCAGCAGCGAGGAAATGAAGCCCCAGAACCTTGTGCCCAACTTTGTGGGCATCGATTACGAGCAGATCAAGAATAACCGCGAGTACACCAGTATGTACCTGTTCCGGGCGGTGCTGGAGTACAGCGATACCGTGCCTTCCGGGCAGATCATCCGGCAGGAGCCGGAGGCCGGCGAGGTGATGGAGAACGGCGAGGTGATCCAGATCGTGGTCAGTCAGGGCCCGGAGAAGGTGGAGATGCCCAAGATCGTCGGTGCATCGCAGGATAAGGCTATTGAGATCCTGAGCAGCCGGGGGCTTGTGGCCAGCTGCTTTATGGTGGTGAATGATGGCTCCTACGCTACGGGCTGTGTGGTCTCTGCCAGCGAGGAAGAGGGCGCTATGGTCACGGTGGGTACGGTGATCACTGTGTATATCGCCGCAGACCCCAGTGTGCAGATCACTGCCACCCCGGAGGAGCCTGCCGCTACCGAGCCTACCACCCCGGAAACGCCCCCGGAGGGCAGCACAGAGCCGGAATACGATACCGATTAAACAGCATACAAAAGCAGAAGCGGGAGCCTTGCAACGGGCTCCCGCTTCTGCTTGTTTAGGATAGGAAAGAGAATGGCAAATTAAAGATTAGTGTAGCCCATTAGGCAGCGGTCCACCTCGGCGGCGCAATCGCGGCCCTCGCGCAGACCCCACACCACAAGGCTCTGGCCGCGGCGCATATCGCCGCAGACGAACACCTTGTCCACGTTGGTCTTAAAGTTGTGGTCGGCTACATTGCCCCGGGCGGTCAGCTCCACCCCAAAGGCATCGGCTGTGTAGTTTTCGCAGCCGGTAAAGCCTGCGGCGATAAACGCCAGCTGGCAGTCGTAGGTAAATTCCTTGCCGGTGGGCACCATGCTGGTGCGGCCGGTCTCGGGGTCGCGCTCCGGCTTCAGGCAGCTGATGACGGCACCGGTCAGGTTACCGGCCTCGTCCTTCAAAAACTCCTTGACGGTGGTCTGGTACACGCGCGGGTCCTTGCCGAACTTGGCAATGCACTCGGTCTGGCCGTAGTCCACCTTGAGCACCCGGGGCCACTCCGGCCACGGGTTTGCGGCGGTGCGCTCGACAGGGGGCTGCGGCATCATTTCCAGTGCCATCAGGTCGGTGCAGCCCTGCCGCAGAGCAGTGCCCTGACAGTCGTTGCCGGTGTCGCCGCCGCCAATGACCAGCACATTTTTGCCGGCTGCGTTGATGGCCTTGCCGTCTGCAAAACCCGAGTCCAGCAGGCTCTTGGTCACGCTGGTCAGGTAGTCCACCGCAAAGTGCACGCCCTTGGCGTCCCGGCCGGGCACGTTCAGGTCGCGGGGCTTTTTGGCGCCGCAGCACAGCACTACGGCATCAAAATCTGCCAGCAGCTGCTCGGCGGGCAGGGCGCCGCCCACATCCATGCCGGTGCGGAACACAACACCCTCGGCCTGCATCAGCTTGACCCGGCGCTCGATGACTGCCTTGTCCAGCTTCATGTTGGGGATGCCGTACATCAAAAGGCCTCCCACGCGGTCGGCGCGTTCAAACACCGTGACGGCGTGGCCGCGCTTATTCAGGTACTCGGCCACTGAAAGCCCCGCAGGGCCGCTGCCCACCACGGCAACGCTCTTGCCGGTGCGGGTCGGCGGCGGGGTGGCGGTCAGCCAGTTCTTGGCGTAGGCCGTCTCGATGATGGCGTGCTCGTTTTCGCGCACGGTGACGCTGCTGCCGGTCACATCCCCGCAGGTGCAGGCGGCCTCACACAGGGCGGGGCACACCCGGCTGGTAAACTCCGGGAAGCGGTTGGTGGCCATCAGGCGGTGGAGCGCCAGTTCCCACTTGCCGTGGTACACCAGATCGTTCCACTCCGGGATGAGATTGTTCAGCGGACAGCCGGAGGCCATGCCGCCGATCATCATGCCCGCCTGACAGAAGGGCACGCCGCAGTCCATGCAGCGGGCGGCCTGCGTCTGCTGCTGCTCCCGCGAGAGCCAGATGTGGAACTCGTTAAAATTTTCAAGGCGCTCCAGCGGCGCAACGTCCGTGCTGGTCTTGCGCGCATAATCCATAAATCCTGTTGTCTTACCCATGCTGCTGCCCCTCCTTACTTATGCTTCTGCACTGCATAAAATGCTTCGATCTGTGCCTGCTCGCCGTCCAGACCACGCTCCTCTACCGAGGCGATGACCCGCAGCATGCGGTCGTAATCGTAAGGCAGCACCTTTTTGAATTTGGGCAGGAACGCACTGAAATTGTCCAGAATCTCCTTGCCGCGCGGAGAGCCGGTGGCCTCCACATGGGCGCGGATCAGCTCCTTCAGGGTGGCAACATCGTACTTGTGCTCCACCGGCTCCAGGCTGACGGTCTCCTTGTTCACCCGCTGGTAGAAGTCCCAGTTTTCGTCCAGGACATAGGCAATGCCGCCGGTCATACCGGCTGCAAAGTTCTTGCCGGTCTGTCCCAGCACCACCACGGTGCCGCCGGTCATGTACTCGCAGCCGTGGTCGCCCACGCCCTCCACAACGGCAGTAGCGCCGCTGTTGCGCACACAGAAGCGCTCGCCGGCCACGCCGGAGATGAACGCCTTGCCGCTGGTAGCGCCGTACAGCGCCACGTTGCCGGTGATGATGTTCTCCTCGGGCTTGAAGTCGATGCCCTGCGGCGGGCGCACCACGATCTTGCCGCCGGAAAGGCCCTTGCCCATGTAGTCGTTGCAGTCACCCACCAGCTCCAGCGTCAGGCCATTGGGGATAAAGGCACCAAAGCTCTGGCCGCCTGCACCGTTGCAGTGCACGGTGTACACATCGTCCGGCAGGTCGTTGCCGTATTTACGGGTGATCTCGCTGCCAAAGATGGCACCAAAGGCGCGATCCACGTTGGAAACATTCAGGCTGACGCTCTGGGGAGCCTTGCTGCCCAGCTTGAACTTCTTCATCAGCACCTTCATGTCCAGCGTGTTTTCCAGATGGAAGTCGTAGCTGTCCTCCTTGATAAAGTGGACGTTGCTGTTTGCAATGGCGGGGTTGTGCAGGATGCAGTCCAGATCCAGCTTTGCGGCGCGGCTGCCCGGGGCAGCGGGCTTGACCCGCAGCAGATCGGTGCGGCCCACCAGCTCGTCCACGGTGCGCACGCCCAGCTTTGCCATGTACTCCCGCAGCTCCTCTGCCACAAAGGTGAGGTAGTTGATGATGTACTCCGGCTTGCCCTTGAAGTTCTTGCGCAGCTCGGGGTTCTGGGTGCAGATGCCCATGGGGCAGGTGTCCAGATTGCACACACGCATCATCACGCAGCCCTCGGCCATCAGCAGGGTAGTGCCGAAGCCGAACTCCTCTGCGCCCAGCATACAGCTGATGGCCACATCCCGGCCGGACAGCAGCTTGGAGTCGCTCTCAATGCGCACGCGGGTGCGCAGACCGTTCAGGATCAGGGTCTGGTGAGTCTCGGCGATGCCCAGCTCCCAAGGCAGACCTGCGTGCTTGATGGAGGTGCGGGGCGCAGCACCGGTGCCGCCGTCATAGCCGGACACCAGAATGACCTGTGCGCCGCCCTTGGCAACACCGGCGGCAATGGTGCCGACACCGGCCTCGCTGACCAGCTTGACGTTGATGTTAGCGCTGCGGTTGGCGTTTTTCAGATCGTAGATCAGCTCTGCCAGATCCTCGATGGAGTAGATATCGTGGTGGGGCGGGGGAGAGATCAGGCCCACGCCGGTGGTGCTGTGGCGGGTCTTGGCGATCCACGGATACACCTTGGCACCGGGCAGGTTGCCGCCCTCGCCGGGCTTTGCGCCCTGTGCCAGCTTGATCTGGATTTCCTCGGCGCTGACCAGATATTTGCTGGTCACGCCAAAGCGGGCAGAGGCCACCTGCTTGATCTTGGAATTGCTCTCGCTGTGGTAGCGCTCTTCGGGCTCGCCGCCCTCACCGGTATTGCTGCGGCCGCCCAGACGGTTCAGGGCGATGGCAATGGTCTCGTGCGCCTCACTGCTCAGTGCGCCGTAACTCATGGCAGCGCCCTTGAACCGCTTGACGATGCTGGAGACCGGCTCTACTTCTTCCAGCGGGATGCCGCCGTCTGCGGCGTAGTTGAAGTCCAGCAGACTGCGCAGATGCACACCCTCGGCACCCATGTTGTCCACCGTCTGGGTGAACTGCTTGAAGGTGTCGTAATCGCCGGTGCGGCAGGCTTTCTGGAACAGATGGATGGTCTGGGGGTTGAACAGGTGCTCTTCCTTGCCGCTGCGGAACTTGTGGGCACCGCTGTCGGCAAGCTCCATGTTGATATCCAGCCCCAGCGGGTCAAAGGCAGCGTTATGCAGCGCCTCCACATCGGCCTGAATGTCTGCCATGCTGATGCCACCCACACGGCTCACCGTGCCGGTGAAGTATTTGTCGATGACCTCCTTCGAGATGCCAACAGCCTCAAAGATTTGGCTGCTCTGGTAGCTCTGGATGGTGGAAATGCCCATCTTGGAGGCGATTTTTACGATGCCGTTGAGGATAGCGTTATCGTAGTCCTGCACGGCGGCGTAATAGTCCTTGTCCAGCAGACCCTCGTCGATCAGCTGCCCGATGGTCTCGTGTGCCAGATAGGGGTTGATGGCGCAGGCACCGTAGCCCAACAGGGTGGCAAAGTGGTGCACCTCCCGGGGCTCGGCGCTTTCCAAAATCAGCGCCAGTGCGGTGCTCTTTTTGGTGCGGATGAGGTACTGGGACACTGCCGACACCGCCAGCAGGCTGGGGATGGTCACATGGTATTCATCCACGTCACGGTCGGACAGGATGATGATGTTCGCACCCTCCTTGTAAGCGCGGTCTACCTCCAGAAATACCCGGTCGATGGCCTTTTCCAGACTGGTGTTCTTGTAGTAGTTGATGGACACCGTAGCCACCTTGAAGCCCGGCACGTTCATGTACTTGATCTTCAACAGGTCGGTGTTGGTCAGGATGGGGTTGTGCACCTTGAGCACCTTGCAGTTCTCCGGCTTATCCTCCAGCAGGTTGCCGTGGGCACCGATGTAAACGCTGGTGGAGGTGACCACCTTCTCCCGGATGGCGTCAATGGGCGGGTTCGTCACCTGCGCGAAACGCTGCTTGAAGTAGTTGAACAGCGGGGGATGCTGGCTGCTGAGCACGGCAAGCGGGGTGTCGGTGCCCATGGCACCGGAGGGCTCTGCGCCCGCCCGCGCCATGGCAAGGATCATGGTGTTCACGTCCTCGTACTTGTAGCCGAACACTTTCTGCAGCCGGGTCAGCTGCTCGCCGGTGTAGCCTTCCACCTTCACGTTGGGGATCTTCAGCCCGCTCAGCTGCACCAGATTGCGGTCGATCCACTCGCCGTAGGGCTCGCGGCTGGCGTAAAGCTCCTTCAGCTTTTCGT
>OHTZ01001268.1_pt1 | contig 12542 bp, 8 predicted proteins | sample 1579011 | NCBI WGS metagenome assembly OHTZ01 (sample SAMEA3879603, study PRJEB24766) | human gut metagenome | biome: human-associated habitat; feature: feces | place: USA | collected 1985/1987
CGGGCAGAAGCATGTCGTGACGGTCTACAAGCTGGTATCCGAGGGAACGATCGAGGAGAAGATCATCGATATCCAGGAGCGGAAAAAGAAACTTGCCGAGCAGGTGCGCAAGAGCGATGATGTGTTTATCAGTCTGGTTCCGATAAAGGACTACCGTATGGAATTTGGTATCAGTACCATGCGTATGGTATGGATTCTGTTGACGCTGGGAACCGCCATACTTTTTATTGTGGCGATGAATTATGTGCTTATTTCCATCTCAGCCATGAACCGTCGTGCCAAAGCTATAGGCGTACATAAATGTAGTGGGGCAAATACGGGAACTATTTTCGGTATGTTCTTATGGGAGACCGGAGTCATCATGCTTTCTTCCTTGCTGCTCGTAGCGCTGCTTCTATTTAATTTCCGTGAGCCGTTGGAGGACATGCTCGACGTTAGTCTTGCCGGTCTTTTCTCTTGGGAAAAACATTTGGGCACCGCTTTCAGTGATAGTCATTTTGTTTATGATAGGCGGCATGTTGCCCGGGCAGCTTTTTGCCCGCATTCCGGTGACGCAGGTTTTCCGCCGGTACACCGAAGGCAAGAAAGGCTGGAAACGTCCGCTCTTGTTTGTGCAGTTTGCCGGTACCTCTTTTATTTTCGGCTTGTTGGGGCTGGTGCTTATGCAGAGCCATTACATCACCAATAAAGAACGTGGATTCGATTACCACCGGGTGGCTTATGCTTCGGGCGTATCCTTTGACTCGGATGCGGAAAGCGATGCAAATCGTAGTGTGATGCTTTCTTTGCCTTATGTGGAAGATGGAGCTTGTAGCGGTAATCTTCTTACAGACGGATTGAGCGGAGAAGGGGTTACGACTGATAACGGGCAGTGGATGAGCATGCGTTGGGTGGAATTTGGCAAGGACTATGCCCCGTTTATGAAGTTGGAATTTGCGGAAGGCAAGAATATGGATGCCCCTGGGCAGATATTGGTCAATGAAACATTTTTGAAAATGATGCATTGGGAAGATAAACCGATAGGCAGGCAAGTGCGCAACGGCGATCGCATAGCGGGCAATATTGTAGGTGTACTGAAAGACTTTGCTACATCCAATGCCGCTTATGTGGCGGTGCAACCTATGTATGCAACTTATCTTGACCGATTTTCCGGAAACATCCAATTACGTCTGAAAGAGCCTTTTGACGATAACCTCAAGCGTTTGAACGAAGACATGGAAAAGCTGTTTCCCACCCGTGACATTGTATTTTCCTCGTTCCAAAAGGTCATTGACGACCAGAACAGTACCGTCACGGATTTCCGTAATGCAGCTTTACTGGCTGCCATAACCATCCTTTTTGTTACGTTAATGGGGTTGATTGGCTACATCAATGACGAGATACAACGCCGCAGCAAGGAAATTGCCATCCGTAAAGTGAATGGTGCGGAAGCGTCATCCATTCTCCGGCTTTTCTCGAAGGATATATTCTGGATATCCTTGCCGGCCGTTTTTCTTGGAGGGCTGGGAGCCTGGTATATAGGCGGTGTCTGGATAGAGCAGTTTGTGGAGGGAGTGGATTTTGGTATCTGCGGATTCTTGCTTATTGCATGCATTGTACTATTGCTCATCATCGGTTGTGTAGTATTCAAGGCATGGCGGATTGCCAATGAGAATCCGGTAGACAGTATCAAGAGTGAATAAAGAATAACTTCAGGAAATTATGAGGCGGCACATTTATTATACATTACAAAGCTTGTTGCACAAGCAAGGTTCCAATGCCATTAAGATTGTATCTTTGGCATTGGGACTGCTGATGTCTGTATTTCTATTTGCACGGATTGCATTCGAGTTGAGTTTTGATAACTTTTATCATGATTCGGATAACCTTTATATTGTGAAGACGGGTTGGTTGAAAAATGGAGTGTTGGAAGGTAACGAAAGTCGCTTTACCATCATTCCGATTCCGGCTGCCATTGCCGAAGAGTTTCCGGAACAAGTGGAAAGTAGCACAGTGAGCTGTTCTCTTTTTGATAATAGTTTCCAGTTGGGTGAGCGCCAATTAGATATGTCCACGGTGATGGCAGATACACTTTATTTTTCTGTACTCGGTTTGGAGATGATAGAAGGCAATCCACAGGATTTGGCGGGTCCGGATGTCGTATTCCTTTCTGCCAAGTCAGCAAAGGAGGCCTTCGGTGACGAAAATCCGATAGGGAAAACACTGCGTTATGATTTTTGGGGATATCAGACTACACTGCTCGTGAAGGGTATCTTTGCCGATATTCCGTTGAACACTTCTTTGGAGAGGCGTCCAGAGGCAATCATTTCCTTTCCTACTATAGGGCGGCATCTGAAGTGGAACCTAGGTTGGCAAAGCGGCGGAAACTACGACGGTTATCTCAGGCTGCGCAGCCCGCAGGATGCTGATTGGCTGAATGAGCGTATGTCCATAGCTATTGCCCGTCATATTCCACCGGAAAGTGGTTTAGAATTGAGCGTACGTATTGTCCCTATCCATAATCTGCATGTCGAGACTCCTCAAGTACGGAAGATGATTTGGATTATGTTCTTCCTGGGTATCGTGCTGCTTTTTACGACCGCATTGAATTATGTACTCGTTTCCGTGGCTTCGCTGACACAGCGTGCCAAGGCCATCGGTGTACACAAATGCAGCGGTGCTTCGGGAAGTAGCATCTTTTCCATGTTCATGGTAGAGACTGCTATAGTAGTAGGGCTTGCCTTGCTGCTCATTGGACTGCTGGTGTATATTTTCCACGAAAAAATGGAAGAATTGGCAGCTGTACCTCTCAGTGCTCTTTTTGACTGGCAGAATCTTTGGGCACCATTGTCGGTGATACTGTTACTGTTTATTTTAGGTGGTTGCCTGCCTGCCATGCTTTTCGCTCGTATTCCGGTGACACAAGTGTTCCGCCGCTACACTTCCGGGCGTCGTGGCTGGAAACGGGTACTGCTTTTTGTTCAGTTCATCGGAGCGGCATTCATTCTGGGGATGATGCTGATGGTCGTTTCACAGTACAGTTATGTAACGACGCGTGACCGTGGTTGGCGTCCTGAACGTGTGGCATATACCACCCAGCGGGAAGTGGATGGCAATAGCCTGCGTAGTCTTGTCGGCAGTTTGCCTTATGTGGAAGGGGTTGCTTCGGCAGAACGCCCTATATTGTGGTTCGGTTCTAACCAGCCAATTCTTGACAATCAGGGTAACGAGCTTTTCTATCCTCGTAATACTTGGTTCGACAGTGATTTTCTTCCTTTCATTGGTCTGAGACTGAAAGAGGGGCATAACTTGACGGGAGAAGGTCAGTTGCTTGTCAACAGTGTCTTTTGTGAGAAGATGAATTGGACAGACAGCCCCATAGGCAAGCGGGTGAATGATTATGGCACTGTTGTCGGGCTGTTAGACAGTTTCAGTTTTGCCGATATGCCCAACGATAATTTGCCGGTGATGGTGGAATGGACGGGGAAGACAGCTGCCACCCTGCATGTTCGCCTCAAAGAGCCATTGGATGAAAATCTCGCCCGCCTCAATGAAGAGATGCATCGGATTTATCCTCAGAAAAGCCTCGTATTCCGTTCGGTGGAGCAGGAAATGCGCAGTTATGCCGAGTCTGTACGGGTATTTCGTGATGTCACCCTGCTGGTTTCATTGACCATACTCTTTATCATTCTGATGGGACTGATAGGCTATGTGAATGATGAAATCCGCCTGCGTTCAAAAGAGATTGCCATTCGTAAAGTGAATGGAGCGGAGACGGAAAGTATTTTGCTGTTATTGTCAAGAGATGTGCTTTGGCTGGCCATTCCGTCTGTCGCCATAGGTATTGGGGGAGCATGCCGGGCCGGAAAGCTTTGGGCGAGCCAGTTCTCTGATGTTGTGCCATTCCCTATAGGCGGATATATTCTTGTAGGTTGTCTGTTGCTGTTGTTTATCGTTGCTACCGTGGTATTGAAGGCATGGTGCATTGCCAATGAAAATCCGGTAAAGAGCATCAAGAGCGAATAAAGTTGCCGCAACATACATCATGCGTTTGGGGTAGACAGACCATCTGTTTGGGGCGAATAGATGATGTGTTTGGGCTGAATGAATGATATATTTTCGAACAATTTGTTTGTTATAACATAAAATGCATATTTGCAGTAGAATAAATCACTTTCACCTCGCTTTTTCGGTAATTCCTGTGGGTAATCTTTTTACATATATCCACAATGCCACCGCTGCCGTTACAAAAGCAAAGAAGTCCGATACCGGCATACATATCCAGATGCCGTCCAGCCCAAAGTAATGCGGGAATATCAGTAGTCCCGGCAACAGATACAGTAATTGGCGTGTCAGCGACAAGAAGATACTGATTTTCGCCTTCCCGATGCTTTGGAAGAAATTGCCGATGACAATCTGTGCACCTACCAGCGGGAATATGGCTACGGCAATGCGTACGCCTCTGGAAGCAATATCTATCAACTCTTCATCACTGGTAAAGATGGCAGATATGGCATGGGGGAACAATTCGCAGATAAGGAAGCCGGTACTGGTGATACATACTCCGGCAATGATGGTCAGGCGCAGGGTAGCCTTCACACGGTCGTGCTTTTGCGCACCGAAGTTATAGCCTACAATCGGTTGCATTCCCATCGTCAGCCCCAATACAATCATTACATAGAGTACCAGCAGTCGGTTGATAATGCCATATGCCCCGATGGCCATATCGCCTCCGTACTGTTGGAGGCTGTTGTTTACGATAATCACAATGACACATGCCGTGACGTTCATCAGGAACGGTGACATACCGATGGATAATATACTACTGATGATACGTTTCTTCATCTTCCAGAACCCCCGTTGCAGACGTACCACACTTGTCTTTTGCAGGAAATGGCTCACTACCCACACCATGCCGATGAACTGCGAGATGACCGTTGCCGTTGCAGCTCCCCGTATTCCCCAGTCAAATTGGAAGATGAAAATGGGAGCGAGGATTATGTTGCAGACTACCGTTACCATAGACGTGAGCATCGCTTTCTTGGGATATCCCGTGGCACGCATGATATTGTTTAGGCCAATCATGGTATAAGTGACGGGGGTACCCAGTAATATCACCTGCATAAAGTCGCGGGCATATGGCAACGTATCATTGCTGGCACCGAAGAAGCGCAGGATGTCATCCAGAAAGATGAATGAAACACTGCCGAATATGAATGCGTTGACCAGGCAGAACATCAGTGTGTTTCCCAATACTTCCGTTGCTCCGTCCAGGTCTTTCTGTCCCAACCGGATGGACGAAATGGTGGAGCCACCTGCCGATACCATCGTACAGAAAGCCACGACCAGATTCATCAGAGGGAAAGTAATGGCGAGTCCGGCAATGCCCATAGGACCTACGCCATGACCGATGAAAATGCTGTCGATGATGTTGTACAACGAAGTAATCGTCATGCCTATAATGGCCGGAATGGAGTACTGCACAAGCAGTTTGCCAATACGTTCGGTTCCTAATATATGCGCGTTGTTCATTTGATATGAGTCAATTAAGGAGCACAAAGGTATAAAATATTTGTTTGATTCGCAGATTATTCCCACCTTTGTACGCTATAATGTTTTGGTATTAACAGATTTAGGTAAAAGAAAGTTTATGGACACAACAAAAGCAACCGCCGTACTTTTTGATTTTGACGGCGTGGTGGTAGACACGGAAACACAGTACAGTCACTTCTGGCATGAAATGGGAAAGCAGTATTTGGGTATGGATGATATTGAAGGCAGGGTGAAGGGCCAGACGCTGGTCTATATTTATGATACCTTTTTTCCGGGCATGGCGAAGGAACAGGCCGAAATTACCGAACGGCTGAACCGCTTTGAACAGGAAATGTCATTCGACTTTATTCCCGGAGTGCTTGACTTCATTGCCGACCTACACCGGAATGGGGTGAAGACTGCCGTAGTGACCAGCTCCAACGAAGCGAAGATGGCAGCTGTCTATCGGGTTCATCCCGAAATAAAGACTCTTTTCGACCGTATCCTTACGGCCGAGATGTTTACGGCTTCCAAGCCTGCACCGGATTGTTTTCTGTTGGGTATGGAGGTTTTCGGCACAACTCCCGACACCACATATGTATTCGAGGATTCTTTCAACGGGCTGAAAGCCGGCATGGCTTCAGGAGCTACCGTTATAGGGTTGGCAACCACCAATTCCCGTGAAGACATAGCTCCGTTGTGTCATTATGTATTGGATGACTTTCAGGGATTCACTTACGATAAATTAACTCAATTGTACAAGTAATCAGAAAAAGGATTACCTTTGCGCCGAAAATTAAATTGAGTAATTGTAAATTGCCAAATTGTAAATACTATCATGGGTTATATTTCAGACGACACTCGTAAAGTGACTACACATCGCCTTGTTGAAATGAAGCAAAGAGGCGAAAAGATATCAATGTTGACATCTTATGACTATACTATGGCGCAGATTGTGGACGGTGCCGGGGTAGACGTGATTCTGGTGGGAGATTCCGCTTCCAATGTAATGGCAGGCAATGTCACCACGCTTCCCATCACGCTCGACCAGATGATTTATCATGGCAAATCCGTGGTTCGCGGTGTGAAGCGTGCCATGGTCATTGTCGACATGCCTTTCGGCTCTTATCAGGGCAACGAACTGGAGGGATTGGCTTCCGCTATCCGTATTATGAAAGAAAGCCATGCCGACGCCCTCAAACTGGAGGGAGGCGAGGAAATCATCGGTACGGTGAAGCGTATCCTCAGCGCCGGTATTCCCATCATGGGACATCTCGGACTGATGCCCCAATCCATCAACAAGTATGGAACATATACGGTCCGTGCCAAGGATGATGCCGAAGCCGAGAAACTGGTACGCGATGCGCATTTGCTGGAAGAAGCCGGATGCTTCGGACTGGTATTGGAGAAGATTCCTGCCACATTGGCTGCCCGCGTGGCAAGCGAGCTGACTATACCCGTTATCGGCATAGGTGCCGGTGGCGATGTAGACGGCCAGGTGTTGGTGGTTCAGGATATGCTGGGTATGAATAACGGTTTTCGTCCCCGTTTCCTGCGTCGCTATGCCGACCTGCATACAGTGATGACGGATGCCATCAGCCGTTATGTATCCGATGTGAAGAATTTAGACTTCCCGAATGAGAAAGAACAGTACTAACAAACTCATGACACTCAATTTTTGGCGGATGTGTACGGCAAATCTGTTGCTGTTCATATCCGTCTATATGCTTTTCCCTTTGCTTCCTTTTGTGATGGGAGAGCAGTTGGGTGTTTCCGTCGGGCAGGCGGGCAGCATGTTTCTGGTCTTTGCGGTGGCCATGTTTGCTGTCGGTCCTTTCCATGCCTATCTGGTCGATGAATATAAAAGGAAACACGTGCTCCTTTACTCCGCACTCATTATGCTGGCGGCTGTTCTGGGATATGCCTTTGTGGATGGTTATACGAAATTTCTGCTGCTTGCCGCTGTGCAGGGAGCATGTTTCGGGCTGGCAACCACAGCGGGCATTACGGTGGCCATCGACATAACGACTTCCGCGCGCCGCAGCGCAGGAAACATGGTATATGCATGGGCTGCACGCTTGGGCATGCTGGTGGGTGTTGTGTTGGGCATTGGAATGTATAAGATGTATGGTTTCCGTATGGTGACCTATCTGTCTGTAGCGGCCGGACTGGCCAGCATATTTTTCGCATCGAGGGTATATGTGGCTTTCCGTGCTCCGATAGGCGTGTCGTTGTGCAATATGGACCGCTTCTTATTGCCGCGTGCATGGGTACCTGCCATCAATATGCTGTTGATTGCTTTTGTACCGGGAGCGTTGCTGCCACTGATGTTTGTGGGCGATTACTGGTCATTGGCGGCATTGGCTGTATTGGTGTTCATTACAGTCCCGTTCATGAAGATGTTCGTCAAGCTGTCGCACCATTGCCAGCGTGGAACGGCAAACACCACTTGTCATTTGTCTATGGAGGCAGGGCTGCTGGTGGGCATGGCTGTGGCTTGCCACCTGATGGACAAAGCGCAGATATACCATGTGGCGTCTGTTGCTGCTATGCTTGCCGTATTTTTCTTTGTACTTCTGACCTATCCTTATTATAAGAAGAAGCGGGTGAGGTAAGGGATAAATACAATCAATCCTATAATGGCCGCCGTTGCAGCACATACCAGTACTGCTCCGGCGGCTATGTCTTTTACTTGCCCTGCCACGGGATGCTGTTGGGGAGACACCAGGTCGACCAGCTTCTCAATGGCGGTATTGAACAGTTCGGCTGCTATCACCACTCCGATGCAGAGAATGATTATCATCCACTCCATGCGGGTAATGCCTAAAACGAATCCTGCAATGACTACCACAGCCGTAGCTATCAGATGGAAGCTCAGGTTCTGTTCTTTTCCTATGCAACACCGGATACCTTTCCAAGCATATCCGAAACTGCGCAACTGCTTTTTAAAGTCGTACTTCATGGATTATAGTTGTTGCTTAATTCCTTGAAACCTGTTTCACTCCCTTTACTGTTCTCAGTTTCTTGACAAGTGCTTCCAGATGTCCCGTATCGCTCACCATGATGGTCAGTGTTCCGGAGAACAGCCCGTCATGCGAGTCAATGCCGATGCTTCTCAAAGTAATACCCGTTTCTTTGGAAATGATGGAAGTGATGTTGGTCACGATGCCGATGTCATCGTGTCCCACTACGCGCAGGGTGATGGGGTACTGTGTACCTTGTGACTTTCCGGCCCAGCGTGCCTTCACGATACGGTAGCCGAAACGTGAGTGCAAATCACTGGCATTGGGACAATCGCAACGGTGTATCTTGATACCTCCCGTCACACTGACAAAGCCGAATACATCATCTCCATAGATGGGATTGCAGCAGCGTGCCAACTTGAAATCCAATCCTTTCAGATTTTGATCAATGACCAGTACATCTTCTTTGGTACCTATCTCTTCCGGTATGCCTTGTTGAAGGTTATAGCCTTCAGCACTGCGGTAGACAATATCGTCGCGCGTATCATTTTCCCGTCTTTGCTGTTCCTGGTATTTGTCTATAATCTCGTTGACATCCAGTTCTTCATCGGCTATGGCTTGGTAGAAGTCGGTCACTATCTTGAAACCGAGGCGCTTGATGAGGCGCATCATGGTTCCTTCATCATACTCTATCTTCCGGTTCTTGAACTTGCGTTCCAGGGTTTCCTTAGCGAAGGCGTGCTGGCGTGCAGCCATTTCCTTCAATGCTTGGCGTATTTTGGTGCGTGCCTTGGAGGTGGTTACGATGTTCAGCCAGTCCTGCTTGGGCGTCTGCGTATTCGATGTCATTATCTCCACCTGGTCACCGCTATGCAGCATTTGCTTCAGCTGTACATTCTTGCCGTTCACTTTTGCACCGATACATTTGCAGCCCAGTTTGCTATGGATGTGGAACGCAAAATCGAGCACGGTGGAGCCTTTGGCAAGTTTGAACAAATCACCTTTGGGGGTAAATACAAATACCTCGTCTTCGTACAAATCCAGTTTGAACTGGTCCATCGTTTCCAGTCCGTTGCTGTCCGAGCTCTCTAAGGCTTCGCGTACGGAAGTCAGCCATTCGTCAAGACCAGATTCACCTTTCACTCCTTTGTATCGCCAATGGGCGGCCAGGCCTCGTTCGGCAATATCATCCATGCGTTCGGTACGTATTTGTACTTCCACCCATTTGCCTTCGGGGCCCATCACGGTGATGTGCAGTGATTCATATCCGTTGCTTTTAGGTACGGACAGCCAGTCGCGTAGCCTTTTCGGGTTAGGCTGGTACATATCTGTTACGATGGAGTAGGCCTGCCAACATTCCAGTTTCTCCTTTTCCAGGCAAGAGTCCAGGATGACGCGGATGGCGAACAGGTCATACACGCCTTCGAAGGGGCATTTCTGCTTCTTCATTTTCTGGTAGATGGAGTGGATGGACTTGGTACGTCCTTTCATGTGGAACTTCAGTCCGGCCTCTTCCAGTTTTTTCTGTATCGGTTCGATGAATGCGTCAATGTAGCGGTCGCGTGCCTGTTTGGTGGCATTCAGTTTCTCCTTGATATAATAATACACGTCGTGCTGCGTGTATTTCAGCGACAAGTCCTCCAATTCCGATTTCAGCTTGTACAGTCCCAGTTTGTGTGCCAGCGGGGCATACAGGTAGGCCGCTTCGTTGGCCACTTCCAGTCGGGCTTCTTCGTTCGGGCTGTCCTTAATCTGCCGCATCAGGTTCACACGGTCGGCTATGATAATCAGGATGACCCGCATGTCTTCGGCAAACGACAGAAGCAGGTTGCGGAAATTTTCCGATTCGATGATGGGACTCTTGGAATATAGTTCGTTGATTTTTACAAGTCCCCGGATAATGCCGGCCACGTCTTCTCCGTATTCCTCCTTGACGGACTCCAGGCTGCACAAGTTGTATTTCACAGACTCATGAAGCATGATGCCCAGAATCGAGGCGCGGCGCATACCGATTTCTTCGGCTACGATAACAGCCGTCTGCATGTCTTTGATGATGGGGTTCATTTGGAAGACATTCCGCGGAATGGTTCCTTCCGACATGGCTTTTATGAGGTGGTTCTTCAGCTTGTGGCAGTCATCTTTTTGTAACGTGTCTTTTGATAGTAATAACAGCCTTTTATAAAGCTGAATCAGTTGTTTGTGCTCTTCCGGCGTGAAAAATTCATTGTTCTCCATAATGCCTCGTTTTGTTGTTTGTGGGTAAAGTTACTTTTTTTTCATCGATATGGTGCATTCTTACCGTATTTTTTCTATTTTTGAGCATGATTCTGAATGCAGAAAGAATATTCATTACCTAAATAAAACAATATGTTAACACACGAAGACAAAGAATTGTTGGCCAAGAAAGGCATTTCGGAAGAGAAAATTGCCGAACAGTTGGCTTGTTTTGAGAAAGGTTTTCCGTTCCTGAAATTGTCGGCAGCGGCTTCTGTAGAAAACGGAGGCATCATGAAGGCTGAAGACAAAGATTTCGAACGGTATCTTGCGGCATGGGATGCTTATAAGGATGGGGAGAAGAAAATTGTCAAGTTCGTACCGGCTTCGGGAGCTGCCAGCCGTATGTTCAAGAATATGTTTGAATTCTTGGGAGCAGATTACGACAAACCGACGACGGATTTCGAGAAGAAGTTCTTCGACCATATCCATGACTTCGCGTTCTACAACGACTTGAATGCGGCTTGCATGGACAATACAGGAAAGAACATCGATGCCTTGCTGTCGGAACAGAACTACAAAGCCATTGTATCCAACTTGCTGGAGGCTGCAGGACTGAACTACGGTGCCCTGCCGAAAGGATTGCTCAAGTTCCACCGTTATGCCGACGGCGTACGTACACCGCTGGAAGAACATCTGGTAGAAGGTGCATTGTATGCGGCCGGAAAAACTGGGGAAGTAAACGTACATTTCACGGTGTCTACCGAACACCGGGCTTTGTTTGAAAAGCTGGTGGCTGCTAAGGTGGGAGAGTATGAAGCCAAATACGGCACGAAATACCACATCAGTTTCTCAGAACAGAAACCAAGCACGGATACGGTGGCAGCTGATATGGAGAACAAACCTTTCCGCGACAAAGATGGCAAGCTGTTGTTCCGTCCGGGTGGTCATGGGGCCTTGATTGAGAATCTGAACGACCTGGATGCCGATATCGTATTCATCAAGAACATCGACAACGTGGTGCCCGACCGTCTGAAGGCAGATACCGTGACTTACAAGAAATTGCTGGCCGGCGTACTAGTCACTTTGCAGAAGCAGGCCTTTGAATACCTGGAACTGCTGGACAGCGGCCATTATAGCCACGAACAGCTGGAAACGATTATCCGCTTCGTACAGCAGCAGTTGCGTTGCCGCAGAACCGACCTGAAAGAACTGGAAGATGCCGACCTGGTTATCTATCTGCGCAAGAAACTGAACCGTCCGATGCGTGTGTGCGGTATGGTGAAGAATGTCGGCGAACCGGGCGGTGGTCCGTTCCTGGCTTATAATCCGGATGGAACCATCTCTCTCCAGATTCTGGAAAGCTCACAGATTGATATGAACGACCCGGAAAAGAAAGCGATGTTCGAAAAGGGTACACACTTCAATCCGGTGGATTTGGTATGTGCCATCCGCGATTACAAAGGCCGCAAGTTCAACTTGTTGGAACATGTGGACAAGGCTACCGGTTTCATCTCCTACAAGTCGAAGAACGGAAAGGACTTGAAGGCCCTCGAATTGCCGGGCTTGTGGAACGGTTCCATGAGCGACTGGAACACGGTGTTCGTAGAAGTGCCGTTGAGCACATTCAATCCGGTAAAGACCGTAAACGATTTGTTGCGTGAACAGCACCAGTAAACAGTGGTTGACTGAAAATAAGAAAGTCCGCTTGTCTGTGTAAGACGGGCGGACTTTTCTGTATCCTAAAGTAGGCGACTGTTGCGTTTCATTCTGCTCCTTCTTTTTGCTGTGACAGCTTTTCCCGGTATTCTTTGGGAGAGATTCCCAGGTTTCTTTTCACATATTTGCCGAAGA
>OHTZ01001269.1_pt1 | contig 12537 bp, 5 predicted proteins | sample 1579011 | NCBI WGS metagenome assembly OHTZ01 (sample SAMEA3879603, study PRJEB24766) | human gut metagenome | biome: human-associated habitat; feature: feces | place: USA | collected 1985/1987
ATTCCTATAAAATGATAGATGGATATGACATCCACCATTCCAGCGCAAACTATCCTTACCCTGATGCCTCTCATGCAGGTGATCCGATAGATATTGCTTACAGGGTATCTGACGGCTATACCGTGAATGGCAATGTAGCCAAAGTAGATGCTTACCGTGAACCTCGCTTTTACGCAACCATAGGATATAATCATTGTATCTGGCCTGGAACTTCTTATGTAGGCAATGACCCGGTGACCAATGTAGAAGTGACTTATTACTCTGATGGTAATGCAGGCCCCCTTCCTGAATATCCGGACAACTATAACCGTACAGGCTATACGCTCCGCAAATACATCAATCAGGAAGATAACATGAAAGGTTCCTGCCGTGCCAAAACATTTGCCGTATTCCGCTATGCGGAAATCCTCCTCAATTATGTAGAGGCATTAAATGAATTGGAAGGAAGTTATACGGATGAAGCCACAGGTATCACCGTGACCCGTAATACAGAAGAAATAAAGAAGTATTTCAATATGATACGTTATCGTGCCGGTATGCCGGGCATTACCGATGCCGAACTGAACAGTAGAGACGATATGCGTGAAGCTATTAAGCAGGAACGTAAAGTGGAGTTTGCCCTCGAAGGGCTTCGCTACCATGATTTACGCCGTTGGGGCGATGCGGACGCAGCTTATAATACAAAGATTATCGGCTGGAACACCAAAGCCAGAGTAAATAACCGTACCGGATTCTACACCCGTACAATATGGGATTCAGAGAGAATACAGAAGCGTGTATTTACACAGAAGATGTACTTCTTCCCCATCCCACAGACAACGTTGGATCATAATGCAAAACTGGTTCAGAATCCAGGCTGGTAATTAACTTTAATATTAAGACAATTATGAAAAAGCATATTTTATTTTCATTAGCAATAGGTTCGCTCTTTGTACTCACCGGATGTGAGAACACCAATGTTTGGGAAGAGGAACAGTATATAAAACAAGCCTATCTCGTAGGTATCGGAGAAGAAGGAGCATTAGTGACCCGCAACGTCAACTATGCGGACGAAAGTGCAGAAACTTTCGTATCGGTAGGCACCAGCGGCTCATTGAATCCGGATGGGGACATTCACTGTACATTGATTGAAGATCCCTCAGGCATCACTTCTTACAATCAAAAATATAAATCGAGTACGGAAATCCAATATCAGGCACTTCCTGCGGCCAATTACAACATATCTTCAATGAATGCAGTGATCCGTGCCGGAGAATCTTATGCCCGCATACCTGTTGCCATCCACCCGGAAGGATTACATTGTGATTCCTTATACGCCCTTCCGCTGAAAATGGAATCTTGCAAAGAGTACCCTGTTGCACAAGCTGAAACAGTGGTTCTGTTCGCTATAAAGACCTACAACAACTACTCGGGATACTACAATTACATCGGTACCAACAACGGAGCTTCCTTTAGTTTGATTCGTAATGCCGTTGCCGTAAACAAGAACACAATTCGTATTTATTATACAGGTACTGAGGAACTGGCAAGAGCGAAAGATACCGGACTCACCATTACAGTGAACGAAGATAACACACTCAGCCTTGCCGGATGGAAGAACCTGAATGTTACAGAGGGAAGCGGAAGCTACGATCCTCAAAACAAAACATTCAGCTTTACATGCAAGGTGAATGGGAATGAAGTGGAAGCCTATTTAATATCGGCAACGGCAAGCGAAGAATAATCGTAACCGGAAAGGATATATTAAAAACCACCACAGATTATACAGATAAAAACAGATACTTGCTTCTTCAATATAAACAATCTGTGAGTATCAGTGTAATCCGTGGTGAATTATTAATTACATAAATGAACTATTATCATGAGAGAAAAAAACATCAAAAGAGTGTTCTTGTGTTGTCTCACCGCTTTGGCTGTTAATACCTATGCCCAGAATTTCAACTGGGTCAGCAGTACAGAAGGCAACACTTGGAAACAATCAAAAGTGAAATTACAATCGAGCGCCGGCCAAACCCCGCTTTTAGATATCAGCGGAACGGAAGAAGGCACCACATTCAAAGCATGGGGAACCACTTTCAACGAACTGTGCTGGGATGCCTTGAACATGCTCACCCGTGATGAACAGGACGACCTGTTGAAGAAAATGTTTTCCCCTGAAGGAGAACTTCGTTTCAACAGAGGCCGTATTTCGATGAATGCCAATGACTATGCCCGTGACTGGTATAGCTGCGACGAAGTATCAGGCGACTTCCAACTGAAGTATTTCAATATCAACCGTGATAAACTGGCTATTATCCCCTTTGTCCGTGCAGCGCAAAAGTATAATCCGGGTATGACTTTCTGGATGTCTCCCTGGTCACCTCCCAGCTGGATGAAAATTAACAATGACTATCCGGTTCGCAGTGACAGGACTAATAAGATGTCGCCTCTGTCTGATGTAGTACTCTATGAGGATAATACGGAGACACGCGATAACGTCTTCCCCCGACAACTCGCAGTGAATGACTACATGATTCAGGACCCACGCTATCTGCAAACTTATGCCAACTTCTTCTGTAAGTTCATTGATGCTTATAAAGAACAAGGAATTCCCATCGATATGATCATGTATCAGAATGAAGCATACAGTTATACCCCGTATCCCGGTTGTGCCTGGACAGCTGAGGGTACCGTACGTTTCAACGTAGAGTATCTGGCACCCACATTAAAGAAGCGCCATCCGGAAGTAGCTCTCTACCTTGGTACTTTCAATACCAACCGCTATGACTATGTTGATAAAATACTTTCCGATCCACGCATGCCGCAAAGCGTTCAGGGAGTTGGCTTTCAGTGGGAAGGAGGACAGATACTGCCTAAAATACGTGCCAAATACCCCCAGTACAAGTATATGCAGACAGAAAGCGAATGCGGTGGGGGCACCTTCGACTGGAAAGCGGGCGAACACACCTTTCATCTGATTAACCACTACCTGGGTAATGGCTGCGAAGAGTACACCTTCTGGAACAATACCCTCTGCGATAACGGTGAAAGTCCCTGGGGTTGGAAACAAAATGCTTTGATACATGTTGATTCAAAAACCCGTACGGCAACTCTTACACCGGAGTATTATGCAGTAAGACATTATAGCCAGTTCGTAACACCCGGTTCACGCGTTATAGCCTACAAGCCTTCAACAGAAGGAAGAACACCGGTCTTGGTAGTGGAAACTCCAGAAAAGAAAAAGGTAGTGATAGCCGGAAACTTTAATGATGAGGCTAAAAAAGTAACCGTGAAGTTGCGGGACCGTTACCTGAACATTGAACTTCAACCGCACTCTTTCAATACATTCGAAGAGAAATAAATTTCTTCAATGAAATGATAAGCAAGTGAGCATAATTAGTTTATGCTTTGGGAGTATCTGTCATGCTAAGCGTAGTCGAAGTATCTCCTCTCTTGAAATGATGAAGAGAATGAGCTCCTTCGATAAGCTCAGGATGACAGATAGTATCAGATAATTAAGCACGAATATTTAATGATAACTACAAGCATTATTGATCAGCCATCATTTCTTACCTGTGAGACTTTTGTTTCTTATCTGTGAGACTTTTGTTTCTTGCCTGTGAAACTTTTGTTCCATAGGCAAGGCACTTTTGTTTCAATAGGAAGAAACAAAATAGAACAAATAGAGGTGCGACAAAGCACTATTGTTTCAAATACTCTGAGGGCAATACCCCAAACTCTTCCTTAAAGCATTGCCGGAAATAAACCACGCTGTTTATACCTACCCTGAAAGCAACTTCGGAGATATTATACCTGCCTTCCAGAAGCAACCGTTCAGCATGCTGCATTTTTATCTTACGAACATATTCATTGGTAGACAAGCCTGTCAAAGCTTTCATCTTGCGATACAGCGTAGACTTACTCATACACATATTATCAGCCAGATAACCTATGTCAATCTTCTCGGATGACAACCGGGCTTCTATCAGCTGATTTATCTTCTCAATAAACTCATTATCCAGTTTATTCAAAGACTCTGCCAATAAAGCACGTTTCTCATCCATATTATGATGTGGAGTACTGGTATTAAAACGCTCTGTCAGCCGCTTGCGAGATTCAAGCAAATTGTTGATACGACTATGCAGGAGAGTAGCACTGAAAGGTTTCGTCAGATAAGAATCGGCTCCCACCTGATATCCCTCTTCTTTATCCTGCAACGAATCTTTAGCAGTCAACAGAATAATGGGAATGTGACTGGTGCGCACATCTTCTTTCAGTATTTTACACATCATAATTCCATTCATCACAGGCATCATGATATCACTCACAATGATATCAGGAATACTATTTAATGCCTGCTCCATCCCCTGTTCGCCATTCGCCGCTGTTTTCACTTCAAAATCATCAGAGAAGGATTCGGCAATATAATTGCAGATGTCCTGATTATCTTCCACTATCAACATAATACGCTTTCCACCGGAAGCTGACTCAGGAATCTCTTCTTTTTCTTCCTTTTCATCTACGGTTCTTTCCGGTGAATCGGCATGTAATACATGAGGATAAGTATTATCAGTCAATAGACTGAAATAGAAGGTACTACCTGTGCCTAAGGTACTCTCCACCTTTATTTCCCCCTCATGCAACGTCACCAGATTTTTCACCAGTGCCAGGCCGATGCCGGTACCCGAAGCCTGATGATCGCCTCCTTCCTGATAATAACGATTAAAGATATGGGGTAATGCCTCAGGAGTAATGCCAAAACCTGTATCACTTACTTTTATTTCAGTATAACTGATATTATTCCGTACCACATTGTGCAATCCCAGGGTGATAGAACCCTTCTCGGTATATTTAATAGCATTAGAGATCAGATTATCCAGGATAATAGTCACTATCTCTTTATCAAAGTATAGAGGCATATCCTCTTTTTCCAGTTCGATGCGAAACTCAATATCCGGCTTACGATTCAGTTCTTTATATTTAAGTCCTATTTCGTATACCAGATTGGCAATATTGTCATGAGCCACACAAAGCTTCTTATTCTGTGTTTCCGTCTTTCTGAATTCCAGTATCTGGTTGATCAAATTCAATAATCGTATGGCACTTTGATGGATGACTGATATCTTCTGGGCATCCTTGTTGGAAAGCGAATTACTCTTCTGCATATCTTCCAGTGGGCCCAGTATCAATGTCAGCGGTGTACGAAGTTCATGCGTGATGTTGGTATAAAAACGCAGACGCTCCTGATTCAGTTCCTGCTCTTGCACATGATTCTTTTTTTCCAGATCGTACAGAACTTCCATATCAAGCTTCTTCTTGTAAGCATAAAGAATGAAGAACAGGATGGCTCCACTCAACAACACATAGCTGCATTTCGCCCACCAGGTAAGCCACAAAGGCGGAACAATATGGATATCCAAAGTTGTAACCTCATCCGACCATTCCTGGTTCTTGATACGGGTTTTTACCATGAAATGATAATCACCGGGAGGCACATTACGGAAGGTTACGCTATTGGGGCCTGTCACCGTATACCATGCATCTTCCAGTCCTTTCAGCATATAGGCATACTCCACCTGGTTGACCAATGCATAGTTCCGTATATTAAAAGTAATATTAAAGCTATTCTGCATATACTTCAGCCTTACTTTCGACTGACCGTCAATACTGACCACTTCTTCATTGTCTCCCATATTACCCAAAGGAGCAAATATCTTCATTTCCGTGATAACAGCCGCAGGAGACTCACGCTTTGTCAGAACAAAATCCGGATTGAAGTGGCAAAGTCCATTGATGGAACCGAAATAAATCTCTCCATTCTGATCCTTAGCTACACTGCCACTCATAAAATTTCCCATCGGCACATTATCCCAATGGTCATAGTTATAGAAAACATCCTTATCCCGCAACAGACAACTGATTCCCTTATTGGTGCTCACCCAGATATTATGATTCGCATCTTCCGTTATAGCACGTATATGTGTATTGGTTAAGCCTTCTTCACGGCGGTAAACCTTATATTCCCAATCGGATGGCGAAGAGAAACACACCAAACCTTCTCCTGTCCCGACCCATACATTCTTCCTGCTGTCTTCATAAATTGCATTGATGGTATTGGAAGGGAACAGGTTCTCCATATTAAAGAGCTTGATATCCTGCAACTCATCATCTCCTATCCCCAGGCCACTCCCAAAAGAACCGATCCACAGACGTCCCTGAGAGTCCTTCATAACGCACCGCACCAGATTGTTCTCAAACTCATAATGTCCCACGATCTTCTTATCAGCCAGACTAACTTTATAGATACCACGACTGGTACCAATCCACAGAATATGCCGGTCGTCTTCATAGAACGAACGGATATCCTCGTGCTCTAATTCTTTAAGGAAGTTCCGGTGGAATATCTTTCTCTTCGAATCGTAATAATTCACTCCACCCATAAATAAGCCGAACCACAGATTATCTTCCGAGTCGCGCAGTGAGGCCAGCACAGAGTTTCCACTCATATCTTCAATCTCTTCCTGATAAACGGATACCCGTTTACCTTGATCAAAGACATTGATTCCTCCCCCATCTGTTCCAATCCACAATTTACCTTGGCTATCCACACAAACGCTGCTTGCTGTTTTATTATTCAGGCGACTCATTGAATTCTGATTGGGAGAATAGTAATAACCGCCAAACAAAGGTGGCTCATAGCTTAAGAAATTTATGCCACCACCCCATACACCCGTCCAGATATTCTTGAATGAATCCTGAAAAATGCACCTCGTACTTGAATTAGAGAGACTGTATCCGTCATCTCCTTCCCTGATATAATGAAATTGAGTCTGTTCGGGTAGCAGGAACAAACGCTGCGATAAATCCATTATGGCTATTCCACCAAATTCCATAGCTATCCACAACTTATTCCCGTCAAGCTGCTTAATGTCGTAGATATAGTGCGAAAGATTCCCGTCTGAATTAAACTGGATGAAATTCTCTGATTCAGGATTAAACAATGCCAGACCTTTGTTTGTCCCTACCCAGATATTATTATTCAGATCCTTATATACGCATCTCACTTCATTACCCGGCAAGCTATGCCGATCACCCGGATCATGCACGAAGTTCTTCGCCCTTTTATCTTTAATGGAAAGAATACTAAAACCATTATGGACATGACCTACATATAACTTACCATTCCCCCCATCAGCAACAGTCCAGATGTTATCACTGACAAGCCCCGGTATATTTGCTGTATTATAATGAGAAAAGTGACCGGTTTCTTTATCAAAATATTCAATTCCTTTCCAATAAGTTGTCACCCACAGATTTCCATCAGCAGCGGCAATAACATTGGTTACGTCATCCGTAATGATACTTTCAGGCACAGCCTCATTATGCCGGTAGAATGTAAAGGTGTCCTTTACATAATTATAAGCATTCAACCCCGCCCTCTGTGTGCCAATCCATAAGATGGAATCCTTCGGATCATCCAGCAGGCAGTTCAGTTCATTCCCCGTAATACCATAGCCATTCTTTGTTTCATTCTTATAGTAAGTAATGAAGCGCGTTCCATCGAACTTATTCAAGCCCTCTTCAGTCGCAAACCATAAAAAGCCCTCTTTGTCCTGGGCTATACTAACCACATAGTTATTGGATAATCCCTTCTCAATTCCCAATTGCCTGACAGCATAAGGTTGTGCCGTCAGAAGGGCAGGTAACAACAGTAAGTAAAGTAATAATCTGCTTTTCATGACATCAATTTTCTATTGCAATCCAAAAGTATAAATAAATTCTTTATTTCAGATACACAAATCGTTCATTGCAAGATTTACATCCCCTCACTGCAAGATTTATGCAGTTCAAGAAAACTAAGATAGCTTACATTTGCATTATCTAAAAGTGATATTTTAGTAAAGAATGTATCTAATTGTTTAACTTTAAAAGTAATATGTATGAAGAAGAAGCATTTATTCAATGCCGCCCTACTCTGGGCATTCTTATCACTGACTTTATGGACTACAGGATGTAGCGACGATGATGGCTATCCTGATGTGGACGGACAGGCACCTTCCATAGAAATGACACTTGAACACATTCAGACTGCAAATGGTCGCACATTTACACTGGAAGGAACGATTAAAGATGCTGATGGTATTTCAACCATTCAACTGCAATGTGCCGACCTGAACCTCAACAAAACAATCGATTTGATCGAGATTTATGAGAAACCTCTCGAAACTTACGAATTGAGCTACGACTTCAAAATTCAACCGGATGAAATCGGTGAACAGTTCACCGTAAAAGTTACCGTAACCGACGTAGGCGGACGTACTGTTTCACAAGATGTACTTGTAACGTTGGACGGAGACTTTGAAGATCCAGTATTCGTTATTGCACCCGAAAAGGGTGGTATGGTCACCGTATTGCTGAGAGAAGGTGAAATCCCTACACTCAACATGAATATCTCGATAACTGACGACCGCGGACTGGATTATCTATTGGTAAATATCGAAGGCATCGAAGGATATGAAAACCTGAAAATAGATGCTGATGGTGAAAAAGCTTTTGAGCACTCATTCAACATCACAATGCCTAATGAAAAGAAGGACTATCCGATGACACTTACTGCTGTCGACAAGACAGGAAAAAGCACAATGATAGAATGTACCGTATCTGTAACCGATGTACAGGATTTCGAAAAGATGTATCTGGCAGACGTAGCTACCGAAGCAGAACTAAACAGCGATGTATTCGGCGTACCGATGCGCATAGATCATGTGGGCGAATTCCAATATCAAGCTCTCTATTATTGCCAGAAAGCTAATACGGAAATCTTCTTCTTACCGCAAAAGACAAGTTTTTCTCCTGTTTGTTATGGTATTGATCCGACAGATGAAGCCATGCTGACCGATGATCCGGCACTGGCTAAACCAATTGTACTGACAGAAGCTAATGTATACTATAAAATCAATATCAATATCTTGCTGAAGACGTATGAAATGGAAACTTATTCACTTGCAGAAGCTGTAGACCCATGGCCTGCAAGCATGAAATACGGCTTACCTACCATGGATAAATGGAACAACAACAGCGGTGAGATGATGGACTTTACGTTCGGTCTGACATCTGACAATCCTACCGGAGTAGTCTCTTTCAAACAAGATGCCACTAACCCGCACTTGTTCTACAATGAGCCTATGTCACTGACAGCAGGAGAGTCAATGAACTTCATTATTCACAACTATCACACAGACCAATGGTGGAACTTTGTTCGCTGGTGCAGCGATACTGAAGAAGAGCCTGAAATATTCGGCTATTACACCGGAAGTGCATTTAAAAATTCCAATTACACCGGTCCCACTACAACACAAGATGTATGGTCTAAACCCAAAGTGACTGTAACCGGCACCTATCAATTCTGGTTTGATTCCCACCTGGGTAGAGCGAAATTAGTACGAGTAAATTAACCTAATAATAGTCTGACAAATGAGAAAGCAACTATTAATTGCATGTCTTTTGTTACTGTCAATATGCAGCTATGCACAACAGATAACAGTAAAAGGTATAGTGACTTCAGCTACCGATAAGGAACCCTTAATCGGAGCTACAATTCAAGTGAAAGGCAGTGGAACAGGCACCATCACAGGCATCGATGGTGATTATACACTGATGAATGTTCCTGCAAACGCTATACTTGTGTATTCTACCATCGGTTACCAGACACAAGAAATCAAAGTAAACGGACAGACCACCATCAACGTTGTGTTGTCGGAATCTGCCGAACTACTGGACGAAGTGGTGGTTATCGGATATGGTGCCGTGAAAAAGAGCGACCTGACCAGTTCCATCGCTACAGTGAAAGGCGATGAAATCACCGAAACTGTAACCGGTAATGCTATGGACGCCTTGCAAGGTAAGATCAACGGTGTACAGGTAACCAGCGGTGGTGGTCCGGGTACACAACCTAAAGTATTGATCCGTGGTGTAACTACAGTTAACGGAACCGATCCGCTCTACGTGGTAGATGGTATGCCGGTAGGTACGAACATCAACTTCCTAAACAGTAATGATATCCAGTCCATGGAAGTTCTAAAGGATGCTTCTGCGGCTGCTATCTACGGTACGCGTGCCTCTAACGGTGTGATCCTGATTACTACCAAGAAAGGTATTGCCGGAAAAACAAATATCAGTTTCAGTGCATCGGCAGGTTTCCAAACGTTGGCTAAACCCAAAATGGCCAATGCTGCCGAATACAAAGAAGTGTTCAATACCCGCTATACAAATGATGGAGGTACCTCTATCTGGAATGACACCGGTGCCACTACCAATCCGAATGGTACTGACTGGTGGGATGAGGTAATCAATAAGACTGCTTTAGTACAGAATTACTCACTCAACATCTCCGGTGGTAATGACAAATTGGTTTATAATCTTAGCTTAGGTTATTTCCGTAATAATTCACAATACGACTACGGATACTGGGATAAAATCAATGCACGTCTCAATACGGAATATACCTTCAACAAATACGTAAAAATGGGTTTTGACATTGCACCGCGCGTAGAATCATGGGATGATACTCCCAACCTTTTCTCAGCTGCTATGTCCATGGATCCGACAACTCCTGTATTTAAACCACAAGATCAATGGGTGGACAATGAGTTTAACAACTATCAGCGTTCTTACAACAATCAGGAATGGAACCCAGCCGGTTCGTTGTCACGCCAGAATGGACATTCACGTGAAATGGGTGCCATTGTAAACACCTATTTACAAGTAAATCCGATTGAAAAGCTTACCTTACGTACACAATTCGGAGCTAATGCCCACTTCCGTCGCTCGGATGGATTCACACCCGAATTCTATATCGACGCTTTGGAACAATCTACATTGAGTAATGTTTCCCGTGAGATGCAAGAATGGCTCGACTGGAACTGGACCAATACTTTGACTTGGATGAAGACTTTTAACGAGAAGCATAATCTGAACTTGATGGGAGGATATACGATGGAACGTTTCCAGACTTACTGGCTGGAAGGTTCAAAAGATCGTATACCGACCAATGATGAACTGCTGCACTATGTCAGTGCGGGTACACAGAATCCTCAGGCTACAGGCCTTAATGAGTATTCTTCTTTGATTTCTTACTTGGGTCGTGTAATGTATAATTTTGGAGAACGTTATTATGTGACTGCTTCTGTCCGTGTGGATGGTTCTTCAAAATTTTTGAAAGATAATAAATATGCTGTGTTCCCTGCTGCTTCTTTGGCATGGCGTGTGACAGGTGAAAACTTCATGAAGAATCAGCACGTGTTTGACAACCTGAAAATCCGTGCAGGTTGGGGTCGTGTAGGTAATCAGTCTATTGATAACTCAGCTTACCAATCTACTATCACTGCTGCCGATTATGTGTTCGGCTCTAATGCAGACCGTGTGATTGGTACCGCAGTTGGTTCTATTGGAAACTCATTGTTGCGTTGGGAAACTGTGGAAGACTATAATATCGGTCTGGATATGGCCTTCCTGAACAACCGCTTGTCTGTAACCGCAGAATGGTTCCGCAAACAATCACATGACATGTTGTTGAAGAAGGATAACATGCTTATTCTCGGATATCCGATGTGGAATGGCCAGATGTGGGAAAACATCGGTGAGATGGAAGCCAAAGGATGGGAACTTTCTGTAAACTGGAACGATAAGAAAGGGGATTTCTCCTACGGTGTCGGAGTGAACCTGTCTTCTATCCGTAATAAGGCCATCAAGTTGAACGGTGCACCTATTTATACTCAGTCTTTTAATGGTGATTACATTATTCGTAATGAGGAAGGGCATGAAATCAGCCAGTTCTATGGGTATGTGGCAGATGGATTGTTCCAGAATCAGACTGAAATCAACGCCCATACGGGTGAGCATGGAGAAATCCTGCAGCCTAATGCACAGCCGGGTGATATCCGTTTCAAGGACTTGAATAATGATGGTGTGTTGGATGATAAGGATAAAACGTATATTGGATCTGCATTTCCTGATCTGATGGTCGGTATCAACGCCAATTTCTCTTGGAAAAATATCGACTTTATGGCTAACTTCTATGGAACGATAGGAAATGATGTGTATAATACAACGAAAGGCCGTTATTCTGGTGCTGGTGGTGAGAATGTATATGCTGGTGCCTATAATGCTGCTTGGCACGGTGAGGGAACAAGTTATGATATTCCTCGTCTGTCTGTCAATGATGCCAACATGAACTACAAGCGTGTGTCTAGCTTCTTTGTAGAAGATGGTTCTTACTTGCGTTGCAAGCAGTTGCAGATTGGATATACTTTCCCGAAGACATGGACAAAGGTTTGCACACTGAGAATTTCTTTCTCTGCACAGAATCCTTTCACCATTACCAAATATTCAGGAATGGATCCGGAAGCTGCAGCTACAGGTGCCGTAACAGAATCGGGAGTAGATTGGGCTGGTTATCCTAATCCACGGACTTATTTATTTGGCTTAAACGTTAACTTCTAAATTAAAGAAATATGATTATGAAAAAATATATTATAGGTCTTTCTATTGCAGCTTTTA
>OHTZ01001271.1_pt1 | contig 12517 bp, 9 predicted proteins | sample 1579011 | NCBI WGS metagenome assembly OHTZ01 (sample SAMEA3879603, study PRJEB24766) | human gut metagenome | biome: human-associated habitat; feature: feces | place: USA | collected 1985/1987
CAGAGAGTCCGCGACAAGGGCAGCCTTATCTTCATAGATCTGAGAGACAAGTCCGGTATCGTTCAGCTCGTTTTCGATGAGACCACCGAAAAGAGCGTGTTCGAAAAGGCGGAGAGCGTACGCTCGGAGTATGTTCTGCTGGCTAAGGGTACTGTGCGCGCGCGTGAGAGCGTCAACACCGAGATAAAGACCGGCGGCATTGAGATAGTCGTAACAGAGCTGCGCATTCTCTCCAAGGCGCAGACCCCTCCCTTTGAGATAGTAAGCAACACCAAGACCAACGAGGAGCCGCGAGCCGCTCCAGAAGAACCTCATGATGCGCCACGAAATAGCAAAGGCAGCCCGCGAGTACTTCTACGCAAACGGCTTCACCGAGATCGAGACCCCGATGATGATAAAGTCCACCCCTGAGGGTGCGCGCGACTACATCGTGCCGTCCCGTATCCACAACGGCAAGTTCTACGCACTGCCGCAGTCCCCGCAGATGTACAAGCAGCTCCTGATGATCGCGGGCATGGACAGATATATCCAGCTTGCGCGCTGCTTCCGCGACGAGGACCTGCGCGCCGACCGCCAGCCCGAATTCACGCAGATCGACTGCGAAATGTCGTTCGTCGAGCAGGAGGACGTGCTCGAAATCTTCGAGCGCTGGGCCAAGCACATGTTCCGCGAAGTGATGGGCATCGAACTTACGGAGCCGCTGCGCCGCATGCCCTGGATCGAAGCGATGGAGAAATACGGCTCGGACAAACCCGACCTGCGCTTCGGCATGGAGTTCGCCGACCTGACGGACCTGGCCCAAGGTCACGGCTTCGCGGTTTTCGACGACGCGGAGTACGTCACCGGCTTCGCCGCGACGGGCTGCGCCGGCTACACCCGCAAACAGATCGACGCCCTCACGGAGTTCGTCAAACGCCAGCAGATCGGTGCCAAGGGACTCGTCTGGATCCGCGTCGAAGCGGACGGCAACGTCAAGTCGTCCGTCGATAAGTTCTACTCGCCCGAGCAGGTGCGGGCGATGGCCGAACGCGCGGGCGCAAAAGCCGGCGACCTGGTGCTGATCCTCTGCGGCAAGAAATTCAAGACCCTCACGCAGCTCTGCGCCCTGCGTCTGGAGGTCGCTCAGCAACTGGGCCTGCGCGACCCGAAGAAATTCGCTCCGCTGTGGGTCATCGACTTCCCGCTGTTCGAGTGGGACGACGAAACCCAGCGCTACTACGCCGTACACCATCCGTTCACCTCGCCCAAGCTCGAAGACGTACAATACCTGGACAGCGACCCCGGTCGCGTGCGGGCCAACGCCTACGACTTCGTCTGCAACGGCACCGAGATCGGCGGCGGCTCGATCCGTATCCACGACTCGAAACTGCAGGCCAAGATGTTCGAGTTGCTGGGCTTCACGGCGGAACAAGCGCAGGAGCGTTTCGGCTTCCTGATGAACGCCTTCAAGTACGGCGCACCCCCTCACGGCGGACTGGCCTTCGGTTTCGACCGGCTCTGCTCGCTCTTCGGCGGTTCGGAGTCGATCCGCGACTACATCGCCTTCCCGAAAAACAACAACGGCCGCGACATGATGCTCGACGCACCGGGCTATATCGACCAGGCGCAGCTCGACGAGCTGTACCTGCAGTTGGTTAAGCCGGAAGAATAAACCGAAAAAAGACCTCGTATGGCCTCTGTAAGATCGCTTCGGCGACTGCTCGGGTTCTGCATGATCCTTTTAGCATGCAGTTTGGCAATGCTTATCACCGTCTATGCCTGCGGTACCGCGTCCACGGGCGACAAAATCCGCGCCTGGATCACGGTGCTGCTGCTCCTGACGGTGATGGCGAACAGCTATCGTTCGATGCGCCGCAAGGAGCGCGAACGGCAGGACAAACCGCGCAAATAGCCCCTTAGCCGGACAGCGGTGCGGAATTCAAGGTTTCTCCGGAGAACTACGATGGCTGCAACATAATGTCCGATGCACCGGATTAGAGCGATCTTTCGCCGTCCGACAAACTGTACCGGAATTGAAAAACCGGAGATATTAAAGCTTCAAGTATCGCCAATACAAGAAAGAGTATCCTTCTGTGCAGGATACTCTTTCTTCATACCAACTGATAATGATTACACCAAGGAAACGATCGCACTCACCAAGATAATCAAAACGATCAACGCGATACACGATATGACGAGCCCGGCGACCGCCAAGCTGCGGGGAGTTCTGAAAATCCCCACGAATGAAAAAATCAAACCCAAGGCCTACAATACCCAGCCGAGCCCCGGGACCCAGCTGAAAATCAAACCCAACAAGGCCAGAATAAAACCGGCGGTTCCCAGTCCGTTCGTGCTTCTCCGCTCCTGCTGATTGATAATGATCGTCTGCCCTTCGACCTGACGTTTGCCGACTTCATTTCCATTCTGCTTCGTAATATTATCCATAAAATTTAAGTAAGATTGTATCGTCCGTACCCCGACGACTGGTAATAAAAAGAAAAGCGTGGCACCGAAGCCCATTTCAGAATCGCAGGTCGTAGGAGTACCTTTTGGCGTGAAATAAGCGACAGCCCCGCGCCTATACCCGCAGAATACGGATACGACGCGAGAAGATGTCTGCCTATTCTCCGCCAAAATGAATTTCCTACGCTCACGATTCGGGAACAGACTTACACTTTTCCGTGTGTATCAATATGTACAGTACATATAGCGGCTTTTCGAAATATACAATAGTGCGCGTCGCTTCGGGAACTGCGACCGCAGAACAAGCGTGAAGCACGACGTAAAAACGGAATCCGGCCAGGACACGATCTCCCCGCTGCGAATCCCCGAACCGGACGGCAGCGGTTCTACGCATCCGCTCTTTCGGACCGCATTCAGTCCGGCCGTTGCCGAAAACAAAAATTTTCAGTACATTTGAGCGACAAAAAATGCTTTCCATGTCCATTCCCCTCGCCGAACGACTGCGTCCCCGTACGCTCGATGAATATATCGGACAGGCCCACCTGGTCGGGCAGAACGGCGTATTCCGCAAGTTCCTCGAAACGGGCAATGTCCCCTCGTTCATCCTCTGGGGTCCGCCGGGCGTGGGTAAAACAACTCTCGCTTCCATCATCGCGGGAGCTACCAAAGCCAGCTTCATCGATTTTAGCGCGGTAACAAGCGGTATCAAGGAGATCAAGGAAGTAATGGCGAGGGCCGAAAGGGGCAGGGCTATAGGCGAGAAGACCATATTGTTTGTGGATGAGATTCACCGCTTTAATAAAGCGCAGCAGGATGCGTTTTTGCCCTATGTGGAGCGCGGCAGCATTATACTTATAGGAGCCACCACGGAAAACCCGTCTTTTGAGATTAATTCAGCGCTTCTGTCAAGATGCAAGGTGTTTGTGCTTCACGCTTTAACGGCGGAAGAGCTGACCGAGCTTTTGGTTAACGCGTTAAAAAACCCCCTTGGCTTTGGGAAAGAACGCGTAAACATTTCAGACGGAATGCTGCGGGTTATAGCCGGGTTTGCGAACGGCGACGCGCGCGTGGCGCTCAACACCCTTGAGATGGTGGTTCTCAATGGGGAGAAGCGGGACGGCGAAATCACGGTGACGGAATCGATACTGGAGCAATGCATCAGCAAGAAATCGCTGCTGTACGATAAAGACGGGGAAGAGCATTATAATATCATCTCAGCACTGCATAAATCCATGCGCAACAGCGATGTGCACGCTTCGGTTTACTGGCTTGCGCGCATGCTTGAGGCGGGGGAGGATCCGCTGTACGTGGCCAGGCGGCTCGTACGCTTCGCGAGCGAGGACATCGGCATGGCGGACAGCCGCGCGCTTGAAATTACGGTGGCCGCGTATCAGGCATGCCATTTTCTCGGCATGCCGGAATGCAACGTACACCTTACACACGCGGTCGTGTATCTTTCCCTCGCGCCAAAATCCAACGCGCTAGACGCGGCGTATTCCATGGCGAGGGAGGACGCGGCCCGCATGATAGCGGAGCCGGTGCCGCTGCAAATACGCAACGCTCCGACAAAGCTGATGAAAGAGCTTCAATACGGTGAGGGATATATTTACGCGCATGATACCAAGGAAAAGATAAGCGCGATGAAATGCCTGCCCGACTCGCTTTTGGACAGGAAGTATTACGTACCAACCACGCAGGGCTCGGAGGCGAAGGTCAAGGAACGGCTGGAGCAAATAGAGGCATGGCGTGAAAAAAACAGTTAAGCGCTTCGTCGTTTAGTTTAAGAGGCAGCCAAAAAACATGGCGGCAGTGCGCCGTCGGCTCGGCAAGCTATGGTGCTCATGAACTTAAACCGCAGTCGGGCGCGCGGCCAAAGAATAGGGAATACTGAAGCATGCTGGATATTCCTGTGTTTTTACATCCATGCTCGTTTGCGCCTTCGCCTTTATCCAAGGAAGAATGGCCCTGCCGCCAATGCAAAACATGTCGATCCACCGCTAAGCGCGGCAGGTAAGCTTGAATCCTTACTGGAGAAAACGTTTTTTCCTTATTAAAGGATGTAGTAACGCTCTGTGATATGATATAGTAATTTAGAAATGTATTTTCAGAAAGGTGTTCTATGAAGAAAATCGCGATGTTCACTATGGGAACCAGAGGCGATGTACAGCCTTACATTTACTTAGCGCGCGCGCTGAAGAATCGGGGCTATAAAGTCGTTCTTGGCTCGCATCCTTGCTGGAAAAGCCTTATTGAGGAAGCGGATATTGAATTCGCGCCTATCGGCCCTGATATAGATATTGAAAAGGAAACGACAATAATCAGAGGTAAAAACCCAAATGTCGCTATGAGCATGATAAAAACAATGAAGTTTGTTTTTAGAATTATTAAAATTTCAACAAACGACGTGTATGAAATCTGCCAAGGCTGCGACCTTATTATCGTAACGCATAGTCAAATAGGCGCGACAGAGGCAGCGGCGCTTAACAAGCCTACTGTAAATGTAACGCTGCAAACACAAATGATACCGCAAAAATTAAAGCGGGAAAAACCGCTGGAAAAAATAATCGGCACTTTAATTTCAGCCCAAACAGCGAAACCGTTTAACAGAATCAGAAAAATTTACGATCTGCCCAAATTGAGGCCTTCAGATGATATTATTTCAAAGCGGCTCAATTTGATTCCAGCGAGTAAATATGTGCTTGAAAGAAATCCATATTGGGAAGAACAGCATGTGATTACCGGCTATTGGTATGAGGATCAGCCGGATTACGCGCCGGACAAGGCGCTGACAGATTTCCTCGATAAAGGAGCTAAACCGATTATATTAGCTCTGGGAGCAATGTCCTTTGAAACCCGAAGCGATAAAGAAAAGCTTAATATGTTTGTAAGCGCTTTTCAAAGAACCGGAATGAGAGCAGTGATTCAAGGCTTTGAAAAAACGATGTCGGATTACACATTGCCTGAAACAATGATACACTGCGGTTCTGTCCCGCACAGCTGGCTTTTCAGACAAGGCTGGTGCGCTGTACATCACTGCGGCTTTGGTACGGCTTCAGCGTCATTGATTTACGCAATACCGTCAATTCCCATACCGCATGTACTTGATCAATATGGTTTCGCACAGCAGCTGGTAAACTGTCAAACAGCCGTTGAACCCATTATGGCAAAAGCTTTGAATGAAGAACGCATTGTTCAGGCGGTTGAGGAAATGAAAAAAACCTATTTCGAGAAGAAGGATAAGGCAGATGAAATCTCTGAAAAAATCCGTTCTGAAAACGGCTTGGAATATGCTGTTGATTTAATAGAGAAAGTGTTAAAGGAAAGGGGCGATGGAATATAAAATGAGCCAACCGGCTGATATAGCACGGTATGTAAAGTCATGATGTATGACGTGCCTTACGGCCAAACCGGTTTATCGTTTACATTCGCTTCTTTTCAGAAACGAGTACAAAAAACGCCATAGGTTGTTAGTCCTACAGCGCTCAATGACGCAACCGAGTCAATACTCGGTTGTTAAAACAAGCGGGAATGCATTGATTATGGAACAATGGTTACCCGGCTGGAGCACGACGCGTCTCCGGTCCACATGTGAAGCGTAATATTTTCGCCGCCAAACGGGGAATAAATGTACTGATAGCGAACCGCCCCGTAAGCCTTCATCGTACAAAGGGTATCGGTGGCTACGCTTGAGTCGAACCTGTAATAGGCGCGCACGGAGCCGCCGGCCGCGTTGCTGTAATAACCGTCCATCATATCAGGGTTCCATCCGATGGTTTTAAAAACCTTCCAATTTACAATATTGTTATCGTAAACCGCTCCGCTCGATACGCCCCTGTAGCTTACACGGGCGCTCGTCAAATTTAAGGGAACGCCCAGCGTGCGGCTGCCGGCACCCGGGATATAGGCCGAATAGGTGAGGTTTACGGACGATGCGTTGTTGGCGGGCACGGCGCTGCCGGTGTGATGAAGGTATTTGTTCGCGGCGGCTATCTCTACCTCATATGAATCGGGGTTTACTAAGAGGCTGCTTGCCCACGTCCCAAACCCTTTCTCGTTTATCAGGTAATCCCTGAATTGTGCGGTATGGGAGTTCACCTTCGCGTACGTCAGCATGGAGGATCGGCTTTTTAATTCATTGGCGTGGTACAGTGAGATGGAGGCGACCGGATAGCCGGAAGCGTTTTTGGTGTTCGTCGCCTGATAGCGGTTCGTGGTATCAACGGCGTTTGCGGTTGCTGCCGCTTCGTAACCGCTATCCTTCATGGCCGCATGAGACGCCTGAATATGCGCTTCGCTCAGCTTTCCAATGGCCGGGCTGAGCTCGCCGAAGAAAAGGATCTGCTGTTCTTCGTCGCCCGCGCAGCCGATGGTGACCGCGGTGAAATTCTCGTTTTTGTTCTGATACATTAGATCGAGCGTGATGCGCTCTGCGCGGCCGTTAATCTCGACATAGCCGTCGAACACGCCCGCGCAGCCGTTATCGTACTGGTTCAAGCATCCAAGCGCTTCCGCCGTTAAAACGCCGCCGTCAATGATAAGGCTTATTGTTGCCTTAAGCTCCTCCCCCCGCCGTAAATCACCGCTGACCGCGAAAGCGATGCGCGAGATATTCGGGGCCTGCGGCCCTTTAACGATGGCGGCTGACTTTTCCGCGGCATATTGTATGCCGTAATGCCCGGCCGCCGCCGCGGCGGGCATAAGCGCGGCGGTGAATAAAAGGATCATCGTAATCAGGGAAATAACCTTTTTCATATATATAACCTCTCCTATCATCATTTTTGCACGCGGGAGCTTGCTTTAAACCGCCTGCCTTACGCTCTCCCGCGGGTTATGAAGCGCAAGGCGGCGGTGCTCGAAGATAATCACCTGCAATATAATGACGTACCGGGTTTTTGATACTCTAAACATTTATGCGTACATGCCTGGCTAAGAGGCTTACGTAATCAGAAATAATTTGCCTGCCAAACGGCGTTAGTGAATAAGTACGCCGTAGACGGCGCCCCACAATCATTTGCGATGAGGCGATATAGCCCGCTTTTTCCAAGTATCTTAATTGATTGCTTAAATTGCCTTCGGTTAAATTAAGCATTTCATCAAGGTGGCGGAACTCCTTGTCGCGCTTATACAACGCGACAAGGATGGTGATTCGGCTTTGGGTATTCAGCTCCTGTGGTATAGAATCGAAATCCATGGTGAACTCCTTGGTTAGATTCTATGAAAGCTCTCCCTGCTTCTTTATCCTGCCAAGCAGAACCGAAAGAATAAAAAATCCTGCAGGAACGAATATATAATAAACCGCGCCTGTGGCATAACTGCATAAAGCAGATATTGCATGGTAACTATCGTTAAGTATTGAGGGGTCCGCTAATAATGTGGTTAGCGTGATTCCGGCTGCGATCAAAATTATCGCCGAAACCGCGCTAAACCAAATAGCGCATAACTTAATTTTGCGATCATGGAGCAGGGCGCCGCTCAAGTACATGCAAATGCCTGCGCAGATTACCATTAAAAAGTCGGCATAACTGTTATTAATTATGGTAGCTGAAGATACAACAGCAGCGACACAGTAGGTTACTATAGTCAATGCGGCAAGCTCAAACAGCAACATGCTATCATTGTAGTTACCCTCTTTACTTTTTCTTTTGTAGTATAGGGTAATGATGATAATTGGAATAGTAATAACGATTCTGATACAACATTCAATTAACTTGTGATCCAATGTATTTCCTAAGAAGCCACCGCTAAGCTCAATTTTGTTATACAAATAAAAACGCGCTATCCATTTAGCGATGTTGGCCAGCATCAGGTATATAGCTGAAACGCGAAAATATCGGATGGTTATCGGAAGTGCATACTGGGATGCGTGTATTATGTAGATTAAATGTTTAATATCTTTTTTTAGCTCACTAGTATCCATATATCCACCCATAAAACGTCTATTAGTAGGAGTATACTTTTTTGTAATAATCTAGTCAAGTTTTATTTGAGCGCCTTAGTTTTTGGTGTATTCACAGTTTTTGGTGTGGCCTTAGTTTTTGGTGTATTCACAATTTTTGGTGTATATCTTTTTCTTTCATTTTCATTTATTGCGTTGTTTTATATTGTATCTCTCTTTTAAGCCGTCATAACTTATATCATATAGTTTTTCATTGTTATAGATTGTTTTATATCCCCTTGTTAGGCTAATCAATAATCCCATTTATGTCACGAAAGGAGAACCCAATGTATAAGCCTGGACTATCACAAAAAAAATTGCTGGCAGCCATCTTGCTGCTTGCAACCCTGCTCACCTCATTTATGGGCTTTACTGAAAGCCTGGCCGCCGGCGGCCGGGAACCAAAACCGGAACCGCCGGATTCGGACGTCATCGTACTGAGGAGCGCATACTCCAAAACCTATATTTTGCCGGACAATACTTACGAAACTGTGGTATCCGCGGAGCCCGTCCATTATCAGGCTGCGGACGGCTATTTTAAGGACATCGAGAACACAATCGTTGATGAAACTAAAACGCTTAAGAACACGTCTTATAAGCACAGAAACGCGGCGAACGCGTATACGGCCCGGTTCGGGGATATGAGCGGAGATCTGCCGGTGCTGATGGAGTACGGCGGTAATTCCGTGGGCTTCCGGCCGGTCGGCGCGCGTGACGCGGCCGCGCAGAAAGGACGGGCAACAAACGCGCTTAAAAGCGTTGTGCCGGATGAAAACGCCGTAACCTATTACGATGTGTACCCCGGTGTGGATATGGTGTATGAATCAGCAATTTCAGGGCTAAAGGAATACATCGTGCTCAAGGAGCCGGGGACGCCGAACGATTTTGAGTTTGAGCTGGAATTAAATGGGTTGCGTATACAGAATGAAGCCGGTATAATCAAGTTAGAAGATGAGACTGGTACAGAATTGCTTGAACTATCAGGGCTGATGGCGTTTGACGCGAACGGGGAGGCGACGGACAAGGTGGGCTGCGAGGTGATGGAGAGCGAAGGAACGTATCGCCTCTGCGTAACGCTGGACGAGGAGTACCTTGCGGCAAAAGAGCGCGCGTACCCGGTGGTGATCGACCCCTCCGTGATGATTACCGGGAGCAACAGCACGTTCGATACGTTTGTGAGCAGCGCAAAGCCGAACACGAATTACTACATGAACAATTATCTGCGCCTTGGGTATGACTCGACGTATGGCAAACAATGGATGCTGATTAAATTTAATTTGCCAACAAATATACGTGACACGAATGTAACATCTGCTAAGCTTCGGGTAAAAAAGTACAGCGGCACTAATACGAGCTTGAAAGCTTACCGCATAACCTCGGACTGGACGCCAAAAACCGCAACGTGGAATAAAAAGCCGACAATGCAAAGCACTACGACTATGATGACTCCAGTCAGTGATGGCGGCGCATGGTATTACTATTCCGCAACAGCTCAGGTGAAACGGTGGCTGAATGGGTCGGATAAAAACTATGGATTGGGAATAAAAACCACCAGCGAAACGGGCAGCACGGTCGTATACTATTCCTCCGACGCGCCGTCGCCAAACAAGCCGGAGTTGATTATCAACCACACAACAAACGTATACAACGGGTGCAGACCCTATTTTCCTTGCCCAAAAGGAGATCACTACAACTGTTTTGGGTACGCAGTAAATTATAAGAAATTTATAGGCGCGAAAGAAATGGGGTTGCAACCTTTTGAGGTGGATGGCAAAAACATCGATCAGCTGCTTCAAGTCATCAAAGAGCACAGTGAAGCCTACATGCGGAAGAAGGGAATCAAATATAGACAAGTGTCGTCATGTGATTCGTACATTAACCAAAACGAGTATTTGGTTGTCATGCGGGCTGCGTTCTACGACCGTGAGGGCCCCAATGGAATACCCAAAAAGGATGGGCTCGTGCGTTGCACAGATTTCACGTATCTCGATTCTGAAATAGACGAATGTCCAACCTATCACTGGTGGTATAGAACCACCGATGGCACTTGGGCCGAAAAAAAAGGTGGTAACGCGGCAAATCTCATCCCCGGTATTGTTAATCCCAAGGACGGGAAGTGGTTTGGAGCGGATGCCACAAAAAGCAAGCTCGTTTACTACGCGATTACATACAGCAAAGCTATGTGATGATAGTAGGGCTGAGTAATAATAAGTATGATGGAGGAATGAAAATGGAAAAAAGACTTATCCGTATTTTGACGTTGACAGTATGCGCTTGCTTGCTTATATCGGGGTGTGCTGCTGTAGATCCATCTTCAACTGGAAATATTGGCAATATGGGGAACGCGGGCAAGGAGACGCAATCGCCGGACGCGACGCCCGAGGCGACGCCGTTAAGCCGAAACCCCGATAAAACAAATGATGATATGCCTTTAAGCTTTCCAGATGAAATTCAGGCAAAAATCAATCTTGCCGCTCAAAAAGATGCGGAACGCGCGCTGAACGTACCGGTGTATTGGCAGGATGCTTTAATCTATTCCAACCCGAATGAAGATTTTTTGGCTCTGTCATTCGGCAGGGATTACGGATATTCCACCGCCGAACACTCGGATTACGGGGTTGGAATCGTATCCGATATATTATACCGGCTGCCGACGGACGCCATAAGGGTAATGAATTCCGGCGACTATATCTATTTTATGTACGATACGGATCAGGGTCAGCGCGTTTATCTATTCTCCAACAGGTTAGACGGTCGCGAGGACAAATATTATGGTCGACTGTCCGGCCTTCCAGTAATCATGGAAAAAACACTTGCGTATAAGGATTATGCCGGTGTTGAAAAGGGGATGGAGATAAGCGAATTGGCGCAAATTGACCCGGTTATGGCTACATATAGCGATTTCTTCTACGATACTTTTTCATCAAAACACCCTGCATCATGGAAGAAGTATGGCATACCGGTTACAACCATAAGTATCTTAAAAGACGGCGCGCTGAAAATAACATTCGACTACATTGATGAAAAATTTGTTGTCGATACGATTGAGTTCAGCGAGGATTTCACGTTCGAGGGCTATTATGAAACCATCTGCTACCGCATAGCGGAAGTGGATTATAAGGAATAGCGGTTAACGGTTTGAAATATCGGGCGGCTTCCATAACATAGGCAGTGATAAAAAACAGAGTTGCCGCCCTCTCAACCTACATTATCTCGAAATCGACAGCCTGAAAAGGGGGAGAAAAGTTATGAAAAAGAGAGCCGTTCGTTTACTGTTGCTGACGCTCTGCTTATGCCTGCTGATGGGCTGCGCGGCGACGGGGCCTGCAACCAGCCCGAACGCGTCCCCGTCTTCCGGCATTGGCAATATGGGGAACGCGGGCAAGGAAACCCCAGCCGCGCCTACCCCGGAACCAGCTCCGGAGGCCACGCCGTTGAGCCGTAATCCCGACACGTTGTTAGAAAAAAGGCCAGAATACTTCTACGATGAAGCAATGGCGAAGCTGGCCAACATTGCGAAACGGTGCGATTTAGTAAAAAGGAATGTGCCTGTCTATTGGCTGGACGAGCTTATAATGGCTAAAAGCGGTGAATCTATTATCAATCCGGGGCGGGATTACGGGTATATGACAGCTGAATATCCCGAAACTGGAGCAGGTAGAATTGATGTTCTTATGTATCGATTGCCCACAGAGGCAATACGCGGCATGGAAAATGGCGATTACATCTATTTTATGTACGATACGGATGAGGGGCATCGCGTTTATCTGTTCGCCAACCGGAAGGATGGCGGCGCAACGCATTACTATTATGGCCGATTGTCCGGCCTGCTGGTAATAATGGCAAAAACGCTATCGTATGAGGATTATGCCGGAGTTGAAAGGGGGATGGAAATCAGCGATTTGGCGCGGTTTGACCCGGCAATGCAGGTTTTCAGTGATTATTTTTATGCGAAGCACGCGAAGGAGGAAGGCGTAGCGTCATGGAAAGATTATGGCATACCGCCGACAACCATAAGTATCTTAAAAGACGGTGCGCTGAAAATAACATTCGACTACGTTGATGAAAAATTTGTTGTCGATACCATTGAGTTCAGCGAGGATTTCACGTTCGAGGGCTATTATGAAACCATCTGCTACC
>OHTZ01001276.1_pt1 | contig 12478 bp, 10 predicted proteins | sample 1579011 | NCBI WGS metagenome assembly OHTZ01 (sample SAMEA3879603, study PRJEB24766) | human gut metagenome | biome: human-associated habitat; feature: feces | place: USA | collected 1985/1987
AACTGTGCAAGAGAGTCATCCACCCGGGACTCATAAGGAACATGGGTTGCCATAATGACCGGCTTGTCCCTGCTGTATACATCTGCCACCATATTATAATAATACTCCGGCATGTCTTTTGTGGAATTATCTATTCCCAGAACGATGAAATCTCCCATATCCCAGAATTTGTGTGACATCTCATCTCCGTCTATGGTCTTATGCAGGGCACGACTTTCCGTTTCTGTAAAAAAGACACCTCCATAGTACACTCCATAATCATGGTCTGCTCTTACATACATGTAGGGAATATGCAGCTGGTCAAGCCCTTCCTTGATGATTCTGATATTGGAATTACTGCAATAATCCATCATATCTCCACCAAAGATTGCACCATCATAGTCACCATAGTTAATGAATTTGATGATCTCCGGCCACAGGTCTTCGGCATGTACACCATCTTCTGTAACAGCCAGTTCTTCGTATCTTTTCCTGATAGCATCCAGATATTCCGGACGCACATCTCCATTCTCATCTCCGGCTTCATGGTCTGATACCAGATGCAGATCACTTACCCATACAAGTGTATATTCCCGGTCTAGTCCTTTTATCGGCACTGTAACTTCTTCTGTGATAAAGTCATACTCCGGCGCAGGATATGAGACCTCTTCTGTACTTTCTTCCGTTGTTTCTTCTGTACTTTCTGAAGATTCAGGGGCCTGTGATATCTCTTCAAAAGTGATTTCTTCTTTGGGCTCCTCCGGTTTTGATTTATGAATGACTATCATGATACCGGCAAGTATCACTACAAGCAGGATACCAGCCAACACCACGATAATTTTCCTGATTTTACTATTCTTCATATTATTGTGTTACAAACTCCACATTTGCCATACGGTCACGAATCCACTGACGGTTCTCAGGAGTTACACCATTGGTAGAGCCATCCTCCATATCACCTGAATACTCACCGAAATCATTGAAATACCAGAAATGATCCAGTGAAATATCCTGTCCCAGAACGAATCCCTGTGTCTGTGATAACTGATTTACGATATCATCATAAGCCTGTGAAACCTCTGTGCAGTCCTCACCCGCATCATTCATATAGCTGATATAGTAATTGATCATCATAGGATTATAATCCATTGTTTCAATCATGCCGCCGATCTTGATTGCTGCGCCCTTGGTCGTAATCGTACCACTCGCAAGCTCTGACTCAATCTGCTTCTGTATCCACCAGGAAAGTGCATATGCATAACGAAGCCTGAGTGGGTTATCCAGATCAGAATTATCAAACATATTATCCGGTGTTTCTGACATAAGATTCCAGCACTCTGTTCTTGACCACATTTGTCCTTTTGTGAATTCATCAAATGCAGATACAACTTTGTCTGTATATGACTTGATAAATTCATCTTTTGCTGAAGTCAGGGAAGAATAATCCACCTCATATCCCTTAGCAGCCAGGTCATCGCCCAATGCTGCCGCATCATCCATCTCAATCAGTATCTGCTTATAGATAGCACCTGAAAGAGTAGATGCACTTAACATATCCTTATGTCTTACAATCGCTGTAATATAAGCGACATACGCATCATTGATTCTGTCCACTGCCAGGCTGATATCTCCTGCTTCTTCCGCCTTGGATGCATATTCCTGAATTGCTGCATTCAGATTATTCATGCCATCTACGATCTCTGCATCAACGGCAATCTGACCTTTACCTGTCTCTGCCAGTGTATCTGTCTCTGCAAAAAGCTCATCAACATCTACTGTGCTTGTCTCTGCCTCAGTTGTAGCTTCTGTGCTCTCTTCCTCATCTGTTGTCTCTTCTGTTACTGTGCCGCCAAAAGGCAGACTGATTGTGCCATTCCATACCAAGAAGCATACGATACCGGAAGCAATAACCAGAACTGCAAGAACCACTACGACAATGATCAGAGCCGGACTTGCCTTCTCGTCATCCTTTGGCATGGCTGGCTTAGGCTGCTTGTTGGACGCCGGAGCCGGCTTTGGTTGTGCCGGCGCTGGTTTTACCGGTGCTGCTGCCTTTGGCTGTGGTGCCGGAGTTGGCTGTACTGGCGTTACTGCCTTTGGCTGCGGTGTTGGTGCCGGCTGAACCGGCGTTGCTGCCTTTGGCTGCGGTGTTTGAGTTGGCTGTACTGGCGTTGGTGCTGGCTTGGGCGCTTCTACTGTTGGCTGTACCGGCGCTGGCTGTGCTACCGGTGTACCGCACTTAGTACAGAACCTTGCACCCGGTTTAATGGGCGCACCACATTTTACACATACCTTATCCTGCTGCACCTGTGGCTGTACAGGCTGCTGTGGAGCTGCAGGCTTCATTTTAGCCAGCTCTTCTGCAAGATTACATCCGCATTTGGTACAAAACTTGGCATTATCCTTAATTTCACTTTGACACTTTGGACACTTCATCTCATTCTCTCCTCATCTTTTTATTCAAACATTTGCGTACCATACCCCATTCCTTTGCACGTCTTTTATGCAGAATAGGCTTGTCTCTGCGCTCATGCCTGTTTCCTTTAATCAATTATCGCTATTCATATTCTTCGGCTGTCTCAATATAATGCTCGTAGCTGTTCTGCGTTACCCGATAGACAATCAGGCTTCCCAATACCAGAGTTTCAAGCAGTACCAGTACAGCAATCACGATTATAATTATTTTTTTCGTTTTATTAAACATCTCATCCTCCTGTTTAAAACAGCGGATAGTTCATTTCTATCAGTGTATTATTTTTGCTCTCCTGCGTCAGATAGATCCCTGAAAGGCCGCACCAGCCGTCTGCCTGCTCATCATGTTCTGCATTTGCAATATCAATGACCTGACAGGCAGTACTGCTGCTTCCGGTTCTTCTTCCTATCGTATCGGACTGGAGTATCGTAATCCCTTCCTCAAGCTCCGACCTTTCTTTCAGCAGCGAATTATTCTGTAAGGAAGCACTAAACTGTCTTCTCTGCGCTACACTATATGTATGCAGCAGCTGCCCTGCTGCAGCAGAATAATATCCGTTTTCCTGCAAATATTGTTTCACAGCGTAGGACTGTAAGGCTCTTACATCAAACCATGTATTTTCGTTCCATGTATTATAACACGTCATATCCTCGTAGGCAACTGTTGAAGCCATTACATTTTCAAAAGTAAGATACAGCGGATTGCTCTTTCCCATGGAATGCAGCGCCATAATATATGGGCATTTATAATTCGTCAGCCTGCAGTTCTTCATAATGAACTGTGCATCACCATCCAGCTCGGGATTCGAATTATTATGAAGATAGATGCAGCCCCCCTGTCCATTTGCGATCAGCTCACTGTTGCTGATCTGTATTGTGCTTTTTCCTCTGCATCCTATTCCAATACACTGATTGCTGTCCGATATTACCTTACAATTATCTATAATCAGCTCACGGCCATAGGAATAATCCTGATCTATATGAATGGCATAGCCCGGAAAGGTATCCTGCCATTCATATGCCGTATTTTCATTGAGGCTGACCGGCTGAATATATTCTCCACTGAGATTTCTGCCGTATATGGTAAGATTGCTCACCATACCTGCGCCTATCGTAAGCGGGATATTATGATAATTCTCCGCACTTGCCATGATGATGCATTTCTCACGGTTCGTTCCTATCAGCCTGATCGTCTTATCTGTCACCGTGACCGATTCATTGTAGACTCCGGGAGTAATGATCAGAACAGCACCATCCTCCACCTGATTGACTCCATCCTGTATGGAAGTGAAATCGCCGGTGCCATCCTGTCTGACATAATATATTTTATCTTCCTGTGCATTCACCCTCATGCCGCTGATACAGCAGATCATAAAAAGCATTGCACATATGTATCGCATTTTTCTCTTTCGCATATTTATCTGTATCCCATGCTTCTCTGATAGCTGACCAGTAAATCCAGGTTGTGCTTCTCATATTCATTCAGAACGCTGTCGTCGAAGTCAGAAGATGGCTGATACCAGTTAAAGGCCTGGAAATACTCATTTAATGCCTGATCACTGAAAATCTTGCCATGTCTAGCAAAAATTTCATATACTGCTAATTTCACTTCGTACTGTGAAAGATAATCAATATCTGCTCTTGTCAGCTCAGTTGAATTACTGTACTCAAGAATATATCCGTTTCCGGATTGATGTCTGATTGTAGCATCCATGACATTTCTGCCAAGCAGCGCATTGTAATAATCCCAGAATTCCAGTACCTGGCTGTTATTGCCTGTATTTGCAAGGTTCGTATTGATATACTGCAGAATAGTCTCCGCATCAGTTCCTGCATTATTAAAAGCCGTTATTTTGGCGATCACAAAGGTGGAATAAGCACTTTCTCTGCTCTTTTCCAGCTCTTCCGGCGTGATAATTCCCTCATCTGCATACTCCTGCAGCTTCGCTGCTGCATCATTTAATCCGCTTTCATCAAGCTTGGCAGCTGCAGCGGAGATTGCATCATTCATAAGATATTCTGCATGAGCATGCTTCATTTCATCACGTTTATCTGTAAGCTTCTGCATATCTATATACGCTGACGCCAGACTGTTGGACTGCAGCTGGTTATACATATCCTCTTCTTCTGCAATCTGTGAAAATACAGCGTCATAATCATTGGAATTCCTGCTGTCTGCAACCTTGCTCTCAAAATCAGAATACTGCGCTTCCAATGCCTGCTGCAGAATCTGTGAGTACTGTTCCTTCATTGCATCCGGCAGATCGGCAGTTTCTGAAAGCGTAACGATCTGATTGATCACTTCATCATATCGTCCTTCTGAAAGCAGCTGATTGTATTCTGAGCCTTCTTCTGTCGTTTCTGTTGTACTCTCTGAAGAAGCCTCTGTCGTAGCTTCTGTCTGGTCATTGTCAGAAGCCGCCTCTTTTCCGGACATCTGTCCAAACAGTATGAAAGCAGCAACAGCCAATCCTATTATAAGAACACATCCGACGATAATAAGTGCTATCGTTCCACCATTGCCTCCCTTCTTCTTTTCAGGTGTGGCAGCCTGTGCCTGACCAAAGGCTCTTGCAAAAGCCTTCATTGCCTGAAAACGTTCCTTTGCAGAAAGCTTCATACCCATCATCAATGCACTTTCTGTGCTGGTCGGTATCTCTACTCCCAGGGCAGATGGCTTCTGAAGCATATCCTGACTCATTCTCCTGTAAGCCTCCTGTGGAGCCGCACCTGTAATACATCTGTATATACTTGCACACAGAGCATAAACATCTGCTGACATACTGACTGGCTGCTGTGTCTGGAACATCTCGGCAGCTGCATATGCATCAGACTTTAGCGATACCTTTCCCTGTACATAGCCAAAGCCTGTCAGCTTCAGACTTCCGGCATTACTGAAAATCAGGTTGTCCGGTGAAATATTACCATGTATAAAGCCCATTTCCTGTAAACGAGCAAAATCAGCGAGGAGAGGCTGTATCAAAACCTGTATTCTTCCTACCGGGAATCTGTTCTTATTCTGTGTCAGATATGCATCCAGACTGATTCCCTCCACATATTCCATAATTGTATACACAGTGCCATTTTCTTCAAGTAATTCATATACCTGTGTCACTGCCTGTCCCGGATTGGCAAGAAGAATCTTTGCACCTGCGATATATTTCTGCTTCTCCTGTTCAAAAACGTCTGCTGCATTGATGATACTTCCATCTGCCGCTCTTTCACAGCAATCCTGCGGCATAAATTCTCTGATAATCACCTTCTGTGCAGTCTGCACTGCAGTACCTGCATAGGTGATTCCTACCGGATTTCCTCCCAATGCGGCTGTGATCTGATATTTTCCCCCAATGATCACACCACTGTTTAACAACCGTATACTCATATCCTTTTCTCCTCATAAATAAGAGGGAAATATAAGTATTTCCCTCCCATACATAGCCTGCCATTTTTTTAAAAAAGATCAATTAAATAATCAAAGTCGCTTAATTCATCTGTAATATCGTCTACCAGATCGTAAAGATCGTCTGCATCAGCATTACCGATATCGAATTCGTCTCCTGAGAACTTCTGCAGCTTAGCACCTCTGGTAACAGCAAAATCCATATCAGGGATATCATACTGACCATCAATAGACAGATTCAGTGTCCTGCCTTCCTTGTACAGCTTACCGCTGAGTACCTCGCCATCTACCTCAATCTTATACTTACCACTTTCGTAGTTATACTCGAAGCTGCCAAGATCATATGCATTGGTTCCATATTTCTCTCTAAGCTTGAATTTCTCTTTTGTTCCATCATCAGAACCCTTCATAGAGATTCTGTAGGAACCGCTCTTAAATGTGATATTCTGTAATCTGTAGTCTCCACCTTCAAAGCACAGCTGGAGATCATCATCAAAGTCTTCGTCCTCTACGACGATAGCTGCAAGCTGATTCTTATAGATATAGAAGGTAACAACTATATCTTCCATATTATCCAGTTCATCTTCCAGATAGGATAACTCTGATTCGATTTCGCCATAGCTGTCTAATACATCTACTGCTTCTCCTACGGACTGATAATTATCAAGCAATGCCTGATAACTTCCATCAATGATATTCCATATGTTGGCACCGGTAATTGTTGTCGCGTAGCCTTTGCACGTAACATCTTTGTCGTTTACAGTGAATTCTTCCTTGGCAGCAGACTGGAATTTCAGGCTCTTTAATTCCTTCATTACAACATTGGTCACGTCCTTCTGTGCCTTGTCAGTATCCTTGCTGCCGGAAACGAGCTGCTCCAGTGAAGAATTGAGCGTATCAATATATTCGTCACCGATCAGATCTACGATATATCCGGAATTTTCCTTTTTATAATTGTATACAAAAAGCTTCTTGGAAAGATCAGGAACCTGGAATTTCAAAGAGTCGGAATCAACACCTGCCAGACCTTCTATAGACTCTCCGCCATATTCAAGCTTGGCTGTTACCTGCTTCTGCTTGCTTGCATTAATAAAAGAACCACCTATCTTTACGCCATCTGCTTTCGCACTGAACTCTACTGTGAATTCGTCCTCTACCAGACCAAGCATTGGCTCAAGTGTCTCTACGAAATGAGGCATCTTCTTTAATGTATTGTTTGCTGCCAGAAGAACCTTGCCTGATTTGCCAAGGAAAAGTCCTGACTTAATTCCGCCAAATACCAGAAGGAATACAAGTACAATGACGCCTGCTACTGCTCCCACGATAACCGGAACCTTGCTCTTTGACTTCTGTGTTACGGGTGCTCCTGTCATTGGGTCAAAACCGCCCGACTGCTGTGTTGTCTGTCCGATTGGTTCTCCTGTCATGGGATCAAAGCCGCCTGTGGGCTGTTCTTCCTGAGCTGTCTGGCCGATTGGCTCTCCTGTCATAGGGTCAAACTGCACATTTTCTTCATTCTGCTGTTCCTCGATTGGTTCTCCTGTCATGGGATCAAACTGCATAACTTTCTCTCCTTGTTTTCTCTATTTCTCATAATTAACTGCTGCTGTTTTCTGCTTTATCACAGCAGCGTTACATATGTAGCGTAATGATTAGTTCAGCGGGCTTCCGCATTTACTGCAGAACTTATAATTTGCCGCATTCTGGGCACCGCAATTTGCACAATATCTGATATTTACTGTCATGGACTGATTACCCAGTATCTGCTTCTCCTGAACTGCAAGCTGTTCAATCGCTGCCTTCTGCTGCTCGATCTCCTCATACTTGCCCCGAATCTGCCCGATCATCCCGGCTACTTCCTCTTCATAGCTCTCACCAGCCACAGATTTAGCATATACAGTCTCTCCAATGTTCTGTTTTAAGATCTGAATTTCTTTTTCCAGAGTCGAAATATAAGTTTTACATTTTGACTCCTCCATAAAACTGTTGGTCTTTACATTAATTGTGGTAATTCCCTTAGAAAGGGATTCTTTTAATGAAGCCATAATTCCTCCTCATAATTGTACATTTCTTTATTTATCCTCAATTCAGGTGTAAAACTGAATGAGCTTTCTCACATGTCATTAACTGACAATTCTGAAAATAGCACTTGTATATATAATAACATTGTTGTTTTTACCATACAAGTGTTTAAGTTTAGAAAAATTTAAGATTGCGTTTTGATTTTATTTATGATTTCATCAAAAAGCATACAATACGTCTTGCCTGTATAATGGATTTCATCCTGAAAATCATCATGCTCCAGAAACCAGTCATAGTAATCAAAATAATGATCCGGGAAGGCTTCCTTTATCTGCTCATTAAATGCCTGTATACTCTTGTTATCACGAGGTACATCAGGATGATTTTCTTTCCATGCTTTCTCATCCAATGGCGGAATGGATACCATATACACATGATATCGGCTGAAGGTGTCATTTATCCACTTCTCATAATTATCTATATACTGGACGGCTATATCCGGCATGGTAACCATGCTCGTTCCATGTATACTGATAATATTCCAGTCCCCTATCTGCGGATGCTCTTCTATAATAGTCTGTATCTGCGCCGTACCATCTCCCTTAAGCCATTCAAAGGTTCCCATGACAGGGTCAAGACCTGTGTGGACAAAGAATAAATTCTCATTATAGACAACGCCCTCCACAGCAGAGCCATATACACCATAGCCAAGCCCATCCGTCACAACGACATGGCTGTCACCTATGATAATATATCCGTCCTGCTTTGCTTCTTCTCTTGTCTCTGACTCCGTTTCCTCTTGGGTTGTCTCAGCCGTTGTCGTTTCGACAGCAGCCTGTGTGCTTTCCTCTTCTGAGCTCTCTGTCGTTTCCTGTGACTCCTGTATGGGGGACTTCCTGCTCAATCTGAAAGTCATGACAACCAGAATCAGCAGTACTACTGTCAGTATGCCAAGTAACACCAGCATCCCGGTATTTTTCTTTGGTTTCCTGCATTTCATTGTTTTTTCCTCTATGCTATCATTTATGTATCATAATATATTTACGAGGTGGGTTATGTATCGTATAAAGAATATATTGCAAAAACTAACGGCATTGGTTCTTCTGCCGGTTCTGTGCAGCCAGCCGGCATTGCAGGTATCTGCTGCCTCCAACGGTTATTCCTATCTGTTGATGCCTACACAGATTACCAAAATCAACAATACCTATTATATTGTAGATTCCAATCATAATCAAATCATTTATTCCGATGATCTCTCCAGAGAGCTTCGCGACTGGAATGTCATGACCAGAAAGTTGAAGGAGCCTCATGCCTTATGCAGTGATGGCGACATTTACATGGTCACCGATACGGAAAATGACCGGATTCTTACATTTGCAAAGGGCTATGACAGCTTCAGACTCCTTCAGACCTTTGAAAATGTCGGTGTCCGTCCTCATTATGTCAGCTATGATCCCGTTGATAAACTGTTCTACGCATGGAGCTCTATGACAGGTGAAATGTATATTTATCAGCGAATCGGTGACTCCCTGTCCCTGCAGCTTCTGGAGATAAAGGCAATCCCTGAGCTGGCGCATTGCTATGTGCGTTCTTTCACAATAGCAGGCGATGTAATCCTGTTCCCGGCCGTGGAGCTGAGCAGTATCATGATGGTCGATAAGTCCACCTTCGAGGTTCTCCAGACCTATCCGGTCTCGCCCGATATCGCAGGAATGGTACAGATCAGTATTGTAGACGGATATTTCTTTCTTACAGTGTCCACCAATCTCCAATATGACCTATCCGCTTCCACCGTATTACGTGCAAGAACACTGGAGGACTTCACCACAGGCAGCTTTGAAAACCTCTATCACCTTTTCGGCAACAACGGTACCCCCTATTTCATATCGTACTTCGACGGTTCCTACTACATGATACACGAAAATGCATCCCCAAATATCTATCGCTTCCATGCCACCGACGGCAGAATATATGATATCAGGGGCTTGTTCTAAATAAAGTACTTACGAAACTAAACTTTAAAAGTAACAGCCGTGCATAATTAACAATTTCACAAGCAGGTGCTTCAGAGCGGTCGGTACTTAGCGGCTGTATTTTAGCCGCTTATGTACCGCTGCCAGCGATGAGCAACGAGAGTGTGCCTGCGGTGAATTGTTAACTATGCACGGCGTCACTTAAAGTAAAGGGGTATAAGGCATGAAAAACGCCTTATACCCTTTTAAGTTATCCCTTAATCCCTCTGGAAAATATCTCTTGTATATACCTTATCTTCTACATCATCCAGACACTTGTCATATCGGTTGGCAATGATTGCCTGGCTTTGCTTCTTGAACTCCTCCAGGTCATTCACAACCCTGCTGCCAAAGAAGGTCTCTCCGTCTTTTAAGGTTGGCTCATAGATAATAACTGTAGCGCCCTTTGCCTTGATACGCTTCATAATACCCTGAATGGAGCTCTGGCGGAAGTTGTCACTGTTACTCTTCATAGTCAGACGATATACGCCCACTACTACTTCTTTCTCTTTTCCTTCTTCCCAGCTGTCATTTGCACCATATGCGCCTGCAATCTCCAATACTCTGTCTGCGATAAAGTCCTTACGGGTACGGTTGGAATCTACGATTGCTTCGATCAGATTCTCAGGAACATCTGCATAATTGGCAAGTAACTGCTTCGTGTCCTTTGGCAGGCAGTAACCGCCATAACCGAAGCTTGGATTGTTGTAGTGTGTTCCGATACGAGGGTCAAGGCATACACCGTCTATGATCTGCTTCGTATTCAGCCCCTTCATTTCTGCATAGGTATCCAGCTCATTGAAATAGCTGACACGTAATGCCAGATACGTATTGGCAAAAAGCTTCACTGCTTCTGCTTCTGTAAATCCCATGAATAACGTATCAATATCCTCTTTGATTGCGCCCTCCTGAAATAATTCTGCAAAGGTATGTGCAGCCTTTACCAGTCTTGCGTTCTCCACGTCTGTACCAACAATGATACGGCTTGGATACAGGTTATCATATAAAGCCTTACTCTCACGCAGAAATTCTGGGCTGAAGATAATATTGTCACAGTGGTATTTTTCACGGACAGATGCAGTAAATCCAACTGGAATCGTGGATTTGATGACCATAATCGCTTCTGGATTGTATTCGATTACCAGCTTGATAACTGCTTCTACAGCAGAGGTATCAAAGAAATTCTTCTTACTGTCATAATTGGTCGGTGCTGCAATCACAACAAAGTCTGCATCAGAATAAGCTTCCTTGGCATCCAGTGTTGCTTTCAGATCCAGCTCCTTCTCTGCCAGATATTTCTCAATATATTCATCCTGAATTGGAGACTTTCTTTTGTTAAGCATCTCTACCTTCTCAGGAATAATGTCTACTGCTGTTACCTGATGATGCTGGCTCAACAGTGTCGCAATAGAAAGTCCTACATAGCCTATACCGGCAACTGCAATTTTCAAGTCTTTAAATTCTCTCATGGTGTTCTCCTTCTTATTTATAAAACCTTGCATACCACTCTGCAAAATGTCTTAGTCCTTCACGCAGGCTTGTGGATGGTCTGTAGCCATAATCACGTTCCAATGCTGATGTGTCTGCATACGTCACGGGCACATCTCCTGCCTGCATGGGTACAAGTTCCTTATGTGCTTCAAAATCATAATCCTCCGGCAGCACGCCTGCCCGTATCAGTTCTTCCTGCAATATCTGTACAAAATCCAACAGATTCTCCGGATTCTGATTACCGATATTGTAGACTGCATAAGGTGGAATCGGCAAGCCATCTTCTCCATTCTCACGTTTTGGTGCTCCCTGCATGACACGGACCACACCCTCTACAATATCGTCAATATAGGTAAAATCTCTCTTACAGTTTCCGTAATTAAAGATCTGTATTTTCTCACCTTTTAACAGCTTATCCGTAAAGCCGAAATATGCCATATCCGGTCTTCCTGCAGGTCCATATACCGTAAAGAAACGCAGTCCCGTGGATGGAATATTATAGAGCTTGGAATAGGCGTGTGCCATCAGTTCATTGGATTTCTTCGTTGCAGCATAGAGACTGACCGGGTTATCCACCTTATCCTCCGTGCTGTATGGCACTTTCTTGTTAGAGCCATATACGGAAGAACTGGAAGCATATACCAGGTGCTCTACAGGAGTATTCCCTTCATCATAGGAATGTCTGCAAGCCTCCAGGATATGATAAAAGCCAATCAGATTTGCTTCTATATAGGCATCCGGATTCGTAATGGAATAGCGGACCCCCGCCTGTGCTCCCAGATTTACAACGATCTGTGGCTGGTATTGACCAAAAATTGAATCAACCGCAGCCCCGTCTGCCAGATTGCCTTTTATAAAATAAAACTGTTCATACTGATTCAGTTCTGCCAGCCTTGCCTCTTTTAAAGATACATCATAATATGCACTCATGTTATCCAGCCCGACAACTTTTACACCCTCTACTTCTTTCAAAAGGCGCTTAGCCAGATTGGAACCGATAAATCCCGCCGCACCGGTAATAAAAATGCATTTATTTTTCAGGTCAATTTTTTCTTTATTTTCCAACATATAGTAAGCTCCTCATAAACAAATAACCAGTGTA
>OHTZ01001280.1_pt1 | contig 12445 bp, 10 predicted proteins | sample 1579011 | NCBI WGS metagenome assembly OHTZ01 (sample SAMEA3879603, study PRJEB24766) | human gut metagenome | biome: human-associated habitat; feature: feces | place: USA | collected 1985/1987
GTGACCGAAGTGCACACCTGCCTCGAGAAGCTGCTTCATAGAAACGACTGCCATAATAAAATACCTCCAGATATTGTTTTGCCTCCGCACACCGTGATCTGCACGGTACATCGGGTACCGGCGGACTGCCCTCAACCCAAAAGGGCACAAAAGGGCATAGTGATGCGTGTGTAATGCTTTGTTATAATAGCACAAAAAGAATGCGGTTGCAAGTAGTTTTCTCTGTTTTGTATAAAGAAATGCGTACTTTTTCTCTTATTTGCCCGTATTCATCCCGCTCAGGCCCGCAACACCCATGCGGTTGAGGGCGTATCCCTTGCCGAACATCAGGTCGTATTGCAGCATCCAGTGCTCGTTTGTCCAGCGCTGCTGGAACTCTGTGGGCTGCTGGGTGGTGGTGCCGTCTAAGTTCATGGTGGTGCCGCGAGTACAGCTGCGGCTGGCGACCCGCAGCTGCCGGTTGAGGAACTGGAAGTACAGCGGCTGCTCCAGCCCGAACAGTTCCATCATCACCGGGGAGATATCGTAAGCGGCAATGGTGCCAAAGTCCACCTGCTGCTGGCTGTAATTCGACCACATCAGCAGCGTGGTCTGGTGCAGACGGGGATCGGTGCTGGAGCCGCTTGCGTAGCCGGTGGTGGTGTAGACATCGTAGTTGGAATCGATGGGGTTATAGTGGTCGCCCCAGAATACCAGAATGACCGGCTCGTCCACCTGAGAGAAGTACGCCGTCAGCTTGCCCAGCATGGCGTCTGCATCCCGGATGCCGGTAGCAAAATCTTCCAGCGCGCCCACGGTGCTGCTCTTGAGCCCCACCGGATGAGATACAACGTGTACCCGCTCGTCGTCCGGGTAGTTATCCCTATTATAATTGGTATGGTTCTGCATTGTGACCGCGTGCAGGAAAACCGGTGCATCCGAGGATGCTTTCATCTTCTCATACTGCTGGATGATCTGGTCTGCCATGGAGTCATCCGTGACCAGACCGCTGGTCCAGTAGTGCTTGCGCACCTTGGTCACGCCGTGCATATCCTCCAGACTGATAAAATCGCTGAAGCCGAGGTTGGGGTACGCTTTATCGCGGCTCCAGTATTTTGCCCAGAAGCAGTGCACCGCAGCGGTCTGGTAGCCCTTGAGTTTGAGGTAATTGGGCAGGGCGAACATGGGCTTTGTGACGTGCTGCTGGTAGGGCTTGCTGCCGCTGGGCAGGAAGGACACCGAGTAGCCGGTCAGAGCTTCAAACTCCACATCACAGGTGCCGCCGCCAAAGCTGGGGCTGTATGCCCTGCCGTAGGCGCTGGTCTGCTGCAAAGCGTGGAGGTTCTGCGATACATCGGTATCAAAGGTGATGCCGTACTGTTCCAGCTCGGAAACATCCCAGTAGGACTCATCCATCACATAAATAATGGTGGGCTGCTTTGCCTGCTCTTCCTTGGGGGTAGTAGCGGCATAGCTGCCCGCATACATGGGACCGGTAGAAAATTTCTCGCTCTCAGCTACGTTATCCAGAATATCGTCCACTGCCTGCTCCGAGTAGCCCTCGGGCTTGTCGATCTCCAGATTGGTGAGGTTGGTCATAAAACCGGTAAGTACACCGTAGTAACGATAGTAGCGGTCCTGCATCCATGCATCCGGCGTGATGCCCAAAACCTGCGTGACTGCAGGCTGTAAATAAACGCCGAAGATCAGCAGACACAGCGCCGCTGCCGAAGCACCGGTGCCCGCAAGCCTTGGCAGCCAGCGCTGGCGCAGCCGCCCGCGGTAAACAAAGAAGCTTGCCACCGTAAGCGCCAGCACCAGCACAATGGAGACAACCATACTTGTCTGCAGCTTGAGCCCGGCAGCCGAGGCTACACCGGCGGCTTCGGACACCTGCATCAGGTCCCACGGCAGAAAGGGCTCACCCCGCAGCTGCATGGTATAGAAGTTTACTGCGCAGGGCGCACAGCCCAAAACGGCCATGCCCAGCGTAGCAAGCGGCGGGATGCGCAGCACCCAGTCCAGCAGCTCCCACACCAGAAACAGCAGCAGCCATGCCAGCAGATACGCCCCGAAATGGGGGAAAATAAAGCTGATAAAGGTATCAGCGGTCAGTGACCCGCGCGCGATCCACTCACCCAGCAGCAGCACAATAAAGGAAGCTGCCGCCGGGAAGAGCATCCGCAGGGTCAACAGCGGTTTGGATGTTTTCATAGTCGATATCCCTTTCCACGTCCCGAACCCTATTTCCAAAGTGGCTTTGCTATTTGCACAAGCCTTTCGTGCCTATTATAGTCATTTCGCCGAAAATGTCCATTCATGATTTTACAAAAATTAGTGTTTGATTTTTCAAAATATTCCCCTATTTTTCACAGACCAAGCTTTGCCCGCAGCTGCTGCCAGAAGCCGTGAGGTGCTGCCGGTGCTTTTGGCACGGCAGTGTGCACCAGAATTGCGTCTGTGCCGATGGTCTCGATCTCCTGCCACGGGATGGTCAGGCTCTCGTCCCGGCCCAGCAGACCAAAAAGCCGCGGTCTGCCCAGCAAAATCAAGCTTTGCAGCTGCGCCGTTGCGGGGTCAAGCTCCAGATCGTCCGCGCGGCCAAGGCACATCCCCTGCTCCAGCTGAACGACCTCCTTCTCACAAAGTTCCCGGATCGTCATGGCGCTCTCCCCTTTCTGTCACAGCATACGCCGGGGCGGCATTTTCTATGCCAAAGGGGTGGAAAGCACCCGCCCGGTTGTGGTATACTATGGAAAATATCCGGAAAACATCCAATACAAGCGAGGCAGTATTTATGTATAAAAGCATTATTTTTGATATCGGCGGTGTACTGGTGGATTTTGACCCCAAGGCATACCTTGTAGACCGGCTGTGCAACGCCGAAATGGAAGAGAAAGTTTACGACCTGACCTTTGGCAGCGAGGAGTGGCAGTTGCTGGACGCAGGCAAACTTTCCCGCTATGACGGCAACCAGCGAATGCTGGAGCACGCCCGTGCCGAGGGCTGTGCCTTTGAGGTGCAGGGCGTTCTGGACGACTGGATGCACATTCTGCGCCCGCGTCTGCGGATGCTGGAGCTGGTGCGGCGGCTGAAGAACCACGGCTATTGCGTGTATTACCTGAGCAACATCCCGCAGGATGTGCTGGAGCTGCTGACCGAGCGCGGCGTACTGGCTCAGTTTGACGGCGGTGTAGCCTCCTGCGAGGTACAGGTGAATAAGCCTGACCCGCAGATCTACAAGGCTTTGTTGAAAAAGTATCAGCTGAAGGCCAGCGAATGCATATTTATCGACGACAGACTGGAAAACGTGCAGGCCGCCTTTGCGCTGGGCTTTGCCGGCATTCAGATGAAGGACAGCGTTGGTACGCTGATCCGCAGCCTTGCCACCTGTAACGTGGCGCTGCGCTGAATGTTCATATAACAAACAGCAGCCCCTGCCGGAAAGGTTTCTCCGGCAGGGGCTGCTGTGCGTTGGTGGGGAACTTACTTTTCCTCGTAGCTCTGGCAGTAGTGCGGGGTCTCCACCTGCTGGGTGGTGCAGCTGCACTGCTCCGTCACCTTGATCTGCGGCAGATCACATTTGCAGCCGTCCACGTTGTGGCAGCATGCGCAGACATCACAGGTCACGCCGATGTTTTCCATGTTTATCACCTCTTTGTCCATAGGTTGCCCTATGGAGCAAGAGTTTATACATGGGTTTTACCAAGCAGCCAGATCTGCGCCCAGCTTACGGCAGGCGGCCTGCACGTCATCATCGGGGGTTTCATTGCAGATGAGCCCTTCCTCGCTGAGCAGCTGTGCGCCGTCGTCCTGTGCGCGCTGTGCCCAGTCGCGCATCCACTGACCGTCACCCCAGCCGTAGGAGCCGAACAGTGCGATCTTTTTGCCATTCAGCGAGCCTTCCAGTGCAGCAAACATAGGCTCGAACTCGCTCTCCTCCAGCTGCTCTGCACCCATAGCCGGGCAGCCAAAGGCCACCACATCAAACTCTGCCAGCTTTGCGGGGGTCATCTCGGCGCAGGGCACGATGGTGCCGTTGGCACCTGCACCCTCGGCGATGCAGTTTGCCATGGTCTCGGTGTTGCCGGTGGCGCTCCAGAATACGATTGCTACTTTGCTCATAAAACTCTACCTCTTTCTCTGCGCAGTTAGTTTTGGATAACTTCATGTTCTGTGAAAATGCGTCCATATTTCATGACGCATTTTTGTAGTTAGTATTTCCTAACCGTCAACAGGATACCACAGCCCTGCCCTGCTTGTCAAGACGTTCGTGCAATGTTTGCACGGTGCAACAATCCCGCCTTTCTCAAAAGTGCATGAAGCGTGTATTTCAGCCGCCTAATACGCGGAAAACTACCAACAGCACCCCATAGATGACCGGCTGGTGCAGCAGATACAGCAGCAGCGAGTGCCGCCCAAGCCAGCCCAGCGGCGGGCAGACCGAGCGACGCAAGGGCTCCATGCGCTGCCGCCCTACAATGCCGCAGAGAAAGTACCCTGCCCAGAACAGAAACAGCCACGGCAGAAGGGCAAAATAATCCGTAGAATAGAACCACAACGGATAAAAGCCAACGTACGCTGTAACGTAGTTTGCATACAGTGTCTGCGGCAGCCAGAGGCGCAGACTACCAAAACCCAGATAGCCTGCCGAAACATTGCGGGTAAGGGCGAACAGCACTGCGGAGATAGCAAACCCTGCTGCGGGTGGAATGCGCCGCAGCGGCTTTTCCAAAAGGCCGGTCAGCAGCATAGCGCTGCCCAGCAGGGTCAGCACACCAAAGATAACTCTGTCCTCCGGCATAAAAAGCAGCGTGACTGCCGTGACAAGCGCCCCTGCCCCAAACACCTGTGCGCCCCGGCGCAAGGTATGATGCCCCAGTTGCACACAGAAGCCGGACAACAGAATAAACACCCAACAGATGCTCTGCTGCCACAGATGCCCGGGCAGACCATAATACCAGTCGGCCTGAATGCCGAAGAGATTGACCAGATCCCAGCAGCCGTGATAGAGCATCATACTGACCAGATCCAGCCCGCGCAGTTCGTCCAAAAGGGCGTAGCGGCCAGAAGTGTTACGATACTTCACGGCGGTTTCCTTCCTTTTTGTCACGCTGTTACACCGTTTTCCGGCGCAGCAGGCTCATGGGCGGCAGCTCCGGGGTGGGCATGGTGTATTTTTCCATGGCGTGAGGGGTGCTTTCCACCCGCTCCCCTGCTTCGTTCTCGATCCATTCCGGGGTAAGCGGGATGCTGCGTCCGTCCGGGCACAGCGCCTCCAGCGTATCCCCAAGGCTCCATTTGCCGCGCTGCTGGCAGTGGGCGATGCCGTTTTCCCAGCTGTCCACCGTGCCCACGAACTCCCACTCGCGGATGTAGGTGGCGCTGTCGGTGGCCTGTTTGGCCTGTTCGCGGCCGAAATAGAAGCCAGGAGAGTAGTGCCGGTGGCTGGTGCGGGTAAGCTCTGCGTACACCTCCGGCGGCAGTTCAAAGTTATCGTTTGTCGGGTCGGCCAGATAGGCGTCCAGTGCCTTGCGGTAGGCAGCGGTAACACTGGCCACATAGTAGAAGGTCTTGGCACGGCCTTCGATCTTCAGGCTGTCCACGCCCGCCTTGCAGATCAGGTCAATAAAGGGCGCAGTACACATATCGTTGGCGTTAAGGATGTAGCTGCCGTTCTCGTTTTCGCCGATCTCGTACAGCTGGCCGGGGCGGGTCTCCTCGCTCAGGTAATACTTCCAGCGGCAGGGCTGGGCGCACTGGCCGCGGTTGGCGTCGCGCCCGGCCATATAGTTGGACAACAGACACCGGCCGGACACGCTCATGCACATAGCACCGTGCACAAAGGCTTCGATCTCCAGCTCCGGCGGGGTCTTATCGCGCAGGATGGCAATATCCTGCAAGGTCATCTCCCGGGCCAGCACCACCCGCTTTGCGCCCATTTTGTAGGCGGCGCGGGCGGCTGCCCAGTTGGTGATGCCGGTCTGGGTGGAAAGATGCACGTCAATGTCCGGGGCAAAGGTCTTGCAGGCGTCCAGCACACCGAGATCTGCCACAATAAAGGCATCCACACCGGCCTTGGCGGCTTCCTTGATGGCCGCCGGCAGGCGGTCGGCCTCCTCGTTGGTGGGCAGGGTGTTCATGGTCAGGTAGACCTTGCGTCCACGGGCGTGGGCATAGATGACGCTTTCCGTCAGTTGCTCCGGGGTAAAGTTGGCCGGGGCAGAGCGCATACCGAACTCCGGCAGACCGCAGTAAACGGCATCGGCACCGTAGTTGATGGCATAACGCAGACGTTCCGCATCGCCCGCCGGGGCAAGCAGTTCCGGGATCTGTAACATTTGTAGGTTCCTCTCTTATGTATCACAGTTTTCTGACCGGAAAGGGGCCGCCGCACCATGTTTTTGTGCAGCGGCCTTTCCTCAGTTTTTCAGGTTTTTGTTCACAGCTGCGGCAGTTTTGCAGTTGGCATTGTGCTCTGCCAGCGTGTGGGCATAGTAGTAATTGCCCTTGAGGTCGGTCACAAAGAAGTAAGCGTTCTTGGCTTCCTCATCGGGCTGCGGCTCCAGCGCTGCCTTGATGGCGGCAAGGCCGGGGTTCGAGATAGGGCCTGCGGGCAAACCGGTGCAGCTGTAAGTGTCGTAGGCTGCAAGGATATTTTCCGGGATATTGTCCCAGCCGCCGTAGTAGGGTGCGACCCAGTTCCAGAGATAGTTGTTGTCGGCGTCGCTCTGGACATGGCTGGAGGTGTTGCTTTGCAGCCGGGGGTAGGGCGAGCCCTCTGCCAGACGATTGCGGAACACCTGCGCCACGTTGGAGTCCTGACTGTTGCCCGCTTCCTCCTGCACAAAGGAGGCAAGGGTGACAAGCTCCGGCAGGGTCATTCCCTGCTTTTTGAGCGCTGCGTACATTTCGGCAGTGAACTGCGCATCGAACTGGGCGTAGAAGGTAGCCACATAGTTGTGCACCGTATCGTTCTTCAAAAACTCGTAGGTCTCCGGGAAAAGATAGCCCTCACACTTCATAAAGCGGTTCGGGGCCTCCTTATCCTCCGGGACATACTGCCAGAAGGTATAAGCGCTGAAATCGCCCTCGTTGGCTTCCTTCAAAAACTCCTCGGCGGTGCACAGACCGGCGGATTCCATCTTTTGGGCGATGGCAATGGCCGTGGTGCCCTCCGGGATGGTCACCCGCACCGTTTCTGCCTTGGCGTACTGGGAAAGGGTGGCAATGATCGCGTCGTAGGAAATCGCACTGGTCTGCAAGACAAAATCGCCGTACTGCAGCTTTGCGGCAGCGCCCTTTTGTCCCACATACCAGCGAAACAGGTAGGCAGAGCGGATGACGCCCGCCTCCTTCAGCTTGTTGGCGATCGCCGCTACGCCGCTGCCCTGCGGGATGCTTACGGTCACCTCTGTGCTGCCGGGTGCACCATTGCCGTGGATCTCATTGTAGGCAAAGTGCACCGCTGCACCTACTGCCAGAAGGAGCAGCAGAAGCACCACCAGCAGAATTTTGCCTGCGCCGCCCTTTTTGCGGGCTGCGTGTGTATCGTTGTGTGCCATACGCACCTTCCTTTTTTCAGTTTTCCAGCATCAGACGCAGATAGCTTTCGCTTACGTCAAAAGGCTCTGCGTCAAAGCGGATCATGCCGTATTCCTGCCGGGTGCCCTCGCCCAGAAACAGCGGCTGGGCAGCGCCTACCGTGATGACCGCCTTTTCCACGATGACTTCCTTCTCGCGGGCGGCTTCCATCAGGATCTCGGCGGCGCGGTCGCTGTCGGCCATCATCTCCACAAAATACAGGGTATCCTCCTTGCGGAAGTAGATGCCGTAGCCATGTTCGTTGGACACGATGGTAGCGCCCCGGGCGTACAGCTCCTGCAGCACCACCGCCATGCGCTCCGGGCTCAGCTGCACGGTATCCTTCCAGAACTGTTCCCGCAGCTCGCACAGCTTTTTGGCCGTCACCGTGTCAAATTCCGCCTGGCTCCACAGGTTGCGGCTCACCTCACGAGGCAGGCAACGCAGGGCAAAAGCCTTTGCAAAGCCTTTATCCTGCAGCAGAGCGGCCTGTGCTGCATCTGCCGGGACTGTCACGGTAAAGCCTGCGCCCCGCAGCTTTTGGTGGGCGCACAGGGTATCCAGCAGACCCGCCAGCAGCAGACTGCCCTCGCCGCACAGGCACAGGTAATTGCCCGTGCGCCCCTGCAGGGTGACCGGCACAGCCAGCGCAGCCGCCACGATGGCGTCGTTTTCGTCGGCCACATAAATGTTCTGCACACCGGCAAAGCGTTCCAGTACCATTTTTGCAAAATCTTCGGTATCATGATGCTGGCTCTGCCACAAAGCCAGCACTGCCGCCTCGTCAGACGGCTGCATCAGACGATACATCGTTCAGGATGCCCCCTCTTATCATATTTTATCGTTCAGCCCAGTGTTTTCCGGGCAAGCTGTTGCACCTCTTGCTGGATCTCTTCAATGCTGCGCATGGCGTCCCCGCTGGTGCAGTGCACGGTATCCCAGCCAAGATGCCGGGCACAGAACTCGGCAGCAGCGCGGCTGCGCGCCAGATAGGCGGTATCCTTCTCGTGCACGTCCTTTTTGCTTTCGTCGCCGTGGTAGCGCTGGGTCATCAGCCGCTGGCTGACCGCCGGGTCTACCTGTAAATAGATGACCCTGTCCGGTGCGGGAAGTCCCAGCAGACGGAACTCGTAATCAAACAGCCAGTGCAGATATTCCTCCCACTGCTCCTGCGGAAGCTTCGAGCACTGGTGCACCGCGTTGGAGGTGGTGTAGCGGTCGGCGATGATCACACCGCCCTGCTCATAAAAGCTGCCCCAGCTGGTTTTATAGCTGGCATAGCGGTCCACCGCGTAAAAGCTGGAAGCCGCATAGGCGTTTACATCGTCCGGGTGCTGGCCGAACTGCCCGGCCAGATACATCTTGACCAGTGCGCTGGAATCACTGGCATAGTCCGGGAAGGTGATCTTTTGTACCGGCACACCCTGCGCGGCGAGATGCTCTGCCAGCAGCTTTGCCTGTGTGGCCTTGCCGCTTCCGTCCAGCCCTTCCAGCACAATCAGTTTGCCCTTGCTCATACGGCGGCACCTTCTTTAATGGCGGCATATTTTGCGCGCACCTCGGCGGTCTTGCCGCAGCACATCTTGCCCTCCGGGCAGGGGCCGCACAGGCAGGCGGGGCCGGCCTTGGCAAAGATATGGGGTGCCACCGGGTACACCAGCGCGAACATCTTTTCGGCCAGTTCCCGGATCTCCCACTGGGCGCGGTTGCAGCAGCGCAGCTGGAAGAAGTTCATCAGGCTGCGGGCGTTCATGGTGACCACCATTTTGGTCTCGCAGGCGTTGGGCAACACAAAGCGGGCGTCCTCGTTGGCCTGTTTAGAAGCCTTAGCGCGGGCCTGCTTTTCCGGCATTCCCTCAGCCATCAGGCGGGCGGTGTGCCCCTCCTCCAGCTTGTGGGCAAGGTCGAGATAACGCTGGGCGTCCTCCTCCATGCTGGCAAGGAAAGCTGCCTTTGCTTCCGGGATAGCCTCGATCTCCGGGGGCGTCACATAGCGGAAATCATCCAGACGCACATAGCGCTGGCTCTGCACGCTGAAGGATGCGATGCGGTGCCGGGTGATCTGGGCAAGCAAGGTGCGGCTGACCCCCTCGATGCCAAAAGTAAAGCTGGCGTGCTCGATGGGGCTGGCATGGCCAAGGTCGCTGAGCATAGTCAGGAATTTTGCAGTTTTTTCCTCGTCCAGCCCGTCCAGAAGGTCGGTGATGTGGGCGTCGGAATAGCAGAGCTTTGCGGCAGCCGCCACCACCTTTTCCGGTTCCGGGGTGTGGGCGATCAAACGAACAGTCATCATAGGGTCATTCTTCCTCCGTAATCTTGGTCAGGGGCGCAAAATTGGCCATCGTTTTCTTGATGCCAACTTTTTCAAAGTTGATCTCTACGATCTGATCCCCGGCAGCGGGCTTTACCTTCAGCACCGTGCCGCGGCCGAACACTTTGTGCTCCACGATGTCGCCCGGCTCATAGTGCTTTGAACCGGAAGCCGCCGGTTTCACGGCAGAATTTACCGTAAAGGCTGTTTGCTTTACAGTATTTTTTGTCGCATTTCCGCCGGAATATGCGGAGCCAAATCCGCTGCTTCTTGTGGTCGGCTGGGTGGAGCTGTTGCCATAGTGACTGCCAAAACCGGAGGAAGCAGGGTTTCTTCCTCCGTAAGAAGAGCCGAAACCACGGCTTTCGCCGGCGTTATATTCCCGGTTCAGGTAGCCGCTGCGGTTGCCCGAACTGTAACTCGAGCCATAACCGCCGCCGTAGCTGCTGCGGCTGTAACCGGAGGGGCCGGAGTAACCGGATGCTCCACCGGGCACGGTATCACTGTACTCAGAGCCCCAGCCGCCCATGTGGGAACGCTGTTCCAGTACAGGGCTGCGGGTCTCCTCGATATACTCCGGTTCGATCTCCCGCAGAAAGCGGCTGGGCTCGTTGCGCTGGGTGCGGCCGTACAACATCCGGGTGACGCTGTTGGAGATGTACAGTTCCTTTTTGGCACGGGTGATGCCAACGTATGCAAGACGGCGTTCCTCTTCCAGATCTGCTTCGGAGTATTTGCTCATCTCGCTGGGGAAAACGCCCTCCTCCATGCCGATGAGGAACACATAGGGGAACTCCAAGCCTTTGGCAGAGTGGATGGTCATCAGTACCACCTGGTCGCTGCTTTCGTTGTAGCTGTCGATATCGCTGATGAGGGCGATATCCTCCAGATAGCCCTCCAGCGTGGCTTCCTCGCCGTGCTGGTCACAGTAGTTTTTGACATTGTTCACCAGCTGACCCAAGTTCTGCAGACGGTCGGCGGCATCCTCGTGCCCCTTGGCGGCGTCTGCTTCCAACATGGCCTTGTAGCCGGTCAGCTCGATGACATCGGAGGCAAACTCGTCCAGCGTGCGGGTGGCAAGAGAATCCTGCAAACGCTGGTAGATCTGCCAAAACTTGAGCAGCGGCATGACCGCGCGGGAAAGTTTCGCGTATTGGTCTGCATGGCTGATGATATCCAGCATACTGACCCCCTGCTGCCCGGCAAGGTCTGCAATGACATCCACGGTGGTAGCACCGATCTTGCGGGCGGGCTCGTTGATGATACGGCGCAGCCGCACATCGTCCCGGGGGTTGGCCACAATGGACATATAGGAGTGGATGTCCTTGACCTCCTTGCGGTCGTTGAAGCGCTGCCCGCCCACGATCTTATGCGGAATACCCGCGCGGGTGAAGTAGCTTTCGATGGGAGCCGACTGGGCGTTCATACGGTAGAGAATGGCGTGGTCTGCCAGATGCCCGCCCTCCTTCAGGTGCTGGCCGATGATATCCGCGATATGGCTGGCTTCGTCCTGCTCATTCTCGGCGGTATACACCTGCACCTTATCGCCCTCGCCGTTGTCCGTCCAAAGGGTCTTGCCCTTGCGCTCGGTGTTGTGCTGGATGACACAGTTGGCTGCGTTGAGGATATTGGAGGTGGAGCGGTAGTTCTGCTCCAGACGGATGGTCTTGGTGCCGGGATAGAGTTTTTCAAAGTTGAGAATGTTCTCAATGGTAGCGCCGCGGAAGCGGTAGATGCTCTGGTCGTCATCGCCCACCACGCAGATGTTGCGCTCCGGCCCGGTGAGCAGGCTGACCAGACGGAACTGCGCCACGCTGGTATCCTGATACTCGTCCACCAGCAGGTAGCGGTACTTGTTCTGGTAGAACTCCCGCACGTCCGGGTGTTCAGCCAGCAGCTGCACGGTCTGGTAGATCAAGTCGTCAAAATCGAACGCACCGGCCTCTTTCAGCTTTTTCTCGTAAGCTGCGTAGATGCGGGCGGTCTGGGTGCTCTTCACGTCTCTGGCGTGGTCTGCAAGTGCCTGCTCCGGGCTGACCAGCTGATCCTTCCAGCGGCTCATCTGGTTGATGGCGCTCTTGATCGGGAAGAACTTATCGTCGATGCTCAGTTCCTTATAGACCGCCTTCATCACGCGCTGGGAGTCATCGGTATCATAGATGGTAAAGCTGCGGGGGTAGCCGATCTCTTCGGCCCAGCGGCGCAGAATGCGCACACAGGCCGAGTGGAAGGTGGAGGCGAACACTTCGTCCCCTTCCTCGCCGCCCAGCATCCGGCGCAGACGCTCTTTCAGCTCCCCTGCTGCCTTGTTGGTAAAGGTAATGGCCATCACGTTCCAGCTGCGCACCGCGTTCTGGCGCAGCATCCCGTCCAGCCAGCTGGGGGCGGCAGTGCCGGTCATGATGGCGTTGCGCAGAGCCTTGATATCGTCCTCCGTGGCCGGGCGCGGTGTCTGTTTGGAGCCGTGGGCCGAGCCGAACCGGATGAGGTTGGCGATACGGTTGACCAGCACGGTGGTCTTGCCGCTGCCGGCACCGGCAAGGATGAGCAGCGGGCCATCCGTGGTAAACA
>OHTZ01001286.1_pt1 | contig 12405 bp, 11 predicted proteins | sample 1579011 | NCBI WGS metagenome assembly OHTZ01 (sample SAMEA3879603, study PRJEB24766) | human gut metagenome | biome: human-associated habitat; feature: feces | place: USA | collected 1985/1987
CAATTCTATTTAGAAAGTTCTATTTATTATCTTTGTAGTCCATTACAAAGAATATTCATCATACAAACAATACTTTATAATGAACTCATTTCTAGACAACATCGAGGGCAAGGGTGCTATTATGAAGCAAAAAATTCTCGGTCTTTGCATAAACGATGGAGATTTCAGCATCGCAGAATTAAGCAAGGAACTGAATGCCAGCATCCCTACAGTCACACGACTGATCGGTGAACTGATTGAGGACGGATTCTTGGAAGATTTAGGTAAAACCGGCACATCCGGAGGCAGACGCCCGAGCATATATGGGCTTAATCAAGCTGCCGGTTATTTTGTCGGGGTTGACATACGCAGACGCCACATCAGCATCGCTGTAACAAACTTCAAAGGCAAACTCGTTGATTATAAAGATGATATTCCATTTGTACTTGAAGGTACAGAAGAGTCCCTCAAAAAACTTCCGGAAATCATAAAAGAAAACACATCAGCACTAGGAATCCCCCAGGAAAAGGTGCTCGCTTACGGAATCAACCTGACAGGACGTGTAAACCATACGACCGGTTACAGCTTCTCTTATTTCATCGGCGAAGATAAACCACTTTCACAAGAGCTTGAAAAAGAGCTGAATGCGCCCGTGTTCCTAGAAAACGACTCAAGAGCAATGGCGTATGGAGAATACCTCTGCGGAGAGGGGAACAATGAAAATAACATGCTTTTCATAAATCTCAGTTGGGGACTTGGAATGGGCATGATCATCGAAGGCAAGCTATCCTACGGCAAATCTGGATTTTCAGGAGAAATAGGACATTTTCCGATGCTGGACAATGGAAAGATTTGTCAATGTGGAAAGATCGGTTGTCTGGAAACAGGAGCATCCGGTTCTGCCCTACATAGAATTTTCCTTGAGAAATTGAACGAAGGAAAAGTCTCCACATTATCAACCAAATTCGACAGTGTTGAGAAAATCGGACTTGACGACATCCTCGACGCCTTAATGGAAGAAGATATGCTCGCTATCGAATGCGTAGAAGAAATCGGTTCCGTGCTCGGACAGGCAATTGCTGGATTGATCAACATTTTCAACCCGGAACTTGTGGTTATAGGCGGAAGACTGGCAATAGCAAAAGATTACTTGATGCTTCCGATAAAGAGCGCAATCAACCGCCACTCGCTCATCATTGTAAGTAAAGACACAAGCATCAAATTTTCAAAACTCGGAAAGAAAGGCGGCCCTATTGGAGCTTGCATGCTATCGCGTAGCCGCCTGCTAGGGCTTCTTTAACAGCCGACGACATCCCGCCATGTTCCCGAATATCCACCAAAGCCATTCTTGATGGCAGCCTTGTAGTTAGCGATTATTTGTCTATTTTTGCCTTGTTAAACAATCACGAAACCCAAATTGGGAAAGCACTAATTCACCAACTAAAAAAACTGACAATGATATCAACACGAAGAACCCTATTGAGCGCACTGCTGACAGCAACGACTTTCTGTGTCGCCGCTGCGCAGCAGACCAATGTTTTTTATCCGGCTTTTCCGGTGCTTACCGGGAGGTCACATAACATCGTGAGCGAAATCTGCATTGACGGAAAACGCGGAAGCACATTGGATTATGTGGAGGTGGCGTTGGACGGGATTGACCGGAAGGCTGTCAGGAACGTGAAACTGATGTATACGGGCACCACTTCCGTAATTCCTTCACGCACAACATCTTTCGTCATAAGCGACCGGGTGAAGATGTATGGAGGCGGACAGAAATTGTGGTGCCATCCGGATTTCGCCATTGAGATAAGCACGACGCGGATAAAGGACGGGAAGGCATATCTGCCGTGCGGGAAGGCACTCGTCGATGGGCCTAACTATATGTATGTCAGCATGGAGATCGCCGCGGAGAAAGTGGATTTGTCAATGCCGTTCAAGGCTGATGTCCAGGCAATTTCGGTGGACGGAAAGCAGGTGGACATTGAAAAGGACGGAAACGCCGTCAGGCACCTGGGGACTTCGGTGAGACAGGCCGGCGACGACGGAAGCGATTCTTATAGGATTCCGGGGCTTGTCACCACGAAAAAAGGAACATTGATAGCCGTTTATGACGTCAGATACGACTCAAGCCAGGATTTGCAATGCAACATTGACATTGGCGCAAGCCGAAGCATTGACTCCGGCCGTACTTGGGAGAAGATGCGCGTGGTCATGGACTTGGGCAAATGGGGCGGTCTTCCGCAGGCGCAGAACGGCATCGGGGATCCGGCGGTGCTGGTGGACGAGGAGACCGGCGAAATTTTCGTTATTGCGGTTTGGACGCACGGAATCGGCGGACGGAGGGCCTGGTCCGGCGTGAAACAGGGCATGACGCCGGAGGAGACGGCGCAACTGATGATCTGCAGCAGCAAGGATGACGGCAAGACTTGGTCCGAGCCGTTGAACATCACTTCGCAGATCAAGCAGCCGGAATGGTATCTGACGCTGCAGGGCCCTGGACGCGGCATCACCATGCATGACGGGACATTGGTATTCCCCATACAATACATCGGAACAGACAGGATTCCGAATGCGGGCATCATTTACAGCAAGGACCATGGCAAGACTTGGCACATGCACAACCACGCTTACACCAATACTACCGAGGCGCAGGTGGCAGAGGTGAGTCCGGGCGTGCTGATGCTGAACATGAGGGACAACCGCAGGACCGGCAGAAGGGTCTGCACCACGACCGACCTGGGAAAAACGTGGACCGAGCATCCGTCGAGCGGCCATCTTGTCGAGCCGGTGTGCATGGCCAGCCTGATAAGTGTTCCGGCCGATGACAATGTTTTCGGAAGGGATATCCTGCTTTTTTCGAATCCGGCGACCACGAAGGGCAGGCACCACATGACCATAAAGGCCAGCCTTGATGGCGGAAACACATGGCTTGAGGCGAATTCCCTGCTGCTGGACGAGGAGGGACTCTGGGGTTATTCATGCATGAGCATGATCGACAATGAGACTGTAGGCATCCTCTACGAGGGCAGCACTTCACAGCTCGTGTTCCAGGCAATCAAGTTAAAAGAGCTGATTCGGGAGATGTAATACTAGACAGGTAGACCAATTTCCGAATTGCAGCTGTGGAGCATAAACCCCTGTATCATAACTGATTAGCTATTTTCAGAGTCGCTGTTTCACCAACTCTGAAAATGACAAACTTATTATATGACAGGCATTTACGCACCACACAAAAAAAAGACCACAAAAGCTAAAGCCCAGACAGCCAAGTTAAAAGACAGAGCCGGAATCGTCGGCGCATGCATGCTGGCCCGCAGCAGAATGTTTGAAATCTGAAAATTTAACAAACCTGTTTTAAACAAGGTTGTTAAATTTTGGAGAAATTTGATATCTCTGCAGAAAACATAGATGCTATGGCTGAAACGACGCGTATGGAGGACTCGGTAGGATTACTTACCCAGCAGCGATTTCGCATTTGCGATGGCCTCGGGGGTAACTTTGGAGCCGCTCAGGATGCGGGCCACCTCCATGAGGCGCTCTTCGCCGGAGATACGGCGGATGGAAGTGACGGCACGGTCGTCAGGCTCAAATGTCTTGGTGACAATGTAATGCGCATCGCCTTTGGCAGCCACCTGAGGAAGATGAGTTATCGCGAAGACCTGCATGTAATCGCCCATGCTGCAGATCATTTCGCCCATCTTGTCAGCCACGCTGCCGGAAACACCGGTATCGATTTCATCGAAAATCATTGACGGCATATTCGTATAACGAGCCATCATCGCCTTGAGACACAGCATGATACGGGACATTTCACCGCCGGACGCGCACTTGGCGACATCGACAGGATTCTTGCCGGTGGACGAAAAACGGAAAAGAATCGAATCCGAGCCGGACGGTCCCTGCTGCGAAGGTTCGAGGACCACGTCGAAAACGGCCCTGTCCAGTTCCAGCGAACGGATTGAACCGCAGATGGCATCCGCAAACTCCGGAGCAGCTTTCGCACGGGCATCATGAAGACGCTCGCACGCACCGGCCAGATTCGCCTCCGCCTCGGCAATCCGCTTCTGCAGTTCCGACTTCCGCGCCTCCAGCACAGAAGTATCGGCCAATGCCTCCGAAAGTTTATCCCTCAATGCTATAAGTTCGTCAATGCCGGAGCACGAATGCTTCTTCATAAGGTCATAAAGCATTGACAATCTGTCATCTACCTCCTGAAGCCTGTCATTGGAAACATCCGTCCGGGACTCCAGTTCAGACACCTCGGAAAGAATATCATCCAGTTCCAGACGGGAAGACTCCATGCGTCCGGACAATGCCGATGCAGCCGGAACGTAAGCGGAAATCTTGTCCAGAAGCTTGGATGATTCCTTCAGGATAAAATCAAGCGAAGGCCTCTCATCCTGTCCGTCATCAGCAGACGGATTAAAGTAATTCTCTATCTGATAAAGACTTGACTTGATTTCCTCGGCATTCGCCAGCTGTTTCTGTTCAGTTTCCAGCTCCTCCAGCTCACCCTCTTTAAGTTTGGCGGCTTCAAGCTGTGAATATTGGGCCTGATTATAATCCTGCTCCGCATTCATCTTGGCCAATGTCTCCGTAACAGAAGCCAGTTCTGATTTCAGACCGGTCAGTTCCGTCCAAGCCTCACGGCATGAGGAAAGGAGAGCGGCATCATCAGCGAAATGGTCCAGCATTGACATCTGGAAAGCCTTGTCCCTGAGCAACATCGTCTCATGCTGGGAGTGGATGTCGATCAGTCGTGAGGACAATGCGGTAAGCACCTTGAGCGGCGCCGGGGAATCATTGACAAACGAACGCGAACGCCCGGAAGCATTGATCACGCGCCTGATTATCAGTTCATCAGAATCGTAGTCGATCTCATTTTCGTCCAGAAGGGCACGTATGCTGCCGTCCTCATCCTTGAGATCGAACACGGCCTCGACCACGCAAGTGTCACCCGACGCACCGATAGCCGAAGCATCCGCCTTGGAACCGAGCACAAGAGACAATGCACCGAGAATAATGGACTTTCCGGCGCCTGTCTGACCAGTAATAATGACTAGACCCGCAGGAAATTCAATATCCAGCGAGTCTATCAGTACATAGTTCTTTATGTGCAGTTCCTTCAGCATGGCCAGATTTTACTCGGCAGCCGGTTTTTTGCCAGGACGAGCCTCCTCAGCAGCAGGCTGCTCCTGATCGTGCTTTGCCATCCTGTATGTGAGTTCATCGTTCTGGAACTCTGCAACTGCTACAAGAACAGGTTTAGGCTGTCTCTCATAATATTTCGAAATCTCAATCTGCTCACGATTCTCGAAAACCTCGTCCATAGAATCGCGGTCATTCTTGAAATCCTCAAGTTTCTTGTTCAATTCCTTCTTCTCGGCGAGAGCAATCTGATTCGCTCTCTTGTACAGAATCACTACGGTCTCATAAATGTTTCCGGTAGGGGCTGCAAGATATTTCACATCCCTGGTAATAGTGTTCTGAGGTACGTTCTTCTTATCCATTTTATTCAATATTATAATCCTGGGCATCTGCCCCATGGCCATTCCAAGGCCTCTGATTATATATACTTTACCGGTCGCGGCAAAGTTTCATTATTTTTCAATCTGTTTTTTCGAAACCTTCTCGGCAGACTTTCTCTCCTTCTCGAAAGCCTTCTCCTTCTCCGTCACCTGCTCATCCGTCCCCACATACTTGCCCAATGCACGCTGTGCCCTGGCATACAATGTCTTGAGTTCCTTCGTATAAGGCGACTCCTGAATCTCTCCGATAAAGTTAAGGTAATCATCAATGAAGGTCATATAGCGTTCCTTCTGCTTCGAAGCGACACTCAACTGCGCATACTTATATGAAGACTTGGCAATATAATAGAGGATATCCTCACGATAAATATTGTCGGCATTGTCCTTCAACGTATTCCTGAACGCGACCCTGGCTGCCTTGTAATCCTCCATATTGTAATAGAGCTTCGCAGCCTCGTAGGCCTTGCGGTCCAGTCGCTGGTTCAGGTCCTTCAGCATCGCTTCGCACTCGTCCTTGTGGGAATCATTGCCGTAATCCTTTCTGTACTCGGCGATTGCATTGATTGCCAACTTCGTAGGAGTCTGGTCGAGTTCGTATCTCAATGTCGACTTGTACAGACAGTCGAGTCTTAGGAAACGGGCCTCTTCAGCGAACGGGCTGCGCGGGAAATTCGACACGAAACGCGAGAAATTCGCCTCTGCCGTGATATAATCCTTGAACTTATAATTGCTCAATCCCCAATAGTATTGAACGGTATCATCCTTCTCCGTACCATCCGTGAGCACCGACATTGACTCGAACAGCGACGCCGCCTTCTGGTATTTTCCCTTGTCGAAATACTGGAACGCCGCCTTATATTTGGCATCCACATCGTTGCTGGACAGCAGCGTGTCATACTGCGATTTGCAGGAGACCGCCGCCAGCAGAGCGACTGCGCTCCAGACTACTTTTCTGAATGAATTCATTTCTTTCAATTATTTATGCGCGTTAAGGAACTTCTCCACGTCAAGTGCCGCCCGACAGCCAGAGCCGGCAGCTGTAACTGCCTGTCTGTAAAGCGGATCCTGAACATCACCGGCAGCGAAAACACCCTCAACATCCGTCTCGGAAGTCTTGCCTTGCGTGATGATGTAACCGTTTTCATCGATGGAAACCCACTCCTTGAAAAGGTCTGAATTCGGGTGATGCCCGATGCCGAGGAAAAATCCGTCGATTGCAATATCAAAAACCTTACCATCTTTTCTCAGAAGACGCGCTCCGGTAACTCCCGACTCATCCCCGAGAATTTCCTGCGTATTGCAATTCCACAATACCTCTATATTAGGGGTGTTCAAAACACGCTCCTGCATGGCCTTCGACGCACGGAAAACATCACGGCGCACAATCATATAGACCTTGCTGCAAAGCCCGGCAAGATATGTCGCCTCCTCGCATGCCGTATCGCCGCCGCCGACCACGGCAACAACCTTCTTCCTATAGAAGAACCCGTCGCAAGTCGCGCACGCCGACACTCCGAGCCCCTTGAATTTCTGCTCCGACGGCAAGCCCAGATACTTCGCTGTCGCGCCGGTAGCTATTATCAATGTCTCCGCGACCAGTTCCCTGCCATTGTCGTCGACCAGCCTGAAAGGTCTGGAGGAAAGATCTGTTGACGCAATGCGACCGGAACGGATTTCCGCTCCGAACCTTGCTGCCTGTGCTTTCATCGAAGCCATCAGCATATTGGCATCCACGCCATTTTCGAAACCCGGATAGTTTTCCACCATCGTAGTGGTGGTCAGCTGTCCGCCCGGTTCCATTCCCTCATAAAGGACAGTCTGGATTCCGGCTCTTCCCGTATAGGTCGCCGCCGTGTAACCGGCTGGACCTGAACCTATTATAAGACACTTTATATTTTCCATCGCTTATTGTTTCTTTTTGGTTGCGGTTTTCGACGGCTTGGCAGTCTTGGAAGACTTGGCCGACTTTCCGGATTTGGATTTGGAGAGCTTTATCGCCTGCTGCACCTTGGCCTTGCGGGCAGCCTTGTCTCCCTCTCCGGCAGCCGGTTTCGGAGCCCTGACCTTGACAGGTTTCTCGCTGACAGGCTCCTCATTGACAGGCATTTCGCCGACCGGACCGGCATTGGACTCTACCGGCCCAGCTTCTTCAGAAAACGGCTTAGCCTCCCAAGCATTGTCCCCGGACGGACGTCTGGAGAATCCTGGGCGGGAGCCTCTTCCTGTTCGCGGCGAGTCACTGCCTTCGCGCCTTGTCCTCGGGCGCTCGCTGTCACCGAATCTTCTTGCCGGACGCTCGTTTTCATTGTCCTGAAACTTCCTGCGCCTGGGAGAATCCTCCTCGGATGCGTCACGGTAGCTTTTGCGCGGACCTGCCGGACGCTTGTCGCCGAACTCGGAATTACGATTGTCACCGTACTCGGAATTACGCTTGTCGCCGAAACGGCCGCCGCGCCTGTCGCCGTCCTTCTTGCGGGTGATCTTGTCGAACACCTTCGCCGCCGGGCGACGCTCCTCGTATTGTCCAGGAATATCCTCGTAATGGCTCAGCCTGTCTTCGTTGCCAGTCTCAACCAGTTCATAATCAAGGAGCTTCTGCTCCAGATTAGTAGATTTCACGCGGATTTTCACAGGGTCGCCGAGGTTATAGATGACGCCTGTACGCTTGCCCACGATGCGGTAATGTTCCTGATCGAACTCGAAGAAATCGGACTGGATATCGCGGAGTGCGACCATTCCTTCGATCTTGGTCGGCTCGATTTCCACATACATTCCCCATTCGGTAAGACCTGAGATATGGCCATCGTACTCGCCGCCGACCTTGTCCTGCATAAATTCCACGAGCTTGTATTTCGTGCTGGACCTTTCTGCCTCAGCTGCAATCACTTCCCTTTCAGAAGCATGTTTACACTGGTCCTCATAATATGCCTTGCTCTGCGAGTCCGCACCATCGAGATACATCTGCAGAAGCCTGTGCACCATGGTGTCCGGATAACGGCGGATAGGCGATGTGAAATGCGTGTAGAACTTGAATCCCAGACCATAATGGCCGATATTGTCAGTGCTGTAACATGCCTTCGCCATTGAGCGCAGCGCCAGAATCTCGATAGCGCTGAATTCCGGTTTGTCCTTCGCTTCCGCGAGGAGTCCGTTCAATGCCTTCGCGAGTTTCCTTCCGTCTTCGGCTTCTTCCAGCTTATATCCGAAATTGCAGGCGAACTTGCGGAGTCCGTCGACTTTTTCCAGATTAGGCACGTCGTGAATACGATAGACGAATGTCTTGGCGGTCTTCTTCGCCACGCCGTTCATCTTTCCGCCGGTAGCGATAAACTCTGCTACTGAGCGGTTTGCGAGAAGCATGAACTCCTCGATAAGCCAGTTGGCTTCCTTGGAAATCTTCTGATATACGCGTACCGGACGGCCTTTTTCATCGACTTCCACCTTCATTTCCGGTCTGTCGAAACTGATGGCGCCCGCAGCGAATCTACGTTTACGGAGAACTGATGCCAGCTTGTGCAATGTCAATACGGCTTCCTTGAGTTCACGCGGAATGACGCATCCCTCGTAAACCCCCTCGCCCATCATTGCCTCGTTATTATCTTTCGCACGGCGTTCAGCCGCTTCCGGCGAAGCTTCGAGAATCGGGTCCTTCACCGCCGAATGGATGCCGTCGGTACCGCCCCTGAGCTCCATGTCGAGAGCCTTGTCGCCATTATCAATTATCTGCTGTGCAGTCTCATACGCGAATCTGTAGTCGGATCTTATCACTGTCCTGCCGAACCATGTACTCTGGACTCCGGCGAGCGGAGAGAGTTCGAAAACGGCCGAGAATGTGAGTTTTTCCTCGTTCGGACGAAGCGAGCAGAGCTTGTTGGAAAGCTTTTCCGGGAGCATCGGCACCGTGCGGTCTACCAGATAGACGGATGTGCCGCGGGACTGTGCTTCCTTGTCGACTACGGAACCAGGTGTAACATAATAAGATACGTCCGCGATATGCACGCCGACTTCATAGTTTCCGTTGCTGAGTTTCTCGAACGAAAGCGCGTCATCGAAGTCCTTGGCGTCTTCAGGGTCAATCGTGAATGTCAATGTATCCCTGAAGTCCTTACGTCCTTTAAGGTCCTCAGCTGTAATCTTTTCAGATATGTTGTCAGCGGCGTTTTCCACTTCCGGCTCGAACCTGTAAGGAAGGCCGTACTCCGCCAGGATGGAGTGCATCTCGGTGTCGTTTTCGCCCGGCTCGCCAAGCACGTCGACCAGATGTCCCTTAGGATTAGGCTCTCCCCTGTCCCAGCTGTCGACCAGCGCCGCCACTTTCAGACCGCTGCGCACTTTCAATTCCTGTCCGACGCCGTCGACTGTTTCAATGACTCCGGCCACGGAAAATTCCCCGTCGCCGAGTTTCTTCAAGTATCCGGTTTCCGGCACGGCGCTCTTCCTGCGATGAACCGGCGTTCCGTTTTCGTCAGTTATGTCAATGCTGATGTCGTATGGCATGACTCTGCTCTGCATGAGCACCCATGCCTGGTTCCCGACCACGTGGAGTATGCCGACGAAAGGCTTGCGAGACCTCTCGACTATCTCTGTGACAATGCCTTCCTGTCTTCTGGTTTCTGTCTTTTCTTTCGTTATCGAGACTTTGACAATGTCGCCGTTCAGGGCTCCCTTGGTCTTGCCCTGTCTTACATAGACATCATCTTCCATGTCCTCGACCTTGACGAAGACGAATCCGTCCCGCGTCATCTGGACAGTGCCAGTGTACACAGGATATTCCTTCTTCTTGTCATCATCTTCCTTGCGGCCTTTTTTAAAGAAGCTGCCGCCATTTCGCCCGGCCCCACGTCCGGTGCTTTTCCTTCTTGAATCTTCGTGCCCGCGATTACCGCCTTTACGTCCTCGTCTGTCAAATGCCATGATGTATGTTATTTACTAATGCAGGTTTCGCCAGTTACAACTTGCTGATTTTCCGTGCAAATTTGAGGGGTGTCACCAATTCGAAGACTATCAGCCCCTCGCGCTATTTGTGCACGTTACCCCCATCCTAAATCCCTCCCCTCGGGGTAGGGACTTGCCGTCGCCCTCGCGGGCTTGAACAGCGGAATTTCGCAAGTGCGAAACCTGAGTTATTTAATCCCGCAAATTTAAGAATAAAACGCCAATATTCCTTGCTTTCATCTGTTTATCGTGGTTGATTTTTCAGTGGCTGCCCCTCGACTTGCCTGCGCACCCCCGCGGTAACGTGGCGGGACGCGGCCACGCACTATTTTGTAACTCATTGATAATCAAGTACCATTCAGAGGCGAGCGTGGAAACGCAGACATTTTTTGGCCACGTTTCCACGCCCCGTTTTATAAATCATTGATAATCAATACTGTTTCAAAGCAAGGCGTGGCCTCGTCCCGCCAGGGCAATTTAGGTACACGGATCCATCGGTCTTGGGTAACCCTGGAGACGCTTACGGGACGACCACGCGGACGCTTATGGCCATCCCGCTGATATCCCCGCGGACGGCCACCCCTGAAATATTTTCTACGGAAACTTGATAATTAGACACTTAAACACTATCTTGCTGAAAATTATCACGAAAATGAAATATTGCCCTAACTGCGGAAAACCTGTGGAAGACGGAACCAAGTTCTGTCCTGAATGCGGCGCCTCGCTCCAGCCGGAACCGAGGAAACCTTCGAACATCAACAATGAAGACAGATGGCTAGTCACATTGCTGCTGAGCATTCTTGTCGGCAGCCTCGGCGTGCATCGTTTCTACACCGGAAATGTCGTCACTGGAGTTTTGATGCTCCTGACATGTGGCGGCTGCGGAGTCTGGACCATCATTGACATAGTCATGATTGCCGGGAACACGTATCGCGACGGCGATGGTAACACTTTGAAATAACAAACAAAACAAACACAAGACAATGAAGCTGGACGACAGCGCTGTGCAGGCAAGCAATGATGCGACGTTCTTGTTCTAAAACAATCATCCTGGCAGCGGCTGCAATACTGCTGTCAGGACTGTTTCTATATATCTACGCCACAACCAATCCGGAATCCAGCCGCCTGTTTCCCAAATGCATTTTCCTGCAGCTGACAGGCTTACGTTGTCCAGGTTGCGGCTCGCAGCGCGTTGTCCACTCCCTTCTGAACGGTGACGTCGCTGCCGCGTTCAGGTACAATGCTTTCCTGGTGCTGATGATTCCGTATGTCTCGGTGCTGGCATTCGCGACCTTCTTCAAGAACCGCGTGCCCGGGCTATACAATGCCCTCTGCCATCCAGCCGTCATTGTGGCAATACTCGTGCTTACGATTCTCTGGTGGATTTTCCGCAATGTCTTCGGATGGTAAAATCCTGATTCAGCGCATTTTACAATTTACGGTTCGCATAATTCGCGATACAATCCGGAATCTGGATTTCGTAGTCGGAGTCGTCAAGCAGCGGCGATGTCAGCAGCATGTCGGCAGTCGTACGGTTCGTGGCGAACGCAATGTTATACAACGACGCTAGCCGGGACAATGCCGAAACATCATTCTGATGTCCCTGGACAATGAGGTTGTCGCAGAAGAAAATCAGCATGTCAATCCTGCGTTCGGCAATCATTGCACCGATTTGCTGGTCACCGCCGAGTGGTCCTGACAGCAGCCTGGTAACCTTGCCTCTGAACGGGAACTTTTCCACGCCGTCGATTTCGACCGATATCTCTTCAATGAGACGTCCGGTGGTTCCGGTAGCATACAGGTTGTGCTTCGAAAGCATTGACGCATTGAACTTTACCCATGAAATAAGCTCTTCCTTCCTGCCGTCATGCGCCACAAGCGCGATATTCAATTTCTTCATAATTATTCCGGGTCAACGTAAAAAGTAGGTTGATAAAATTAGTCTTGTTACCTTTGTGGTATG